>Ga0172372_10005519_pt1 | contig 17589 bp, 14 predicted proteins | sample LakKiv5m_2_FD_114544 | JGI IMG/M metagenome (GOLD analysis project Ga0172372, IMG submission 114544) | Freshwater microbial communities from Kabuno Bay, South-Kivu, Congo - kab_092012_9.5m | ecosystem: Environmental > Aquatic > Freshwater > Lake | place: Democratic Republic of the Congo...
CTCCATGTCGTCGGGGTTCATGTAGGCGGGGTTAGTGCTGCCCTTGGAGCCGAGCACCGAGAGTTCCGATCCGAACGAGTTCAGCACGTGCTTCAGACGGCGACTGACCAGACGGAACGGATACTTCGCCGGATCGACACCGAGTGCGGCGGCCGAATCTCCTTCGACGACGATCTGGCGTATCTCCTCGACGATGTCGTCGGGGGCCACGGTGAACTTGGCGGTGCACGACGGGTCCGCGGCCTGCACGATCATGGCCTTGTCGGGGTGCACCTTCATGCGATTGCGACGCACCTCGTCCATGGGCATGCGGGAACCGGCGTACACCAGGTCCAGCATCTCGTCGTCGCTCGGGTGGCGGTGCATCGGTGCGTTGCCGCCCGGGAAGGGGAGCGGCGAGTTCAGGCGGCGCGCCAACTCCCAGAAGACCTCCCACTCGTTCATGACGTCGCCGATGCGCGGGGTAATGGCTTCGGTGTAGTTGGTGTACGGCGCGCGGAACCAACGGTCCATGAGGTGGGGAACGTCGGCACGTTCGAGCGACAACGTCGGTGCGATCACGTAGTCGGCGAACTCGGCGGTGGCCGACATGCGATGATCGACGACGACGAGGAGCTCGAGGTCCTCCATCGCCTTGATGGTGAGTTCCTGATCGGGCCAGGCCACCACCGGATTGCCGCCACTGACGATGAGCGCCCGCACGCGGCCCTCGCCCTCGTTCAGGATCTCCTCGGCAAGGGCGGTGGTGAGCATCTCGCCACGGATTCCGCGCAGATTCCGTACTCGTTGGGGCGCTCCGGTTGCGGGCGAGCGAGCGGCGTGCACCTGGGCCCGGCGCGGTGTCTCCGGATAGAGGAAGTACCCACTCTCCAGCAGGTCACCTTCTCGGTTCACGCGCCCGCAGATCGTGTTGAGCACGATGGAGAGGTGTTCGGTGAGGCTGGAGTGCGGTGCCATGCTGGGGCCGGTTCCGGTTCCGCTGGTTCCCTTTCCGGCGGTGGCGAACATACGGGCGGCGGCCACGATGTCGTCGGCGGGCACGTCGCAACGCTTCGCCACGTAGTCGAGGTCGAAGGTGGACACGGCGGCGGCCAGTTGCGGCAGATCGGCCACCCACTTCTCGCAGAACTCGTGATCGAACAAGCCCTCGTCGATGACGACCTTCAAGATGCCGGCCATCAAGGTGGGGTCCTCGCCGGGCTTGGGGGCCAGGTGGATGTCGGCTTGGGTCGCGAACTCGGTTCGGCGCGGATCGATGACGATGAGTTTCATGCCGCGCTTCTTCGCGTCGCGCAGCACCACGTACGGATTCGTTCCCTGCAGGCCGCCCACCGGGGAGAAACTGGAGACCATGGGGTTGTATCCGATGGCCAACAACACGTCGGCGTCGCTGAAGTTGTGGTAGCCGGCTTCCCAGATGCCGACGCGGAACGGCGCGGTGGTCTTGGCCGGTTGGTCGATGGTGACCGACGTGTAGAACGACGGGGATTCGAGACCCTGGTGGAACGCGCGCGCCGCAGGTACGGCGAGCGAGTTCTGGTAGCCGCCGGTCCCGGTGTACGACGCGATGGCGCGCGGACCGTAGGTATCGAGAATGCGCTTCAATTCGGCGCCGATGGCGTCCATGGCATCCTGCGACGAGATCTCCTCGAAGGTTCCATCGGCCCGACGGCGCAACGACGAGCGCAGACGGCTCGGGTGCGTCATCTGTTCGGGAATCTGTCGACCCTTGATGCAGGTGTAGCCGGCGAAGAGCGGATCCTCGGGCACTCCGCGGATCGCGACAGCCTGTCCGCCGGCCACGTCGACCTCGATGGGACAACTGGCGTGGCAGAAGCGACAGAACGTGTGGTGCGTTTCCACGTCGTGGTCGGTGGATTGCGCGTTGTCGGCGATGGTCATGCGAGCCCCCTCGTTCGCCCCGTCACCACGAGGCGAACTCAAACTAACCCAGCGATTAGTTTGAGTCGTACCGAAACCAGCGAAACGTCGCTCGACTCGAATGGGGGGCACATGTCGGGGCAGTCCGTCGACCAACTGATCCACCGGGAGCAGGGGGCTATCGCCTGCCCGTATCCCATCTTCGCCGGCCTGCGTGAGACCGACGGAGTGCCCTACAACGCCGATCTGGGGGCCTGGATCATCTCCCGCTACGACGACGTCCGAGCGATCCTGCGCGACACCGAGCGCTATTCCAGCCTCAGCCCCACCGGTCCGGCGCAGGCCGGCGAGGCCCTGATGGCCGGGATCATGGAACTCATGAAGGACCCCGAGATGGCGGCGGTTCTGGGATCGAACACCATGACGCGCGGGAGGGTGGCGGTTCTGCTGAACGCCGACCCGCCGGATCACCGTCGTCAGCGCAAGTTGGTGAACCCGGCCTTTCGACCCGATCGCATCCGAGCCATGGAGCCGGCCATGGTCGAGGTCACCGAGCGCTTGCTCTCCGATGTCCTCGCTGATCTGTCGGCATCGGGGGCGACCGACGTCGTGAAGCGGTTCGCCGTGGGCCTGCCGATGACCATCATCGCCATGGCCCTCGGGGTCGCCGACGACGATCTGGCCACCTTCAAGCGCTGGTCGGACGACATCGTGATGCCGGTGGGCAATCACTCGCCGTCGGTGGAGCAGGTGAAGGGTTTCCTCCTTTCCACGAAGGAGTTCACCGAGTACTTCTTGGCTCAGATCGCGGTGCGAAAGGAGTCGCCCACCGAGGATCTGCTCTCCGACATCGCCAACGCGCGGATCGACGGGGAGGAACTGACCGACGACGAACAACTCGGGATGTTGCAACAGTTCCTGGTGGCGGGCAACGAGACCACCACGAACCTCATCGCCAATATCATCCGGCGTCTGGCCGAGGATCCGGCCCTGCAGGAGCGGGTCCGCGCGGAGCCGGCATTGATCGAGGGTCTCGTCGAGGAGATGTTGCGTCTCGAAGCCCCGGTGGGGGGACTCTTCCGGCAGGCCAAGGTCGACGTGGAGGTAGCCGGAACGCGGATCCCGGCCGGTGATCACCTGTGGTTGTTGTTCGCCTCGGCGAACCGGGATGCTTGCAAGTTCGCGGCCCCCGACGAGGTAGATCCGGAACGGGCCAACGTGAAGGAACATCTGGCTTTCGGGAACGGCGAGCACTTCTGTCCCGGGGCGGGTCTGGCGCGATCGGAGGCCCGCATCGCCATCACCCATCTGTTGGAGACACTGAGGAACATCCGGTTGGCGCCGGACAACGACTTCCACTACGGGGATTCCTTCGTACTGCGGGGGCTGACCGGCCTGCGGATCACGGCCGACGTGGCGTGACCGGCCCGGGTCGGGTCGGTGACGATCGTCGGCATGGCGCTGGAACTAATCGGTCGGTTAGTTTCTCCTGAGCGAACCGGCAGGTTCGGGGGACAGGGGGAGACATGGCCGATCGATGGATCACCGACCGGGCGCCGAGCAAGCGGTGGCCTCATTACACGCGCGCGAACGCCGGCGAGGTTCTGAGTTCGTCGGCGAGCCCGTTGAGCCAGCAGTTCTGCTGGGAGAACGGAATCCTGCTCGGGTGGCGTGACGGCTACGTGCGGGGTGGCAACTACACCTTCGACGAGTTCACCGATGGCGAGCCCGAGGTCTGTGGCTTCTTCGCCGGCTACTTCTACATCAACCTGGCCAACGTGCGCATGCAGGCGGTGCGTAGTCCGTTGCTGACGGTCGAACAGCTCGACCTGGCGTTCTTCGGCGATCATCCCGAGGTTCCTCCGTACGAGGCCCACCCGCTCGACGAGCGTCCGGATCTGGTGGAGGGAATTCTCGCCCACCTCGGTTTCGTAATGACCACCACTTCCATCCCCGAAGTCGACGCCGAGAAGGAACTGACCATCGCTCTGCGCGCCGGTCGGCCCGAGCTGACCAGTTTGAGCGACGCCGGCCTGCTGGCCCGCGCACGCATGTTGCAACCGATGTTGCGCAAGTTGTTCGACAGCCACACCCCACCGTCGTCGGACTCGGCCATCGCTCCGGGTGTCCTGGGTGCGGTGTGCGCCGCCATCGGGCAGCCCGAGACCGCGATGAAGTTGATCGCCGGCATCGGCGAGGTGGACTCGGCCGAACCGAGCTACCGAATGTGGGAACTCTCGCGATCGGCGAACGCGTCCGCGGCGGTCACCAAGGAATTCGCGGCCGGTGTGACCGGATTGCTCGGTCGCTTGCGAGCGTCGTCCGACGCCGCCGCCAAGAAGTGGGTCGCCGAATTCGATCAGTTCCTGGTGGAGTTCGGTTCGCGCGGACCCAACGAATGGGAGATCAGCGCCGACACCTGGGAGACCAAACCCGAGATCGCCTTGGCGGCGATCGATCGCATCCGTCTGCAGAGCGACGCCGAATCGCCCACCAGTCGGAACAAGCGCATGGCCGACGAACGTCGTCGACTCACCGACGAGGTTCGCGCCCTGGTGAAGCCGCTCGGTGAGGAGTTGGCCGGTCAGTTCGAGGGCGCCCTCGTGGCGGCCAACCAGATGGCCATCCGTGAGCGCACCAAGACCAACATCATCCGCGCCCTGCACGAGGTGCGCATGGTGTTCCGCGAATTGGGTCGTCGCCGTGCGGCCGACGGTTCGTTGGCGGACCCGCACCACGTGTTCGCCTTGCTGGAGTCCGAGCTCGATCAGTTCCTGTTCGATGGTGCGTCGATGAAGGACACGTTGGCGCAGCGTCACGCGCAATGGCAGGAACTGCAGAAGTTGGAGCCGCCGTTCTTCATCAAGAACGGCGTGGTGCCCCCGTTCTCGGAGTACAAGAAGAAGGGGCAGGGCTCGGCGACGAAGGCGGTTGTGGGTGACGTCGTGCAGGGCGTGCCCGGGTGCACCGGTGTGTACGTCGGTCGGGCCCGCGTGGTGCTCGATCCGTCGGATCCCGGCGAACTGGAGCCCGGCGACGTGCTGATCGCCCCCAACACCGACCCGGCGTGGACACCGTTGTTCATGTCGTGTGGTGCGGTGGTGGTCAATGTCGGTGCGGCCATCAGCCACGCCATCATCGTCAGTCGTGAACTGGGGCTTCCGTGTGTGGTGTCGGCGACCGACGCCACCTTGCGCATCGTCAGTGGTTCGTTGATCGAAGTCAACGGCGACACCGGCGCCGTGACCGTGCTGGAGGTGCCCTCATGAGCAAGCCGTTCCGCTTCGGATTGCAGGCCTACGCACCGGCATCGGCCAAGGATTGGCGCGATCTGGCCCGCAAGGCCGAGTCGATGGGGTTCTCCTCGTTCCATCTGGCCGATCACGTCATCGGACCGGGTCCGGCGTTGAACGCCACCGGTCATCCCGTGCAGACCGTGGCGGCCATTCCGGCCATGGCGGTGGCCGCCGAGGCCACCGAGACCATCAAGGTCGGTTGTCGCGTGTTGTGCGTCGACTATCGCAATCCGGTGATGCTGGCCAAGGAGGTCGCCACCCTCGATTTCTTCTCCGAGGGACGCCTCGAGTTGGGCATCGGTGCCGGCTGGTTGCAGAACGAGTACGAGGCGATGGGCATCCCGTTCGACAAGGCGGGTGTACGCATCGACCGCATGGAGGAAGTCATCGGCCTGTTGCGGGCCTCCTTCGCCGACGGCGAACTGAACATCGACGGTCGACACGTTCACGCGGTCGGTTTCGAGGCGGTTCCCAAGCCGGTGCGCAAACCGGGTCCGCCGTTGATGATCGGTGGTGGTGCCAAGCGCGTGCTCACCATCGCGGGTCGCGAAGCCGACATCGTGAGCCTCAACTTCAACAACTCCTCGGGCAAGTTGGGCCCCGACGGCATCGGGTCCTCGACGGCCGAGCTGACCGACCAGAAGATCCAGTGGGTGAAAGAGGGCGCGGGCAGCCGTTTCGCCGACATCGAGATCGAGATCGCCGCCTACTTCACCATCGTCACCCCGGACGGTGAGGGAACCCGCGCGAAGATGGCCCCCATGTTCGGCATGACGCCGGAGGTGTTGGCCGAGCACCCCAACGCGTTGATCGGTTCGATCGACGAGATCTGCGACCGCATCGTCGAGCGACGCGAGCGCTTCGGTATCAGCTACGTGTCGTTCGGGGCGTCGGTGATCGACGCGGTCGGTCCCGTCGTCGAACGACTCACCGGCACGTGACGAACCCAACCAAGTGACGTACCCCGACACCAAATGACACGGAGAAACCGATGAGCATCGACATTTCCAGCTTCAATCCCTTCGATCCCACCACGCAACAGTGCCCGTTCCCGCACTACGCCAAGATGCGCGAGGAGGCTCCCGTGCACGCGGTGGCCAGCATCGGGGTGCACATGGTGACCAAACACGACCTCGTCATGCAGGTGTTGCGCGATCCGCAGACCTTCTCGTCGTTGTTCGGTGGTGCGGGCATGCCGCTCAGCGGTCCCGAGCGCGAACGGTTCGCCGAGGTGATGTCGAAGGGTTACCCCCGGGTGCCCACGATGCTCACGGCCGACCAGCCCGAGCACACGCGGTATCGCCGTCTGGTCTCGCGGGCGTTCCACCCCAAGGTCATCGCCGAGATGGAACAGGTGGTGCGCGAGATCACCGTGGGACTCATCGAGTCATGGATCGACAAGGGGCGTATCGAGTTCGTGAAGGAGTTCGCGGTGCCGCTGCCGGTGCGTGTGATCGCCAAGGCCCTGAACGTTCCCGACGACCGTTTGGCCGATTTCAAACGTTGGTCCGACGACTCCATCGCGGGTATCGGAACCAACATCTCGATCGACGATCGCATCAAGGCCGAGTATGGCGTGAACGAGTTCCAGCACTACTTCGCCGAGCAGTTGGAGCTGCGTCGCACGAACCCGCAGGACGATCTGCTGACGAACCTGCTGAACGCCACCATCGACGACGACGATCCCGAGGTCACCGACAATCGCCAGCTCGACATGCCCGAGATGCTGAGCATCGTCCAGCAGCTCCTGGTGGCCGGCAACGAGACCACCACCAAGACGCTCACCGAGATGATCCGCTTGCTGGCCGAGAACCCCGACGAGTGGGAGAAGTTGAAGGCCGACCCGAGTCGCGCGGAACGCGTGATGGAGGAGACGTTGCGACTGTCCACCCCGACCCAGGGAATGTGGCGCGTCCTCACCAAGGACACCACGCTCGGTGGCGTCGATCTGAAAAAGGGTCAGCGCATCATCATCGTGTTCGCCTCGGCCAATCGGGACGAGGACCTGTATGACGAGCCCGATGCCTTCGATCCCGATCGTGAGCACCTGCGCGACAACCTGGCCTTCGGAAAGGGCATCCACTTCTGTCTCGGAGCGAACCTCTCGCGACTCGAGGGCAAGGTGGCGGCCGAGGAGCTGTCGAAGCGGCTCGACACCATCTCTCTCACGTCGAACAACAAGTTCGAGTACTTTCCCAGCTTCATGTTGCGCGGCCTCACCGACCTCGAGATCGAGTTCACCCCGGCCAAGGTGTCCAAGTGAACGGCCGTTTGAGCGGCAAGGTCGCCGTCGTCACCGGATCTAGCCGCGGCATCGGTCGGGGAACGGCCATCGCTCTGGCCGAAATGGGTGCCACGGTCTACATCACCGGTCGTAACACCGGCGACGGACCGCTCACCATCGACACGACCGCGAAAATGGTGAACGACGCCGGAGGTGTCGGAATTCCCGTGAAGGTCGATCACGGTGACGACCGCCAGATCGCCGAACTGTTCGATCGCGTGCGCACCGAAGCGGGCAAGATCCACGTGTTGGTGAACAACGTCTACAAGATTCCCGACCCGCCCGCATGGGGTGGAGGATTCTGGGAACACCCGATCAGCATCTGGGACGATCAGGTGGGCATCGGCCTGCGCGCGCATTACGTCGCGTCGTGGCACGCGGCACCGCTGCTGTTCGAGGGTGGCCCCGGCGGATCCATCTTGAACGTGTCGTCACCCGGCGGCAGTTCGTACCACTTCAGTTCTTCGTACGGAGCCGGCAAGGCCGGTCTCGATCGCTTGAGCGCCGACATGGCCCTCGAACTGAAGCCCCAGGGCATCGCGTGCTGCTCGATCTACCCGGGCTCGGTGGCCACCGAGTTCATCCTGGAGTGGGCGGGCAAGCGGGGCAGCGACCTCTCGACGGCGCAAACGACGCTCGGAGTCGGTCGCGCCATCGCCGCTCTGGCGGTGGCACCGGATCTGATGGAGCGCTCGGGAACGATCCAGTGGGTCGAGGACATCTCGGAACAATTCGACGTCCGCGACGAGAACGGCAATCTGGCTCCGGCGTACCCGGGTCGCATTCGACGCTGAGTCAGAACTCAAGGCCGAGTCGATCGACTCCGCGAATCGTGAGTCGGTCGCGCCAGGTGATGTCACCGACCGATCGCATGGTCGGGAAACGGCGCACGAGTGAACCCACCGCCACTTCGGCTTCGAGTTTGGCCAGGTTCGATCCGAGGCAGTAGTGAATGCCGGCGGCGAAAGCCAGGTGGCGCCCGGCGTTCGGGCGATCGAGCATCAGTCGGCCTGGTACGTCGAACATCGACGGATCATGATTGCCCGCACCGAGCACGGTGGTGACGACGGTGCCGGGTTCGACGGTGACACGGCCGGCGGCGGTCTCGTAGTGGACGGGAACCATGGGTACTCGAACCGTTTGCTGCACCGGGCCATCGAAGCGCAGTAGTTCGTCGACCGCGCGAACGCCGAGATCCGGGTTCTGGCACCAAGCCGACAGTTGGTCGGGGTGCTTCAGCAACGCGTTCACGGAGTTACCGATGAGGTTCACGGTCGTCTCGTGACCGGCGATGTACAACAGGACCACGAACGAGATCAGTTCGGTCGCGTCCAGATTGTCGCCGTCGTCCTCGACCGCGATGAGGGCCGACAGCAAGTCGTCGCCGGGTTGTCGACGACGGTCCTCGATGATCTCGAACAGGTAGGGGATCAGTTGGGCGAACGCCTTGTCGACCTCGGCCAGGTCCTCCATCGTGGAGGCGGGCTCGAGGGCGAACGTGATGACTTGGCTCCAGTCGCGCAACTCGTCGGCCCGATCGACGGGCATGTCGAGCAGATCGGAGATGACCTGGAACGGGATGGGGAAGGCCAACTCGTCGATCAGTTCCATGCCACCGCGCACCGCTGCGTGGTCGAGCACGTCGTCCACGAGATGCTGAACCCGCGGACGCAGGTTCTCGATGGAGGAGGGGGTGAACGCCTTGCTCACCAGACGTCGCAGTCGCGTGTGGTCGGGCGGGTCGAGGTTCAAGATGGTCTTGGACGAATTCCGGCTGCGACGTCGCTCGCGCTTGGCCCGTGACAACGGATCGGTCGGTTCGTTGCCGTTCGCTTCAATGTCACGACTGAAGTCGTTGCTGCGCAACGTGTACGCGACGTCCTCGTAGCGGGTGAGGATGACCACGTCGCCCGTGCGATGAACGGGATCGTGTTCGCGCAGAGCGGCGTAGAACGGATACGGGTTGGCCCGGAACGCCGGGACCAGCGGGGTGAAGACGGCGAGAGCGGGATCGGTGACGCTCATGCCACTTCCTTCAGTGCCGAAGCCAAGGCGTCGACGATCCGGTCCACCTGATGGTCGTGGATCACGAGCGGCGGACAGAACGCGTTGGTGTCGGTGCCGATGGCGCGGGTGATCACCCCGTGGCGCAACATCGCGTCGCGAACCGCGAAGGCATCCACTCCCGGGTGATGGCCGACGGCCCACACCGCGCCATCTCCACGCACGGACGCGACGGAGCCATCGTGGGCGAGTGCTCTCAGGCCACTCGCCAGTCGCTCGCCGACGTGGTGTGCCCGCGCCACCAAACCCTCCTGCTTCATGATGTCGAGGTTGGTCAGCGCCGCCACGCACGCCGTGGGATGACCCGAGTAGGTGAAGCCCGTGCGCAGGAAGAAGTTCGGGTCGCTCTCGAGGGCCGCGCGAACCGCGGGGCCGACGAACACTCCGCCCAAGGGTTGGTATCCGGAGGTGACGGCCTTGGCGAAGGTCACCATGTCGGGTCGCACGTCGTAGCGATGAGCGGCGAACCAGTGACCGAGCCGACCGAAACCGGAGATGACCTCGTCGTAGATGAGGTGCGCGCCGTGCTGATCGCACAGGCGACGAACCGACTCGAGATACCCCTCGGTGGGCGGGTACACGCCGCCGGCACCTTGGAGCGGTTCGACCAACACCGCGGCGATGGTCGAGCCGCGTTGCGACATCGACGACGCCAACGCCTCCACGTCGTCGGCGGGAACCTGCATCACGTCGCCCACGTACGGCGCGTAGCCCTCGCGGTTGGGGGCGATGCCTTGGGCGCTGGTGCCGCCGTACGCGGTGCCGTGATAGCCCCGCTGTCGCGAGATGATGAGGGTCTTGTCCGGATGACCGGCCTGGATGTGCGCCAGGCGCGACAACTTCATGGCGGTGTCGACGGCCTCGGAGCCGGACGACGTGAAAAAGACCCGGGAGTCCGCCATCGGGGCGATGTCCACTAGCACCTCGGCCAGTTGCTCGGCGGGGGCGTTGGTGAACGGGTCGAAAGTGGAATACGCGGCCAGGGTGCCGGCCTGACGGCTGATGGCCGCGGCGATGTCGGAACGGCCGTGGCCGACGGCGCAGTACCAGAGGCTGGCCATGCCGTCGATGTACTCGTTGCCCCGGTCGTCGTAGACCACCGCTCCCTGTCCCCTCACGAGAGTGATGAAGTCGCTCTTGGTGGGCTTGGCGAAGGGGTGGAGGAAGGCGGAGGCCATGGGACAACGGTAGTTCTGTGGTCCGAACCGCGAGCGATCGCGGATGAGTTGCGATCACGAATGAGAATTATTATTATTTAGGTATGCGCCGACATTTCGCTCTCAGCCGCCTTCCGTTCGTTGCCCCGTCGACGTTCGCTGCAGTGTCGTTCCTGCTGTTGTCGTCGTGTGGCAGTGACTCCTCGTCGGCCGATTCGGATCGTCCCTCGGTGGTGGTGAGCACGCCGATCCTGGGGGCGTTGGTCTCCGAGATCGTCGGCGATGCCGCCGAGGTGACGGTGTTGATGCCCAACGGTGTCGACCCGCACGTCTGGGAGGCTTCACCCAAGGAGATCGAGGCTTTGTCCTCGGCCGACGTCGTGGTGATCAACGGTCTGCATCTGGAGGAGTCGCTGGACGAGGCGATCGATGCCGCCCGCGACTCGGGAGTTCGGGTGTTCGAAGCGGCCGATCACGTGGATGTGATCGAGCACGCGGAGGACGAGACCGAGGACTCGCACGCGGAGGACGAGACCGAGGACTCGCACGCGGAGGACGAGACCGGTGATTCGCACGCGGAGGACGAGACCGAGGACTCGCACGCGGAGGACGAGACCGAGGACTCGCACGCGGAGGACGAAGCCGATCATGAACACGCCGATGGCGACCCGCACATCTGGACCGATGCCGCCGCAATGGCCGACGTAGTCATGGCCTTGGGTGATGAACTCGCCGAGGCGGGGATCGACGTGGGCGATCGCGCCTCGGTGGTGTACGAACGACTCCTCGCTTTGGACAACGAGCTCATGGAATCCGTCGAAGTGGTGGACGCGAGTGATCGAAAGCTCGTGACCGGGCACGAGTCACTCGCGTATCTGGCTCAGCGCTACGGATTCGAACTGGTCGGAGCCGTGATCCCCGGTCTGTCCAGTGAGTCCGAGGTGTCCGCGGGAGAGTTGGCCGAACTCAAAGACGTCATCACCGGCGAGGATGTTCGCGTGATCTTCTCCGAGGCCGGAACTCCCGATCAGGTGGTCGGGGCCATCGCCGAGGAAACCGGAGTGGACGTGGTGGTGCTCAACACCCACTTGCTCCCGGCAGACGGCACCTACGACACATTCATGACGGAACTGGTATCCGCCATCGTGTCCGCGTTGTCGTCATAACCTCCCACTGATGTCGCAACTCGTCGACCCGTTCCTCGACAACGTCTTCATGCAGAGGGCGTTGCTGGCGGGAATTCTGGTGTCGATCTCGTGCGCCATCGTCGGCACGTACGTCGTGTTGCGGGGTATGGCGTTCGTCGGCGACGCGCTCGCGCACGGAGTGTTGCCCGGCGTGGCCGGAGCCGTCATCGTCGGCGCACCCGTCATGTTGGGCGCCGCCGCGGGGGCCCTGGCGATGATCGCCGGCGTAGGGTTCATCACGGCGAAGTCGCGTCTTTCGAACGACTCGGCCATCGGGTTGCTCTTCATCGGCTTGTTGGCCCTCGGTGTGGTGCTGGTGTCGTCGTCGGACGAGTTGACGGGGGATCTCGACGCGATCCTGTTCGGAGAGTTCCTCGGTGTGAGTTGGTCCGACCTGCTGGTTCAAACCATCGGATTGGCCGTGGTGGCCTTGGTGTGTGCGTGGGCCGCGCGCCCTTTCCTGCTGTTGTGCTTCGACCCGGATCTTGCCGATGCGATGGGCTTCGGAGCCCGCCGACACCACCGGCTCATACTCGCCTTGGTGGCGGGGACCGTCGTGGTGTCCTTCCAAGCGGTGGGGTCATTGCTGGTGTTCGGAATGCTGTTGGCCCCTGCGGGTACGGCGGCGCTCGTCACCCGCCGAATCGGGTCGATGATGGCGGTCGCGATGCTGGTCGGTGTCGTTTCCACCTACATCGGACTGTTGTGCTCGTACCACTTCGACCTGGCCGCCGGTGCTTCCGTGGTGCTGTCGTCGGTGGTCATCTTCTTCGTCGTGCTCGTCGCGCGGTCCCTGCGTCGTCCGGTGACGATCGGTGCACACCATGACTGAGTCCTCGATGTCAGCGGGAGCATCCCATCAAACGCCACCGGCGTTGGTGGCTCGCCGGTTGGACGTCGGGTACGAGGGGCGCACCGTCCTGCGCGGGATCGACGCCTTCGCCACTCCCGGGCGTTCCATCGCCCTGATCGGCCCGAACGGTTCGGGCAAGTCGACGCTGTTGCGCACGTTCGCGGGTTTGCTCTCTCCCGTGGGGGGCGCGTTGGAGGTGTGCGGTCATTCGGTGGCACGAGCATCGAAACGGATCGCGTATCTGAATCAGTTCCACCCCAACGCGATGGCCCTACCTCTGCGGGTTCTGGACGTCGTGCACATGGGTCGACTGGACCGACGAGGCCGATTCTCCCGCCGGCGGGCCGAGGATCATGCCGCGGTATCCGAGGCGCTGGACCGCATGGGTGTCGCCGATCTGGCCGGAGAATCACTCCGCGATCTGTCCGGTGGTCAGCGACAGCGCGTGTTCCTCGCCCAGATCCTGGCTCGTGGCGCCGACGTCGTGCTTCTCGACGAGCCGACCTCGGGCCTCGATGCCGTGGGCCGTTCGGTGTATTTGGACGCCATCGACGTCGAGACCGCACGTGGGGCGGTGGTGATCACCGCCACCCACGACGTCGCGGAGGCGTCACGGTGCGACCGGGTGATGCTGCTGGCCGGGCGTCTCATCGCCGACGGTCCGCCCGACGAGGTGCTGACGCCCGAAAATCTGCTGACCACCTTCGGTGTCGGATTGTCGCGGGCCGGTGACCACCTGATGGTGACCGATCACGGTCATCACGATCACGGCCATCACTGAGCCCGACGTCGTCCGATTCTCAGTGCTCGTCGTAGTGGTCGCCGTGCGCGGCGTGCAGGTGTCCGTCGTGCAGATAGTCGACGTGGTCGCCGTGGGGGACCGCTACGTGGCCGCAATCCGGTCCGTGCACGTGTTCGTGTTCGGCGTGCTCCACGCACTCGTTCGATTCACAGGAATCCCAATGATCGTCGTGGCGGTGATGCAGATGTCCGTCGTGCACGTAGTCGACGTGGTCGCCGTGGGGGACCGCCACGTGGCCGCAATCCGGTCCGTGCACGTGTGGGTGTTCGATCTGGGGCCGATGATCCACGTTCCGAGTATGGCACCTGTCGCAATCCCGGGATCGCCATCCGGGGCCCGCGTGGTGTCAAATGGCGCATGAGTCGCGTGCGGCAACTGATGGACGGGGTGCTTGACGCCACGGTGGTCCCCGGGTATTCGAGGATCGGGTACGAGATCCGATCGCGTTCCTCCGATTGGGAGTCGCTACCCGCGGGGATGGTCTCGGGTCGCGTCATGGTGGTCACCGGTGCCACGTCGGGCCTTGGTTCGGCCACCGCACGACGTCTGCGACGTCTCGGGGCGACACTCGTGCTGGTGGGCCGCGATCGCGAGCGGACCGAGGCGGCGCGTGAGTCGTTGCTCGAGGAGATTCCGGGCCCGGCCCCGGTGGACGTGGTGCTGGCCGACATGGCCGAGCCGTCGCAGGTGCGCGACGCCGCGCGGTCGCTGGCCTCCTTGCCACGCCTCGACGTGTTGGTTCACAACGCCGGAGCACTGTCGAAGCAGCGGGTCGTCAACTCCGGCGGCCTCGAGTCCACCCTGGCCTCGCAGGTGGTGGGTCCGTTCATCATGACGACGATGCTCTCCGACGTCTTGGCCCGCGATCGGGCGCGGGTCGTCACCGTCTCGTCCGGGGGCATGTACGCCGCGTCGTTGCCCGACATGGGCGTCGACGAACCGGCTCCGTTGCGCCCCGGGGGATACGACGGCACAAGGCAATACGCGACCGCCAAGCGGATGCAGGTGACGCTGAACGAGTTGTGGGCGGCCCACTCGCCGTCGGTTCATTTCGCGGCGATGCATCCGGGTTGGGCCGACACCCCCGGTGTTCGGTCGTCGCTTCCGGGTTTCGCCCGGGTCACCGGCCCGTTCCTGCGCGACGCGGAGCAGGGAGCCGACACCATCGTGTGGCTCGGTGTCACCGAGCTCGCGAATCTCGGGGCGAGCGGCGGATTCTGGAGCGATCGGTCCCGGCGTCCGATCCATCGTCTGGGTTCGACGCGTTCGTCGGATGATCCGCAACGTCGTCGGGCGTTGTGGGAGTGGTGCGAGCGCGAGGCTACGAGAGTCCCATGATCTCGTCGGCGTACCGTCCACGCCGCACGAGATCGGCCATGGTCCGCATCGCCGGTTCGGAGTGGGCGAAGAAACGTTTGTAGCCGGCGCACAGGTGATTGAGCCCGACCTCTCCGTCGGGCGTGGTCGCGAAGCGATCCTTGGGGCAACCTCCGTGGCAGGCGAAGCGCACGTCGCACTCGACGCACATCCGGGGGAGCGACTCCAACTTGTGGCGTCCGAAGGCGACCTGTCGGGGTGACGACACCAGCTCGACCATCGGCGTGTCGTGGATGTTGCCGAGCAGATGCGCGGGCTCCACGAAGTGGTCGCACGAGTAGAGATCACCGTTGTGCTCGAGGGCCAGGGCGGACCCGCACGTGGGGGCGTGCACGCACAGACTGTGCAGGTCGAAATGAGCGCCCAGGGTGACGTCGAACAACTGCACGAAAACCTCTCCGACGTCACGCGCGACCCATTCGTCGAAGACCACGCAGAGGAACTCTCCGTACTGCTCACCGGAGACGGACCGGGACGTGACCAGATCACCCTTCTGCGTGTAGAGGATGCGTCGCCGTCCCCGTCCCGTGCCCCATCCGCCCTCGGCCACCTCGATGTTGGCGGTGGTGGCGCGTTCGACGATGGGGATGAACTGGATGTGGCGGGCCCCGAGGTCGTCACGCAGATGACGGTACGTCTCGAGCGGATGATCGACGTTGGCCGCGCTGAGGCTGCACAACACGTTGCATTCGACGCCGCTCCCGCGCAGGAGGTCCCACGCTCGACGCACGTCGGCGTAACTGCCCCGACCGTCCTTCCAGACGCGAAAACGATCGTGATCGTCGGGTCGCCCGTCGATGCTCAGACCGACGAGTACCTGTCGATCGGCGAACAGACGAGCCCAGGTGTCGTCCACCAAGGTGCCGTTGGTCTGGATCGTGTGCTCGATCACCTGGCTCGGCCGGGCGACCTCGTCGACGATGGCGAAGGCCTCGCGGTAGAAGTCGATGCCCATCAACGTGGGTTCGCCCCCTTGCCACGCCACGTTCACCGGCCCGTCGGGTTGGGCCGAGATCATCTGGGTCAGGTACGCCCGCAGCGTGTCGGCACCCATGCGCGTTCGTTCGCCGGGATACAGCGCGTCCTTGGACAGGAAGAAGCAATAGGTGCAGTCGAGGTTGCAGACGGCGCCAGTGGGCTTGGCGAGCAAATGGAAGGGCCGACGCGCCGGATCACTCACAAAAGGACCGATGCCACACCAGCGGATTGCGGTCCGAATCGGCCGGCGACCCGGGCTCGACCCCACCTAGCCACAGCATCCGGTCGAGTTCCCGCGCGGGATGATCGGAGGCCGTCACTCGGGCACCGTCGGCGAAGTAGATGACGGTCATCACCGCGCGCATGGTGTCGGTGTCGTTGGCCGGTGCCGAGTGGAGGGTCCAGCCCGAGTGGAACGTGGCGTCCCCGGCCGCGAACGGACCGTGGGTCGACAGGTGCCAGCCCTGCTCGCGCGTCAACTCGTCGAAGAATCCTTGCGAGGCGTCCCCGATCACCTCCTCGCTCAGGTTGCCGAGCGCGTGCGTTCCGTCGGCGAACACCATCCCGCCGATCTCGACGGGCACGTCGACGAGGGGCATCCACATGGTGATCGTGCGATCGGTGTCGAGCGGCCAGTACACCTGGTCCTGATGCCACGGTGTGAAGCCACCGCCGGGTTCCTTGTAGAGCGCCTGATCGTGGTAGAGCCGCACTCCGTCGACGCCGAGAAGTCGCGCGGCCACGCGGGCGAACCGACGTCCCAGCACGAAGCGTCGGGTGACGTCGTCGTGTCCCACGATTCCGCCGGCCTGCACGAAGGCCCGACCGTAGGTGTCGCGTTCGTCCAACGGCCGTCGATCCCAGCGGCGCGCCTGCGTTCCGGCGTCGATGGACGGCTTGACCGCGGCGATCTCCGCCCGGGTGGCGAGCCCCCGCACCACGCAGTGCCCGTCGCGGCGGAATCGCTCCACGGCGTCGTCGGGTACCTCGAAACGGTCGTCGAACCCCACGGCGACCGAGCCCGACTCCTCGACGACGTCCCCCACGACGACATTATGTCATGCCGAGCCGATGTGACGTTCGCTCCACGACGCTCGGCGGAGGGGATCGATCACGTGGTCCGCACCGACTTGGGGCAAGATGTCCGAGCGCCGCACCGGCGTCCCGAGCGACGAGGAAGATCCATGGAGTTCTCCTGGACCAAGGAACAAGAGGAACTGCGGGCCGAGGCCCGTGCGGTCGCCGAGAACGCCGTGGCCACCTACGGGCGGGCCAACGACTCCTGGATCAACGGATGGTCGAAGGACTTCGCTCTGGAGCTGGGTCGTCGGGGCTGGATCGGCCTGACGTGGCCCGTCGAATTCGGCGGCGCCGGCCGTCCTCCCATCGATCGACTCATCATCGGAGAGGAACTGATCAAGGCCGGAGCACCCATCGGATCGATGTGGTTCGCCGACCGGCAGATGGGTCCCACCCTCATGACCTACGGTCGTCCCGATCAACAGGCCGAATTCCTGCCCCGCATCCTGAATGGTGCGTCGACCTGGTGCATAGGAATGTCAGAGCCGAACTCGGGATCGGACCTGGCGTCGTTGAAGACCCAGGCCGAACGACGTGGCGACCACTGGTTGATCAACGGACAGAAGATCTGGACCAGCTTCGGTGCGGTGGCCGACTACTGCTACCTCATCTGCCGGACGAACAACGAAG
>Ga0172372_10005523_pt1 | contig 17573 bp, 9 predicted proteins | sample LakKiv5m_2_FD_114544 | JGI IMG/M metagenome (GOLD analysis project Ga0172372, IMG submission 114544) | Freshwater microbial communities from Kabuno Bay, South-Kivu, Congo - kab_092012_9.5m | ecosystem: Environmental > Aquatic > Freshwater > Lake | place: Democratic Republic of the Congo...
ATCGGCGTCGGGAAGATCTTCCACAACAGCTCGGCCACCGACACGTTCCAGGAATACGGGCCGCGGGGCGACTGGGGCCCGTTCCCCGACGGCGGCCGGAAGCTCGCCGACGCGCCGGGCGGCTCGCTGTGGGACTGGGGCCGGTTCCCCGCGCGGGACGAGGACACGGTGGACCGGGCCGTGGCGGACTGGGCCGCGGCGCGCCTCGCGGAACCGGCGGAGCGGCCGTTCTTCCTTGCGGTCGGCTTCTTCCGGCCGCACGCGCCGATGTACGCCCCGCCGCCGTGGTGGGACCTGCCGGGCGCCCCCGCGGCGATCTCCTTGCCGCCGCAGCTCGCGGGCGACCGGGACGACCTCGGCCCCTTCGCGCTCGCGCTGAGCCACGCGGCGACGTCGCCGCGGCACGCGTTCTTCGAGCAGGGCGGGAAGTGGCGCGAGGCGGTGCACGGGTATCTCGCGTGCCTCAGCTTCGTGGATGCGCAGATCGGGCGGTTGCTCGACGCGCTGGCCAGGAGTCCGCACGCCCGCCGCACCATCGTGGTCCTGCTTGGCGACAATGGCATCTCGCTCGGCGAGAAGTCGCGCTGGGGCAAACGCTCGCTGTGGGAGCGCGACACCAAGGTCCCGCTGATCATCCGCGCGCCGGGACTGCCGGCGGGCGGCCGCTGCGCGGAGCCGGCCGGCCTGATCGACCTCTACCCGACGCTGCTCGAGCTCTGCGGACACGCGCCCGCGTCCCGCCTCGAGGGCCGCTCGCTCGTCCCGCAACTGCGCGATCCCGAGGCGCCCCGCCCGCCGACCCTGACGACCTTCTTCGTCGGGAACCACGCGGTCCGCTCGCGGCATCATCGCTACATCCGGTATGCGGACGGCTCGGAGGAGCTGTACGACCACCGCGACGACCCCCACGAGTGGCACAATCTCGCCGGGCGCCCGGACCAGCGCGCCGTGATCCGCGATCTCGCCGGGTCACTCCCACGGGTGAACACGGCGCCGCTGCCGGGCAGCACCGGCCTCGGCGTGGATCCGCGGCACCTCGACTGGTTCGGAGGCGTGCCCTGACCCGGGGGACCAGGGCCACGCGCGGCGAAGTGCTCCGGGACCTCACGGAGGCCCTGGGCGACGCCGCCCGGCGGGCCGTTCCAGCCGCGGAACCGAGGCCCCGCCGGAGCGGCAATTCCGGTTGTTCCACGGCGGCGCCGCCCCACCGTGGCGACCGACCCGAGGTTTCCCCCGCAAGCTCAGCCGCGCCCCGCGCGCCCCCCCGATGAACCCCTGCCCTTCGCCCACCCCCGCACGGACCGTCCGTCGCGCCTGGCTTCCTTGCCCCCTGGCCGTCCGCCTGGTCGCGGTCCTCGTCGCCCTCGTCCCGGCCTTGCCCGCGGCCGAACCGACCGGCGCGATCGAGGGCCGCGTCCTCAACCCGGTGGCCGCCGCCTACGTCGGGAACGCCCGCATCAGCGTCGAGGGCACCTCGCTGCAGACCTTCACCGACGCGACCGGCCGCTTCCTCCTGTCCGGGGTGCCCGCGGGCGAGGCGCGCGTCCTCGCGTTCCACACCGGCCTCGAGCCGCGCGTCAGCACCATTCGGGTGCCGGCGGGCGGCGTCGCGCGCGCGGACTTCGAGCTGGGGGCCGGCGAGGCCGGCGGCGGGATCGTCCGGATGGGCGAGTTCAGCGTCCAGGCCCGGCGTGAATTCAACGCCCAGGCGATCGCCATCAACGAGCAGCGCTTCGCGCCGAACCTCCGGAACGTGGTCTCCGGCGACGAGTTCGGCGACGTGGCCGACGGCAACTTCGGCATCTTTCTGAAGTTCCTCCCGGGCGTAAGCGTCTCCTACTCCGGCAACGTGCCCAACGCCGTCTCGGTCCGCGGCGTGCCCTCGGAGAACACCCCGTTCACGATCGACGGCAATCCCACCGTGTCCCCCGGCACCGACCGGAGCTTCAACCCGGACGGCCTCCTGATGAACGACCTCGCGCGCGTCGAGGTCACCAAGACGCCCACGCCCGACCAGACCGCCAACTCGCTCGGCGGGGCCGTGAACGTCGTGACCCGGAGCGCGTTCGAGCGCGCGCGGCCCGAGCTCCGCTACCGCGTCTTCGCCGGCATCAACAGCCTCGCCGCAGACTGGGGCCGCCAGCCCGGCCCCAACGCGCACACCACCGGCTGGCGCATCCGGCCGAACGCGGACTTCTCGTATGTCGCGCCGGTGTCGCCGCGTTTCGGCTACACCCTCAGCGGGCTCTACACGTCGCGCTACCTGCCGACGCCCAACCTGCTGCCCAACTGGTCGCCGACCAACGTGAACAACGCGGCCGGCACCGCGGCCAACCCCGCGCTGATCAGCTACCGCGTGCCGACCAACCCCGCGATGCAGGAACGCTGGTCCCTCAGCGGCAGCCTCGACTGGAGGGTCACCGCCCGCGACTCCCTCCGGTTCACGTTCACGCGGCTGGGGAGCAACGCGATCAACGACCAGGTCGACCACGCTTGGAACGTCGGCGCCAACCCGGCCGCGTGGGGTCCCGACTTCACCCAGGGCCGGCCCGGCCTCGGCACGGTCTCGTTCAACACCACCTCCGGCCAGGCCCTGAACACCCGGATCGACACCGGGCTGGCCTGGCGGCACGAGGGCCACTCGTGGAAATTCGACGGCGCGCTCGCCCACGCGCGGGCGGAGTTCCGGCGCCGCGACCTCGACCGGGGGCTCTTCGGCAGCACCTCGGCGGTCCTGCGCAACGTGACCGTCTCCTTCCAGGGCATCGATGAGCTGCGGCCCCGGCGCTTCGTCGCCACCGCCACCAACGGCACCCCGGTGGACACCCAGGACGTGCGCAACGCGGGCCTGGTCAACGCCGTCAGCACGCAGTCGGAGTCGCCGTCGCGGATCTCCAGCGCGCGCCTGAACGCCCGCCGGGAATTCGGGGGCGCCCTCGCGTACACGCTCCGCGCCGGCGCCTCCGTCCACGTCGATGACCGCGACACGCGCAGCCGGCAGCTGAACTACACGTTCGTCGGGCCGGACCGCGTCGCCAACTCCGCCGACGACCTGGTCTCGCGGTACGATCTGGTGGCCGAGGGGTTCTCGCGGCAGGCGATGCCGTGGGGCCTGCCGCGCGTGACGTGGCCTAGCAACGAACGGATCGGCGCGCTCTTCCGGTCGAACCCCGAGTACTTCCAGCTGAACGAGGTCGCCGCGGTCTCCGCCGCGGCCAACGCCTCGCGCAAGATCACCGAGACCGTTTCGGCCGCCTACCTCCGCGGCGACACGCGCCTGCTCGACGGCCGGCTCTGGCTCGTCGGAGGCGTCCGGTTCGAGCACACGCGGGACGACGGATACGGCGTCCTGAACGACCTGCGCGCCACGTTCCAGCAGGACGCGCGGGGCAACCTGATCCGCGGCGCGAATGGCAACCCGCTGCCGCGGCCCGGCACCGCGGTGGAGCTCGCGCGGCTGCAGTACGCCGACCGCGGCGCGCACGCCGTGCGCAGCTACGGCGACTACTACCCGAGCCTGAACGCCGCCTTCAACGTCACGGGGAACCTGGTCGCGCGCGCCGGGTGGGCGCGGACGCTCGGCCGGCCGAACTTCGGGCAGATCATCCCCGGCACCACGGTCACCAGCCCCACCGCGGCGGTGCGGACGATCTCCGTCAACAACACCGGCCTGCGGCCCTGGACCGCCGACAACCTCGATCTCTCGCTGGAGCTTTATCCCGGCCGGACGGGGCTCATCTCGGTCGGCGTCTTCGCGAAGGACATCCGCGACTTCTTCGGCGCGACGCGGCTCCCCGCCACCCCGGAAATCCTCGCCAGTCACGGGCTCGACGAGTCCTACCTGGACTACGAGGTCCTCTCGCAGACCAACGTCGGCGCGGCGCGGGTCACCGGCTTCGAGTACAACTTCCGGCAGTCGTTGGCGGGCGTGCACCCTTGGTTGCGGGGCGTCGGGATTTTTTTCAACGGCACCGAGATCCAGGTCTCCGGCGCCAACACCGCCGACTTCAGCGGGTTCGCGGGCCGCACGATCAACTGGGGCCTTTCGCACGCCGGGCAACGGCACAGCGTCCGGCTCAACTGGAACTACACGGGGCGGCTGCGCGACCTTCCGGTCGAGGGCGCGTTCGTGCCCCCGGGGACCTATCGCTACGTCGCGCCGTGGCTCCAGCTGGACGTCAGCGCGGAATACCGCCTGGGGACGCGGCTGTCCCTGTTCCTCGCGGTCCGCAACCTCACGAACGCGAGCCGCATCCTGGAATCCTACGCGCGCGACACGCCGTGGTACGCGCGCCTGCGGCAGGAGTCCCAGTTCGGCGGGATGTGGAACGTGGGCGTGAAAGGCACATTCTAAGCCGGACCAACGGGCGGTCGCGGACCGACTGACCTGACGCCGCTCAGCGGCCGAGGGCGTCGAGCACGATGCCGGGGGTGAGCAGTTCCGGGAGGAGGACCGGTTCCGCGCGGCCGGGCTGCCAGATCACGTTGAACGGGACGGCGGAACGCTGGTAACGCGCGAGCTCCGCGGTGATGCGCGGGTCACGGTTGGTCCAGTCCGCCCGCAGGGTCGCAATCCGGCGCTGGGCGAAGACCCGGCGCACCTCCGCCGAACCGAACACGACCCGCTTGTTCGTCTGGCACGTGGCGCACCAGCGCGCGGTGAAGTCGACGTAGATCACCCGGCCCTCGGCGCGCAGCCGCTCCACCGCCTCGGGGCTCCACGCCTCCCACGTCACCTCGGCCGTGGCAGCGCCGGGCGCGGGCACGGCCCGCGGCCAGCCCACCCAGAGCGCCAGCGCGCCCCCGACCACCACCGCCACCGCCGCCGCGCGGGGCCGCCGCGGACGCGCCTCGGGGGCGGTCCAGCGCCCGTACAGCCAGACCGCGAAAGCCACGCCCACGAGGCTCAGCAGGAGTTGCAGGAACCCCTCCTCGCTGGTCTGCGCCGCAAGCACCCACACGAGGTAGCCCACCGTGCCGTAGAGCGGGAACGCCATCAGCTGCTTGAAGGTCTCCATCCACGCCCCCGGCCGCGGCAGGAAACGCACGAGATCCGGGAACACCGAGAAGCCTAGGTAAGGCGCCGACAACCCCACGCCGATCGCCGTGAAGAGCAGGAAGGACTCGAGCGGCGGCACCGTCAGGGCCGCGCCTAGGGCGGGGGCGAGGAAGGGCGCGCTGCACGGCGTGGCCACGACGGTCGCGAGCACGCCCGTGAAGAAGGAGCCGCCATAGCCGTCCTTCGCCTGCAGTTCCCCGCCGACCGCCGTGGCCGCTAGGCCGAACTCAAAGAGTCCGCTCAGGTTGAGCGCGAACACCAGCAGCAGCACCGCCAGCCCGTACACGAACGGCGCGGACTGCAGCTGGAAACCCCAGCCCAGCTGGTCGCCGCCCGCCCGCAGCAGCGCGAGCGCGCCCGCCAACGCCCAGAACGAGACCAGCACGCCACCGGTGAACACGAGCCCGTGCATCGCCACCCGCGCCCGCTGCCGCCCCGCCTGCTCGACGAAGCCCAGCACCTTCAGGCCGAGGACGGGGAACACGCAGGGCATCAGGTTGAGGATCAGGCCGCCGAGGAATGCCAGCAGCAGAGTCCCCGCGAGCGGGGCGGCAGCGGGCGCCGGGGACGCGGGCGGACCGCCGGCGGGCGCCGGAGCAGCGGCAAGGGGGACATCGACCGCGAGGCCGGGCAGCGTGCCGTCGGCGCGGAATCCGTTCGCCGCGGTCAGGACGCCGGCGAGCCGCGCCACGTCCGGCGGCGTGGTCGGGTCGAGCTTCAGGGCCAAGGTGAAGCCGCCACCGGGCGCGGGGGTCACGGGCTGGTCCACGTCGTACACCACCCGGTTGTCCGCATCGAAGAAGCGCAGCGCGCCCGGGTCCCGCGGCGCGCCGGGGCCGGCCGGGGCCAGGGTCAGCCGCACCGCCGCCCCCTCGCGCACGGCGGCGACGCGCCAGGCGTCATCGGTGCGGGGCAGGCGGGCGAGGGTCCCGGCGAGGCGCGGGCCCCATTGGGGATCCGCCGCGGGCGCGGACCCGGCCACCGGGAGGGTGAGGCTGACGGTCGCGCCGCCCGGTACGCAGACGGTCTCGCACATCAGCCAGTCCGCCTTCGCCTTCAGCTCGACCGCGAAGCCCTCGAGGGTGGCGGGCGGGGTGAGGACGACCGGCAGCAGGATCTCCCCCTCGTAACCGTGGCCGACGATGTTGCCCATCTTGTCGCGGAGGAGGAGCGGCGCGGGCCAGAGGATGGGGCCGGCGGTCCAGCCGGGGGGCAGTTGCCAGGCGAGCGTGGTGGGCAGGCCCGTGCCGGGGTTGAGCCAGTAGGTGTGCCAATGCGGGTCGTGCTGCAGCCGGAGGGCGACGGTGACGGGCCGGCCGGCCTGCACGGCGGTGTCAGCGGCGACGAGCGATCCCTTCACGGGCGAAGGGGCGGCCCCGCGGAGCCCCGGCCCCAGCGCGGCGGCGAGGGCGAGCAGCAGGAACGACAGGGGACGGAACGGCGGCATACGCCGAAGCTGCCGAAGGAGCGCGGCGGGGCAAACCCGGATCGCGCCGGCCGCGCCCGCTGGGGTGGGGCTTTGACTCCCGGCGCCGGCCGCGCTCACTCGCCGGATGCCCCTCCTCCGCCGCCTCCTGCTCGCGTGCCTCGCCGCCGCGCTTCCCTGCGCCGCCGCCGCCGCGGAACGCCGCCCCCTGCGCCCGCAGGACCTCTGGGCCCTCCAACGCCTCGGCAGCCCCGCGTTGTCACCCGACGGCCGCCAGGTGGTGTTCACTGTCCAGGAGTGGTCCGTCGAGCGCAACCAGGCCACCACGCAACTCTGGCTCACCGAGGTCGCGGGCGGCGCAACCCGGCGCCTGACCACCGCGCGGGCCGCCGACGGTTCCCCGGTGTGGAGCCCCGACGGCACCCGGATCGCCTTTACCTCCAAGCGCGGCGAGGACGAGAGCCCCGCCCTCTACGTGCTGCGCCTCGATGGCGGCGAGCCCGAGCGCGTGCTCGACCTGCCCTACGGCGTCTCGTCCCCGCGCTGGCTGCCCGACGGCTCCGGCCTGATCGCGGTCACGCGGGTCATCCCGGAGCTGGCGGGCAAGCTGGCGGCCGCGGACCTCGCGGCGACCCGCCAGGAGCAGCGCCGGCGCAAGGAGAGCAAGATCTCCGCCAAGGTCACCGAGCACCGCACCTTCCGCTACTGGGACTCCTGGCTGACCGACGGCCTCGCGCACAAGCTGGTCCGCGTCGACCTCGCGACGAAGGCCCTGACCGACCTCACCCCCGGCTTCGACCGACCCTTCTCGCTCGCCGGCGAGGGCGGCTTCGCGCTCTCCCCGGACGGCCGGACCATCGCGCTCTCGATCAATTCCACCCCGCCGCCCTATCAGGCCAACCCGAACCAGGACCTCTACCTCCTGCCCGCCGACGGCCGCGGCGCCCTGCGAAACCTCACCGCCGACAACCCCGGCTCGGACACGGGCCCCGTCTTCGCGCCGGACGGCAAGTCGCTCGTCTACCGCCGCACCCGCACCGCGGTCGGCGCGGGCGAATCCGCCAAGCTCTGGCGCCACGACCTTGCCGGCGGGGCCAACACCCCGCTGACGGAGGACCAGGACCTCGCGATCGACGAAGTCGTGTTCGCCCCCGACGGCAGCTCGCTGTGGGTGACCGCGGAGGACAAGGGCGCGGTGGCGGTCTTCCGCGTGCCGGCGAACGGCGGGGCCCTCCAGCCCGTGCTGCGGACCGGGTCCGCCTCCGGCCTGCAGGCGCAGGCGGGCAGCGTCGTGCTCCTGCACACCACGGCCTCGCGGCCCGACGAGCTCTTCGCCCTCGAGCCGGCGACGGGCGCGCTGCGGCCGCTCACGCGCTTCAATGCCGAGCGCCTCGCCGGCATCGAGCTGGGGCGCGTGGAAGAGTACTGGTTCACCGGCGCCGGCGGCGACCGCGTGCACGGCTTCCTCTACTACCCGGCCGGCTACGACCCGAAGAAGACCTACCCGCTGGTGCAGCTGATGCACGGCGGCCCGCACACGATGAACCGCGACGCGTGGAACTACCGCTGGAACGCGCACGCGCTGGCGGCGCCCGGCTACGTCGTCACCTGGATCAACCGCCACGGCTCGACCGGCTTCGGCGAGAAGTTCGCGCGCAGCATCCTCGGCGCGTGGGGCGACCAGCCGCTGGAGGACATCCTGCGCGGCACCGACCACCTCCTGCGCCAGCTGCCGAACCTCGACCCGAAGCGCGTCGCGGCCGCGGGCGGCAGCTATGGCGGCTATATGGCGGCGTGGGCGGCGGGCCACACCGACCGCTTCGCCTGCCTCATCAACCACGCCGGCGTGAACGACTTCATCACCCAGTACGGCGCGGACGTCACCAGCTACGGCTTCACCCAGGTCCTCGGCGGGCGGCCGTGGGACAACCCCGAGGGGATGCAGCGCAACAACCCCGTCACCTACGCGAAGCACTTCAAGACCCCGATGCTGCTGCTGCACGGCGAGAAGGACTACCGCGTGCCCTACGGCAACGCGACGGCGCTCTACGGCATCTACCAGGCGATGGGCCTGCCCTCGCGGCTGGTGATCTTCCCGGACGAGAACCACTGGATCCTCACCCCGCAGAACTCGATCTACTGGTACTGGGAGGTGCAGAGCTGGCTCGCGCGCTGGATCGGTGGCCAGCCGACGCTCGAGCAACCCGTGTTCGCCGCGCCGCCCGCGCGCTGAGCCGGGCGCCGCGAACGCTTAACCCCGCGACGCAAAATCACCCTGTCCGCGGGGGCGCGCCGTCTGCTATCCTGACCCGATGCCCGCAATGATGCCCGCCGCCGTCTGGCACGGCGCCCGCGACCTCCGCTGCACCGCCCACCCCCGCCCGGAGCCCGGCCCGGGAATGGTCCTCATCCGCAACCGCCGCGTCGGCATCTGCGGCTCGGACCTGCATTACCACGAGCACGGCTACTGCGCGGCCTTCGTGCCGGACCGCCCCTTCGTCCTCGGCCACGAGCTGGCCGGGGAGATCGCGGCCGTCGGCGAGGGCGTGACCCGCGTGCGCCCCGGCGAGCGCGTCACCGTCAACCCGGCGCGCTCCTGCCGGGAATGCGAGGACTGCCGGGGCGGGCGGCCGAACCTCTGCCGCCGCACGATTATGCTCGGCAGCGCGAGCACGCGCCCTCCGACCGACGGCGCGATGGCGGAATTCGTCTGCGTCCGCGCCGACCAGTGCCACGCGCTGCCGGCCGCGCTGGACGACGGGCTCGGCGCGCTGATCGAGCCCCTGGCCGTCGCGCTGCACGCGGTGCGGCGCGCGGGCGGCGTGGCCGGCAAGCGGACCCTGATCGTCGGCGGCGGGACCATCGGCCTGCTCGCCGCCCTCACCGCGCGGGCCTACGGCGCGCCGCTGGTGGCGGTCACGGATGTCGTCGCCAGCCGGCGGGCGCGCGCGCTGCAACTCGGGGCGGACGCGGCCCTAGACCCCCGCGCGCCGGACCTCGCGGCGGAGGCGCGCGCGCGGGCGGAGGACGGCTTCGACGTGGTGCTGGAGGCCTCGGGCGCCCCCGCGGCGCTGCGGCAGGCGTTCGACCTTGTCCGCCCCGGCGGGACGCTGGTCCAGATCGGCACGCTCGGCACGCAGGACATCCCCCTGCCCGCGAATCTCCTGATGGTGCGCGAGATCAACTACGTCGGCTCGATGCGCTACGGCCCCGTGTTCGACGAGGCGATCCGCCTGGTGGCGTCCGGCCGGGTGAACCTGCGCCCCCTGATCAGCGCCGTGTTCCCGTTGTCGGCCTGCGCCGAGGCGATGGCGGCGGCGGGGGACAAGGAATCGGGCCTCAAGGTGCAGCTGGAGATTTGACCCCCGCGCGGTCGGGCCCGGCCGTGCCGCGCAGGTGGCGCCGGAACGCCGCGGGCGTGGCGCCGTGATGCAGGGCGAAGAGCGGGATCATATGTTCCGCGTAGGCGAAGCCGGCCGCCTCCGCGATGTCCGGCACCGGCAGGTCCGTGGTGGCCAGCAGGTGCCGGACCCGCTCAAGCTTGGCGCGCCGGATCTCCTCCGCCGGGCTGTGCCCGATCAGCGCCGCGAACCGCCGCTCCAGCGTGCGCCGGCCGAGCGGCACCGCCCGCACGAGCTCCGCGACGCCGATGCCCGTGGTCGCGTGCTCGCGGATGAAGCGCATCGCCCGCCGGACGTGGTCGTCGTCGCACTCGAACAAATCGGTCGACTGGCGCGTGGTCACGCCGAGGGGGGCAAGCAGCTGTTCCGCAGCCGGGGCCCCGCGGCCCGCCATCAGCCGGGCGAGCAACGCCGCGGCCTCGCAGCCGATGCGCTTCACCGGGATGTCCACGCCGCTGATCGGCGGGTGGATGGTCTGCCCGAGCAGGTCCTCGGTGGAGAGGCTGATGATCGCCACCTGGTCGGGGACCTCGAGGCCGGCCAGCTCGCAGGCGCTCGCGATCTGGCGGCAGGTGATCGTGTCCCAGCCGATGACGCCGACCGGACGGGGCAGCGTGGCGAGCCAGCGCGCGCGGTCGCGGTGCCGGGCGAGCAACCCCGCCGGCGCGCGGCGGCCGGCCCCGGGGTAGACCAGCGGCTCCAGGCCAGCGGCGCGGACGGCGCCGGCGTAGGCGTCGGTCCAAAACTGCAGGAACCGCCGCCCCGGATCGCCGCAGTAAGCGAGGTGCCGGAGGCCCTTCGCGCGCAGGTGGGCGACCGCGAGGCCGACCACGGCGGCGGCATCGGAGGTGACGCGCGGGAACGCCACGCCGGGCAGGCGGGCCCCCGAGACGTTGACCACCGGCACGCCGTAGCGGCGCAGGCTGGTCGCGAGGGCGGTCGAGTGCACCGTGGCGATGATGCCATCCCCCTGCCATCCGGCCGGCATCCGCATCCCGCCGTCCGGCCCCGCCGGGTGCATATCGAGCATCCAGCCCTCGCGCTGGGCGAAGTTCCACGCGCCCTCGATGATGCCGCGGCCGTACTGGTTCCAGCCGGGCACAAGGAGGGAGACGCGGCGTCGCCGCGGGGAGGGGCGCATCCGCCGGGGATGGGCCGGACCCGGCGGGGAGGCAATCCCGCAGGCGACCGTGTGGCGTTTTTCCTTAATTCGAAAACGCAAAAGAGCCTACGGCTCGGGACGTGGCTCTGCTAGAATCCGACCAATCCGTCCGCGTCACCCCCACCCCGCCCCGCTTATGCCCTCCGTCCGCCCCGTCCCGCTCCGCGTCGCCGGCCTCCTCGCCTCGTGCCTGCCGGCCCTGCTCCCCGCCGCCGCGCCCACGCCCGCCCCTGAACGCGCCTCGGAGCGCGTCCTTCTGAACCCCTTCGAGGTGACCGCCAGCACGACCGACACCTACGAGGCCACCAACACCAACGCCATCACCGGCACCAACACCCCCCTCGGGAAGACCCCGCTCGACGCGAAGGTCTTCAACCGGGAGCTGATGGACGAGCTGGCGGTGGTCGATATGACCCAGATGCTCTCGCTCCTCGGGGGCCTCGGCGCCGCCACCATCAGCGGGGGCAACGAGGAGGTCCGCGGCGACCTCGAGGGCGACCGGCAGGATCCCAAGAGCATGATGATGCGCGGGCTGCAGATCAACAACCCGCGCCGCGACGGCTTCCTGCGCTCGGACACCTCGCTGATGGACTCCTTCGACGTCGAGCGCGTGGAGGCGATCGGCGGCTCCAACTCGCTGCTCTTCGGCTCCGGCGACGCCGGCGGCGTGATCACCAGCAGTTCCAAGCGCGCGATCGTCGGCCGGCCCGCGCGCGGGACGCTCACCCTTGGCGCCGACTCCGAGGGCAGCCGCCGCTTCTCCGTCGACGTGGGCGCGGGCTCGCGTCTGCTCGCCTTCCGCGTGAACGCCGTGCACGGCGACGCCCGGTACTTCCGGCCCGCCAACCGCCAGGTTAACCAGGGCCTGCACCTCGCCGCGACGTTCCGCCCGTGGCGGCGGCTGGAGATCCGCGGCGAATGGCGCCATCTCACCCGCATCACCACCTACCCCAATTCCGGCACGGTGCGCGCCCCCCTCAACCTGCTCCTGCCCACCGGCGAGCGCGTCGACGGCCAGAGCACGCGCTACCTCGCGGCGTTCCCGAACGTCGGCGACCTGACCGGCGGCGTGATCGACGTGACCAAGGCCGACACGCTCTTCGGCCCCTACTACGCCTTCGCCTTCAAGAACGTGCTCAAGTCCGTCGTCGCCGAGGCCACCCTCGCCGAGGGCCTCGCCCTGCAGGCCCGCTACGGCCACGACGCGCGCGTAAACAACGCTCTGAGCCCGACCAACGGCACGATCTTTATGCCCGGCTCCGCGGGGAACCTCTACGTCGACCCCGCCACCGGCCTCACCGGCACGCAGTGGGCGTTCACCTCCGGGCTGCCGCAGCTCAACCCATTCCACACCGGCGCGCGCGGCTACCGCGTCGCCCTCGTCTACCAGAAGGACCTCGGCCGCCTCGGCCGCCACCAGGCCAGCGCCTTCCTCCAGGATATGGAGTCGTGGACCAACCAGGAGCAGTGGCGCTACTACGAGACCGACGCCACGGGGAAGGTGATCCAGAATCCGGCGCTCATCACCGCCACCGACTCCGGGCGGATCAATATGCCGGCGATCTGGCTGCCCATCAACACGACGAAGATCATCGGCGGCCGGAAGTGGCCCTTCTCCGCGGTCGACCACCCGAACGGCAAGACCTACGTCGCCCAGCCCGTCATCTACCCCGGCGCGGTGCCGCGCACGCCCACCAACCCCTACGGCTTCTCCGGCCCCATCAACGCGGCGACCGGCCTCAGCACCGTCACCGGCTACTACCACGACGACACCGACGAGCGCAGCCAGGGCTTCAGCCTGTTCAGCGAGTGGTGGAAGGGGCGCATCGACACGATGGCCGGCTACCGCAGCGAGGAGGCGGTCTACCGGCGCGTCACCACCGACGTGCGGCGCGGCCCGATCACCTACGACAGCCTCACCACGGGGGCGGTCATCGACACGCCGGTCCGGGGCGTGCGCCTTTCGGTCAACTACTCCACCAACGCGAAGATCAACTTCGACACCACGCGCGACATCTTCAACCAAAGCCTGCCAGCGGGGCGGGGCGTGAGCCGCGACGTGGGGCTGAAGTTCGGGCTCTGGGAGAACCGGATCTCCGGCAACCTGAACTACTACGTGTCCGAGGCGCAGAACTTCACCGCCTCACTCGGCGGCCTGCAGAACGACGTCGACCCGAACGGCATCAACGGCCGCAACGGCGGCCCGGCCTACACCTACAGCCGCACCTCCGACGGCTACAACCTCACCCTCTCCGCGCGGCCCCTGCGCGGCTGGCAGGTGCGGATCAACTTCGCCACCGCGAACGGCAGCGAGCGCAGCGACGTCATCCTCCCGCAGTTCTACAACGACCAGTTCAACACCACCACCGTCGGCGGCCAGACCGTCGTCGGCGTGCGGCCCACCGCCACCGCCGCGGTCACGCCGCTGCTCGTCCCCTCCGACCCGCGCAATCCCGCCTCGGCCCCGGTCCCGCTCTCGCTCGCGATGATGCGCGACCCGAACAGCCCCTACTTCGCGCAGCTCGACCGCGAGTCGGGCCAGATCCTGAACGCGGACGCGCTCGGCCTGCTCGCCCCGGGCGTGGGCACGAACCGGACCGGCCTGCCGGTCAGCGAGCACCAGCTCGGCTTCGTCTCGCCCTCCGGCGGCACGCTCATCGTGCGCCGCGCGGGCGAGCAGACCTTCGGCTACGCCGAGCGCAGCTACAGCCTGATCAACCGCTTCCAGTTCGACCAGGGCGCCCTGCGCGGGCTCGTCGTCGGCCTCAACAGCAGCTTCCGTGACCAGCACCGCGGGTATATGTACACCGACGCGGCGGACGGCGGGAAACGGAAGATGTACTACTTCCCGGACCGCATCCTCCACGACCTCTTCGCTCTCTACCGGCTGCCCGGGCGCGGCGCGCGCGCCACCGTGCAGGTCAACGTGACCAACCTGTTCGACGCCAACCAGGTGGTCTACCTCCTGCGCGCGACCAACGGCACGCTGCGCTACGCGCAGTGGCTAAACTCCCCGCGCAAGCTCGCGGTCTCGACCACGCTCGGCTTCTGACGCGCCCGATGGCCTCAGTCCCCACGCTGCGCTGGTCGGTCGCGTTCCTGCTCTTCCTGTCGACGGGGCTCAACTACCTCGACCGGCAGACGCTCGCGATCCTCGCGCCGACGCTGCAGGCGGAGCTGGGGATCGACGACGCCGGCTACGCGCGCATCACCTCGTACTTCCTCCTCAGCTACACCGTGATGTACGCGGTGGGCGGGCGGTTGGCGGACCTGCTGGGCACGCGGCGGGCGCTGGCGCTCGCGGTGTCCGGCTGGTCCATTGCCGGGATGCTGCACGGGCTGGCGTCGACGGCGGCGCACTTCTCCGGCTGCCGGCTGCTGCTGGGCACGTTCGAGGCGGCGAACTACCCGGCGGGGATCAAGGCGGTGGCGGAGTGGTTCCCGCTGCGGCTCCGCGCGCTCGGGGTGGGGCTGTTCGCGGCGGGCGGCTCGTTCGGCGCCGCGGTCGCGGCCCCGCTCGTCGCCTACCTCGCGCTCGCCCACGGCTGGCGCTTCGCGTTCGTCGCCATCGGGGCCGTGGGGTTCGTCTGGCTCGCGGCCTGGCTCCTCCTCTACCACCCCGCGGCCGTCCACCCGCGGCTCTCCCCGACCGACCGCGCCACCTGCGCCGCGGAGACCGCCGTGAGCGGCACGCCCTTCGGCCTCGGGCCGCTGCTGCGGAACCGCCGCGCCTGGGGCTGCATTCTGGTGCGGGTGCTCACCGACCCGATCGTCTACTTCGTGAGCTTCTGGATCCCCAAGTACCTGACGACCGTGCACGGGTTCTCGCTCGCGGAGATCGGCCGCTCCGCGTGGATCCCGTTCGTGGCGCTTTCCGCGGGCAACATCCTCGGCGGGATCCTCGCCAGCGCGCTGGTCGCGCGCGTCCACGGCCTCGACGCGGTGCGCAAGGGCCAGATGCTGGCCGCCTCGCTGCTGGTGCTGGGCTCCGGGTTCGTGGTGGCGACGGCAGCGACGCCCGCGGCGGCGCTCCTCGGCATCACGGGCATCAGCCTCGGGCACGGGCTCTGGGGCAACCTCGCCGTGCCGGCGGAGGTGTTCCCCGCGCACAGCGTCGCGTTCGTCTCTGGCCTCGCCGGGACCTGCGGGGGGATCGCGGGGATGATCTCCCAGTTCGGCATCGCCGCCGCCGCCGCTTCGGGCGGCTACCCGCTCATCTTCGCGTGCTTCGGCCTCTGCCCGCTGCTCGCGTACCTCGCGGTGCGCCTGCTGGTGGGCCGGCTCGGCGAGCTCACCGTCACCCTCGGCCCGGAGGCGCGCCGTGCCTAGCCGCCTCCACGTCGCCATCGCCGGCGCCGGCCTGATGGGCCGGGCCCACGCCGCCGCCTTCCAGGCCTGCGGCGCCCGCGTGGTCGCGGTGGCCGACCCGGACCCCGCCCGCGCCGCCGCCCTCGCGGCCGACTGCGGCGCCACCGCCTGCGCCTCGGTCGCGGAGGCCCTCGCCGGCCGGCCCGACGCGCTCAGCATCTGCCTGCCGCACCACCTGCACTTCGAGGCGGCCGCGCTCGGGGCCGAGCACGGCGCCGCCCTGCTGATCGAGAAGCCGCACTGCGTGACCCTCGCCGAGTCGCGCGCGCTCCGCGCCCTCGTGGCCCGCCACGGCGTGCCCGCGATGGCCGGGTTCACCCACCGCTTCCTCGCCACCTCGCGCCGCCTCCACGCCGCGCTGCGCGCCGGCCGCCTCGGGGCGGTCCCGCTGATCACGGACCGCCTCTACGCGCAGGCGCTCGGGCCCGGCGCCCCCGCGTGGTACGCCGACCCCGCCCGCGCCGGCGGTGGCATCGCCCTCATCGGGATGATCCACTCGCTCGACCGCCTCCGCTGGCTGCTCGGCCGCGAGATCCTCTCCGTGCAGGCCCTCGTGCCGCCGGTCCCTGAGGGCGACGTCGAGGGCACCGCGCTCGCCCTGGTCGAGTTCGCCGGGGGCACCCGCGCCGCGCTGGTCGCGCACCGTTCCCCCGCGCCGGGACACGCCCGCTTCCACGAGTGCGAGCTGCTCGGCGAGCGGATGCACGCGCGCTGCGTCCTCGGCTCGTTCGACCACCAGGAGCTCCACCTCACCGGCGCCGAGCCGGAGGAGCACCTGACGGTGACCGACGACAACCCGTTCGTCGCCGAGGTGCTGGAGTTCACCTCCGCCCTCGTGGCCGGCCGCCCGCCCGCGCCGGACCTGCTCGAGGCGGAGCTGGCGCTCGCCGCCGTCCTCGCGCTCTACGAGTCCGCCCGCGCCGGCCAGCCAGTCCGCCTCGCGGAGTTCCTCGCGCCCGCGCCCGCGGGCTGACCCTTCCGCTATGCCCGCCGACCTCCTGTCCCGGTACCAACCGCTCCCGCGCATCCTGTTCGCCGACGACTTCGACCACGGCCTCCACGGCTGGTGCGAGCTGATCGGCAACCACGACGGCGACCTCAACAAGGTCCGCCGCGTGATGGCCGACCTGCGGCCACCGCAGCTCTCGAACGCCACGTTCTTCGACATCGGCACGCACGGCTCCCTCGGGGGCACCTACTCGATGAAGCTGGCGACCCGCGCGCGGCCGGGCCATATGAGCCAGGCGATCAAGCGCGCGACCTCGCGCGGCGACGGGCTGGTCCGCGTCGAGTGCTACTTCACCTACAAGGCGGAACAGCTCTTCGACCCGGCGCCCGACTGGGACGGCAACGTCGACCCCTCCGAGGCGAACTTCGGCGATTTCACCATCAGCAACGACATCTGCGAGGGCGACGACGGCCGCCGCTACCACATCGCCCTGCGCTACGAGAACACCGACCGCCACGGCGCGCTCGTCCAGCGCTGGATGTACAAGACCTCCGTGCAGCCGAGCACCAAGATGGTGCGCTCCGGGATGGTCGCGCCCAACCTCGACTACCACGTGGTCAGCGAGGACGACTGGCGGCCCGTCCCCGGCGGGCGCCAGCCGCTCTGCTACAACGAGATCCCGACCAAGATCAACTGGCACTACCTGCGCTGGGACTTCGACACCCGCCTGCGCCGGAGCGTGGAGCTGCAGGTCAACGACCGCGTCCTCCCGCTGCACGAGATCCCCGTGCCGGTTTACGACCACCCGTACAAGGCGCTCAACCGGCTGATGAACTTCTGCTTCGACGTCCGCACGCGGAAGCCGGTGCGCAACTTCCTGTTCCTCGACTCCGTGGTCGCCTCGTTCGCCGGGCCGTGAGCTTCCGCCGCGCCATCAACCTGTTCCCGTGGGACGCGCAGGCCGAGGGCCCCGCGGCCTGCCTCGGCACGATCGCCGGGCTCGGTTGCTCCACGGTCGTGCTCAGCCCGAATTACCACCGCGCGCGCCTGTTCCGGCCCCGCTGGCCCGGGCACCACGCGCGGCCCGTCGACTGGTGCGACTTCCGGCCCGACCGCGCGGCCTACGCCGAGCCGCACCTGCTCCCGCCGCTCAACCCGGACGCCGGCTGCATCGCCGCCACCGGGGCCGCGGTGGAGGCCGCCCGCGC
>Ga0172372_10005525_pt1 | contig 17570 bp, 13 predicted proteins | sample LakKiv5m_2_FD_114544 | JGI IMG/M metagenome (GOLD analysis project Ga0172372, IMG submission 114544) | Freshwater microbial communities from Kabuno Bay, South-Kivu, Congo - kab_092012_9.5m | ecosystem: Environmental > Aquatic > Freshwater > Lake | place: Democratic Republic of the Congo...
CCCGAGCCGACGCCCGAGCCCGAGCCCACCCCCGAGCCGGCTCCCGAACCGGCTCCTGCGCCCGCGCGCCGTCCGCTCCGGCGGCCGACGTTGACGCCCGCACCTGCGACGGTCGTCCCGACCGATCCTCGGATCGTCCGCACGGCCGAGCCCCCGATCGCGGAACCGTCGAGCGCATCGGCGCGCTCCACTCGTTCGGATGCAAGCACCGAGCGCGTGGTGCCGGCCGCGCCCGCCGCGCCCGCGGCACTTCCCTCGCCCGAACCCGCGCCCCCGCAGGCGCCTCGCGCGGCCGCGCAGCCGTTGCCGCTGCCCGTGCCCGCTGGTCCCGCGCCCGCCGCGACCGGTCGCCCGCTTCCCGGCGCGCAGCCCGTGGCGACGCCCGTCACGCCTGCGCCCGCCGCGCCCGCACCGCCTGCGCCCGCCGTCGAACTCCGTCACATGACCATCGTGTCGAAGGTGCGCGCGTTCGGCGACGTCGTCCCGATCGCGCCCGCATCCAAGAGCGCGGGGTCTTCCTTCATCGCATATGTCGAGCTGGCGAACTGGCCGACGCGCCCCGCCCCGGGCGGCAAGGTGACCGCGCTGGTGCGCTACGACGTCCGCATCCTGGATGCCGACGGGCTGCCGGCCGCGTCGTTCGGTCCCTTCACCGCGTCGCACACCGCACCGCCGCCCGTGGTCGACAACTTCGTCGCGCGGATGGTGAAGGTGCCCGCCACGCTTCCGCCCGGCCGCTACTCCGTCGAGGTCGACGCCGTCGATCCCGAGACCGGGGCCCGCGCGCGCACGACCACCGCGCTCGAAGTCACCGCCGCGTCGCCGCCGCGCTGATTCTCGGACACGCTGCCCCGGTAGTACGATGCTCCGCTCCCCGCGCGGGCCGAGCCACGGTGTCCGACCAGCCTCCAAACCAAGCGTCTCCTGCACCGGAAGCCCATGGCTCGCCGGAGCCGTTGGTTCCCTCGCGGCCGTCCGCCGAGGCCTCGCTCCCGCCCCTGCGGCCAAGCGCCTCGCGTGCGGGCGGAGCTCGCCACTCCGGGACGCTCGCGCTCGCGATCGGTGCCGTCGGCGTGGTCTTCGGCGACATCGGGACGAGCCCGCTGTACGCCTTGCAGGAGACCGTGATCAAGCATGGCTCGGCCGACCGGCCGTTCGTCATGGGCGTGCTCAGCCTCGTGTTCTGGGCGCTGCTCCTGATCGTGGTGCTCAAGTACCAGGTCTTCATCATGCGGGCGACCAACCGGGGCGAGGGCGGCCTGTTCTCGCTCCTGTCGCTGCTGCCGCGCGGCCTCGCGCGCCGGTCCGACCTGCGCCTGGCGTTCTTCGGGATGATCGCGATCCTCGGCAGCGCGCTCCTCCTCGGGGACGGCGTGATCACGCCCTCGATCTCGGTGCTGTCCGCGATGGAGGGCCTCTCGGTCCACAACCCCGCGCTCGAGAGCTGGATCGCTCCGCTCACGACGGTCGTCCTGGTCTTCATCTTCGCGGTGCAGCGCTTCGGCACCGGCCACATCGGCAAGGTGTTCGGGCCGGTGATGATCCTGTGGTTCACGGTGCTCGGCGTGCTCGGGCTGCGCTCCGTGCTGCAGGATCCGTCCGTGCTCGATGCGGTGAACCCGATCCACGCCGTGCGGCTCGTCGCAAGCGACCCGGGCAGCACGTTCCTCCTGCTCGGGTCCATCGTGCTCGTCGTCACCGGGGCCGACGCGCTCTACGCGGACATCGGCCACTTCGGCATCGGCCCGATCCGGATCGGCTGGTTCTCGTTTGTGTGGCCGTGCCTGCTCCTCAATTACTTCGGCCAGGGTGCCTGGATCATCGCGAACCCGCCGACGCCGGAGCAGCTCTCGGAGTACAAGCCGTTCTACGGGCTCGTGCCGGCCTCGCTCGTGATCCCGATGGTCGTGCTCGCCACCGCCGCGACGATCATCGCCAGCCAGGCGATGATCTCCGGCGTCTTCTCGATGGCGCGCCAGGCCATCCGGCTGAACTACCTGCCGCGCCTGAAGGTGGTCCACACCTCGAGCGCGACCGAGGGCCAGATCTACGTGCCGTTCATCAACTGGACGATGATGGTCGGCTGCCTCACGACGGTATTCCTGTTCCGCTCGGCCACCGCGCTCGCCGAGGCGTACGGCATGGCCGTGACCGCCGTGATGGTGATCACGTCCCTCCTCTTCGCCGAGGTCGCGCTGCGCACGTGGAAGTGGAAACCGTGGATCGTGTGGTCGGTGATGGGCACGTTCCTCGCGATCGACCTGCTGTTCCTGGCCTCCAACGTCGCGAAGATCCTGCACGGCGGCTGGTACGCGCTCGCGATCGCGGCCGTCGGGGCCACCGTGATGCTCACCTGGCACCAGGGGTCGCTCGCGATCGGCCGGCGCCTCGCCGAGCAGACCGAGTCGATCCACGAGTTCCTGGCCCGCCTGTGGGCCGAGGTGATCCCGCGCGTGCCCGGCACGGCGGTCTTCATGACTCCCTCGGCGCAGGCGCCGTTCGCCCTCATCAGCTTCGTGAAGCACGCGCACGTGCTCCACGAGCAGGTGGTCCTGCTCTCGATGGTGCCGTGCGACGAGCCGTACGTGAACGACCGCGACCGCGTCGCCGTGCGCTGGATGCCCGACGGCTTCTGGAGCGTCACGTCGCAGGTCGGCTTCATGGAGGAGCCCGACGCGCTGCGGGTCCTGGCCCTCGCGCGCGAGCGCGGCCTGCCGTTCGACGACTCGAACGTCACCTACTTCGCGCGCAAGATGCAGATCGTCCCCGACGGCCAGGCACCCATGGCGAAGTGGCGCAAGTCGCTCTACGCGCTGCTCCACTCGAACGCCGCCGACGTGACCAGCGCCTTCAACCTCCCGTCCGACCGCGTCGTCGAGTTCGGCGTCCAGATGCGGCTCTGACCGCGGCCCTTCCCATGCGCTCCATCGCCATCAAGATGCTCTTCGGCGATTCCGCGAAGTTCTACGGGATCCTGCTGGGGCTCGCCTTCGCGACGCTCCTCATCGCGCAGCAGTCGAGCATCTTCGTTGGCCTGATGAGCCGAACCTACGCGCTCATCGAGGAGACGCCGCAGCCCGACCTCTGGGTGGTGGACCCGACCCTGCTGTTCGTCGACGACACGAAGCCCATGCAGGTGACCGCGCTCCAGCGGGTGCGCAGCGTGCAGGGCGTCCTGTGGGCCGTGCCCATGTACAAGAGCCTGCTGGTGGCCAAGCTGCCCAACGGTTCGCGGCAGCTCTGCGACGTCGTGGGCGTCGACGACGCAAGCCTCATCGGCGCGCCGCCGACGATGGTGCAGGGCTCGGTCGAGGTGCTCCGCAACCCGGACACCGTCATCATCGAGACGCGCGGCCAGCGCGGGCGCCTGGCGCAGCCGGTCGACCTCGAGACCCCTTCCGGGCCGAAGCGGAAGATCGAGGTCGGCGAGCTGCTCGAGCTCAACGAGAAGCGCGCCGTGATCGGCGGGATCGCCGAGACCACCCCGACGTTCCAGGCGGTGCCGACCATCTACACCACCTACTCGCGCGCCATCTCGTACGCGCCCGCCACGCGCCGCACGCTCAGCATGGTGCTCGTGAAGGCCGACCCCTCGGTGCCGATCGCCGAGCTGCAGCGGCGCATCGCGCGCGAGACCGAGCTCTCCGTCTACACGCCCCGCGAGTTCGCGTGGATGACCATCGAGTTCTGGATGAAGCAGACGGGGATCCCGATCAACTTCGGCATCGCGATCGCGCTCGGGTTCCTCGTGGGCGTCGCGATCGCGGGGCAGATGTTCTACAACTTCACCCTCGACAACCTGAAGTACTTCGGCGCCATGAAGGCCATGGGCGCGACCACGCCGAGGCTGCTCGGGCTCGTGGCGCTGCAGGGGCTCGTCGCGGGCGCCCTCGGCCTCGGCATGGGCCTCGGCGCGACGTCGATCGTCGGCCTGACCATCCCGCCCGACAAGCTCGCGTTCAAGATGACCTGGCACATCCCGATCATCGCGGCGGGCGCGGTGATCTTCATCGTGGTCGCCTCGAGCGCGTTCAGCATGCGCCGCGTGGCGAAGCTCGACCCCGCCGAGGTGTTCCAGGGATGACCGGGCACCGCACGGCCATCCGCTGCGCGCGCATCACCAAGACCTTCGGGTCGGGCGAGGCGGTGGTGCACGCCCTGCGCGGCATCGACCTCGAGGTGCGCTGCGGCGAGATGATGGCGCTGGTGGGGCCCTCGGGTTGCGGAAAGACGTCGCTCATCTCGATCATGGCCGGGCTGCTGCAGCGCGACGAGGGCGAGCTCGAGGTCATGGGCACGGACCCCGGCGCGCTCTCCGGCCACGAGCGCACCAAGTGGCGCGGCGCGAACGTCGGGTTCATCTTCCAGCAGTTCAACCTCATCCCGCAGGTCTCGATCCTCGAGAACGCGGCGGTGCCGCTGCTCCTGCGCAACGTGCCGCGGCGCGAGGCGCACGACCGCGCCGCCGCGCTCCTGCGCGAGGTCGGCCTCGCGGGCCGCGAGAACTCGCGCCCCACCAAGCTCTCGGGCGGCCAGCAGCAGCGCGTCGCCATCGCGCGCGCGCTGGTCAACGAGCCCCGCATCCTGGTCTGCGACGAGCCGACCAGCGCGCTCGACGGGGCCACGGGGCAGCGGGTCATGGGCCTGATCCGCGAGATCACGCAGCGCGAGGACCGTGTCGTGATCCTGGTGACCCACGACGAGCGCATCTACCACTTCGCCGACCGCATCGCGCACCTCGACGACGGCCGCGTCACGCACGTCTCGACGCCCGCGGAAGCGCTCGCCGAGAGCGCGGCCCGCATGGGCGAGGCCGCGACGGCGCGCAGGTGATTCCCGCCGTACGCTGACACCCGAACCAGGCACCCCACGCATGAACTGGAAATTCGTCATCCTCCCCGCGCTCGCCGTCGCGGGAATCGTCGCCGCGGTGGTGACCGTGTCCAAGCAGTCGAAGCCGCCCGCGGTCCCCCCGCCGACGGTGCCGCCCGCGGCGTCGCCCTTCGGCGACCGGGTGAGCGGATCCGGCCTCGTCGAGCCCTCGAGCGAGCTCATCCTCCTCGGCGCGCCGGTGAGCGGCCTGGTCGAGGAGGTCATGGTCACCGAGGGGCAGCGCGTGAAGAAGGGCGACCCGCTCTTCGCCATCGACCGCAGGACGCTGCGATCGCAGCTGGCGGGCGCCGAGGCGCGCCTGCAGTCCGCCGAGGCGCGGCTCGGGCAGGCCAAGAGCATGCCGAAGCCCGAGTCGCTTGCGCAGGCGCAGGCCCGTGCCGAGCAGGCGCGCGCCGCCGTGGCCGACGCGCAGGGCCGGCTCGAGCGCCTGATCGCGGTGGGCGAAGCGGGCGCGATCTCGCGCAACGAGCGCCCGACCCGCGAGTTCGAGCTCGCGAGCGCGAAGGCGCGGCTCGCCGAGGCCGAGGCGAACCTCGCATTCGTCAAGCGCGGCACGTACCCCGAGGACCTCAAGGTCTTCGAGAGCGAGGTCGCGGTCGCGCGCGCCGAGTGCGACGCGCTCCGGACCGAGCTCGACCGCTGCATCGCGCGCGCGCCGGTCGAGGGCAACGTCCTCAAGATCGACGCGCGCCCCGGCGAGTACGCGGCGGCGGGGCCCGGCGCGGAGGTGCAGATGCAGCTGGGGAACCTCGACCCGCTCCACATCCGCGTGGACATCGACGAGCTCGACGCGTGGCGGTTCGACCCGAAGGGCAAGGCCGTGGCGTCGCTGCGCGGCGGCCGGCAGGAGACCTTCCCGCTCCGCTTCGTGCGGCGCACGCCGCTCGTGCAGCCCAAGCGCGCGCTCACCGGCGAGAACGCCGAGCGCATCGACACGCGCGTGATCCAGGTGATCTACGCGTTCGAAGACCCGAAGGCGGGCGTCGCCCCGGGGCAGCTGCTCGACGTGTACATCGAGAGCGCGAAGCCCGCGGAGGCGCCGAAGGCGGAACCCGCGCCCCCGCCGGCACCGAAGAATGGCGGCTGACGCGCCCGGCCCCACGCCCGCCTCGGCCGCGTCGCAGGAGCGCCGCGCGGCCACGTTCGCGCTGGTCGCCGGGATCGCCATCATGGCGACCAAGTTCGTCGCGTGGCGGCTGACCGGCTCGAGCGCCGTCTACAGCGACGCGGTGGAGTCCATCGTCAACATCGTCGCGGGCGCGTTCGCGCTCTGGGCCATCGCGCAGTCGCATCGCCCGGCCGACCGGACGCACCCCTACGGGCATGGCCGGTTCGAGTTCCTGAGCGCCACCGTCGAGGCGGCGCTCGTTGGCGCGGCGGGCGCGAGCATCGTGTGGGAGGCCGGGCACCGGCTGCTGTCGGGCGCGGCCATGCCGCAGCGCGTGGACGCGGGGCTCGCCATCATCGGTGCGGCCGGCGTCGCCAACGCGGTGCTCGGCGGGTGGCTGCTGCGGATGGGCCGGCGCAACGGCTCCGCCGCGCTGGTGGCCGACGGGCAGCACCTGCTCTCGGACGCGCTCACGAGCGTCGCCGCGCTCGGTGCGCTCGTTGCGGTCCGGCTCACCGGCATCGCGTGGATCGACCCGGTGGTCGCCCTCTGCATGGCCGCGGTCCTGGTGGCCATGGCCGCGCGCACCATGCGCCGCTCGCTCGGCGACCTCGTGGACGAGCAGGACGCGCGCGACTACGAGCTGGTGCGGGGCATCCTCGACGCCCACGTCGAGCGACCCGGCGCCGCGGTTCGCGAGCCGCGGATCCGCGGGTGGCACAAGCTGCGCACGCGCCACGTCGGCCGCCACCATTGGGTGGAGTTCCACCTGCAGGTCGACGGGAGCATGGACGTGCGGCGCGCGCACGAGCTCGCGAGCGCCATCGAGCACGAGGTCGAGCAGGCGCTCGCCTCCGGCGTGGACGGCGGCAACGCCACCGCGCACATCGAGCCCGCGTGACTCAGGCGAGCAACGCGCCCGCGAGCGCAGCGAGCGCCACGACCGCCGCCACCGGCACGCGCGGGTTCGCAAGGAGCGCGAGGCTTCCCGCGGCGATGCACGCGGTCGCGGCCCCCGTGACGCCCTCCGGGATCACCGGGTCCGCCAGTGCCGCCGCCATCACCCCCGTCACCGCGACCATCGCCCCGCGCAGGGCCCCTCGCGCGGCGCGCGCCCCCGCGATGGCCTTCCACGCAGGCATCGCCGCGACCACCAGCAGGAGTCCCGGCGCGAACACGCAGGCGGTCAGCAGCGCCGCAGCACCGGCCGCGGCCCACGGGCCCGCCGGCTGCCCCATCGCCGCCCCGAGGAACGACGCCATCGTGAAGAGCGGCCCCGGCACCGCCTGCGCCAGCGCGTAGGCCGCGATCACGGCGCCTTCCGTCAACCATCCGTGCTCGACGAACGGCCGTTCGATGAGCGGGAGCACGACGTGCCCGCCGCCCACGACCAACGACCCCGCACGCACGCACGTCGCGGCGGCCTGCGCCACGGGCGGCGCGCCCGCGGTCGCGAACGAGAGCGCCAGGAGCGCCGCGAGTGCGAGCGCGGCGATCGTGCCGTGCATGCGCGCGAGCGGTCCGCGCCGCGCGGCGTCGCCCGACGGAACCCCGGCCGCCTCCGTCGCGTGCGGTGCGGCCGTCGCGACCGACGCGCGCGCCGAGCGGTCCATGACGATTCCCGCCGCGGCCGCGGCGACGATCACGCCCACCTGCGCGGCCGTGCCCGCCATCCCCCCACCGAAGCGTCCGAGCGCCAGCACCGCCACGCCGCATGCGACCGCGCCGGCCACCTGCCCGGCCCCGCCGAGCGCGCGCGCCATCGACCATGCGGCGCGCGCGACCGCCGCCACCGCGAGCGCGCGAAGCCCCGCAAGCCACCCGGCGTCCGCGATCCCGGCGCCTGCGGCCACCAGCCCGGCGCCGGCCGCGGCGAGGACCGCCGCGCTCGGGAGCGTGAAGGCTGCCCACGCCGCGACTGCACCCATCACGCCCGCCCGGCGCATCCCGAGCGTGAACGCGACCTGCGTGCTCGTGGGCCCGGGCAGGAGCTGGCACATCGCGACGGTGGATGCCCACGCGCCTTCGTCGAGCCACGCGCGCCGCGTCACGAACTCGCGGTGGAAGTACCCCAGGTGCGCCACCGGCCCGCCGAACGACGTGCACCCCAGGCGCAGGAACGCTCCGAAGACCTCGGGCACGGATCCCATGACGCGCACGGTAGGGCACGGCGCGGCACCGCGGCTACCCTCCGGCCATGCGCCCCGCACCGCAGCTCGCGCCGCTTGACCTCGACACGATCCGGCGCCTCTGGAAGCCCCGCCGCGACTCCTACGCGGACGCACGGCTCTACGAGGAGAATCGCATCCGCCTGCACCGCGCCTTCAGTTGGCTCGAGCGCGCGGAGCGGTGCGGGGATGCACAGCTCGACGACCGCTACCTCGCGCAGTGGGCGGCGCTCATGGCGCTCGCGTCGCGGTGGGACGAGGGCCGCGGCGCCCCGGTCGCCGAGCGCACGGCGCTCGCGGCGTTCGTGCGCCAGGTGTTCGCCACCGACCATGACGGCGTGATGCCCGCGACGCTCGAGCGCGAGCGCGCGCTGGTCGCGAGCGTCTTCTCCGACCGCTACCTCGCACGGCACTTCGACGCCGTCGACGCGCGCGCGCTGCTCGAGCGCCGCCGCTTCGACCGCGTGGCCTCCATGGTGCTCGAGCGCTGCGCGCTGGTGCATGCGCAGCTCGCGCAGGGCGGCGCGACCTACGGGAGCCGCGAGAACCGCACGGTCCTCAAGCGCTCGTCGATGGCGCTCGAGCGGATCTCGCTCGGCGCCGTCCAGGTGTTCATCAACCACGGCTATGCCGACGACTGGGGCGGGCTCTGCTGGCCGCCCGCGCGCGGCTGACCGCGGGGCCGTTCGCGCGGCCCGTCCTAGACGCGCCCGCGCCCGATCGAGTCCTTCCCGAAGCGCCTTGCCACCGCGTCCGCCACGCGGTCGAGCGCCCGCTGCCGTTCCGCGGCCGGGTCGGGGAAGAGCGACGCGCCGCCGGCGACGTGGTCCCCGTCGCGCCCGAGCCGCACGCCGACGAGCCGCACGGGCACGAATCCCTGCGAGGACCATGCGCGGAACGCCTCACGTGCCGTGCGCACGAGCACCAGCGTCGCGTCCGACGGCTCGTCGAGCGTGCGCGAGCGGGTCACCGTCTCGAAGTCACCGAAGCGGATCTTCACCGTGACCGTCCGCGCGGCCGCGCCCGCGGCGCGCATCCGCATCGCCGCGGATTCCGTGAGCCCGCGGAGCACGTCCTCGACGCCCTCCGGGTCTGCGACGTCCTCGTCGAAGGTCGTCTCGTGGCCGAAGCCCTTCGCCTCGTGCTCCACCTCGACCGCGCGATCGTCGATGCCGAGCGCACGCGCGCGCATGGCGACCGCGTGCTCGCCGAGCCTCGCGCGCACGGCCGCCTCGTCCATCCGCTGCAGGTCGGCGAAGGTCCGCACGCCCGCCGCGTGGAACGCGCCGACGCTGCGCGGCCCCACGCCCCACATGCGCTCGATCGGGAGCGGCGCGAGCCATGCCGCGAGCGTCCCGTGCGGGACGTCCGCGGGCGCCTCGGTGACGCCGTCGGGCTTGCGCATGTCGCTGGCGAGCTTCGCGACGAACTTGTTCGGGCCGATGCCGACGCTCACCGTGAGGCCGAGTGCCTCCCGCACCGACGCGCGCACGCGCCCGGCGATCGCGCGGCCATCGCCGAGGAGCCGCGCGCTCCCCGTGCAGTCGACGAACGCCTCGTCGACGCTCAGGGGCTCGACCAGCGGCGAGCACCGGCCGAGGATCTCCATGAAGCGCGCGCTCAGCCCGGAATACCTCGCGAAGCGGGGCCGCGCCACGTGCGCATTCGGGCAGAGCGCGAGCGCCCGCGCCATGGGCATCGCGCTGCGGCACCCGAAGGCGCGCGCCTCGTAGCTGGCCGCGGCGACCACGCTTCGCGGCGAGCGGCCGCCGACGAGCACCGGCCTGCCGCGCAGCGCGGGGTCGTCGAGCTGCTCGACCGACGCGAAGAACGCGTCGAGGTCCGCGTGCAGGATGGTGCGCGCGCCTGGCATCGGCAACCACCGTACCGTGCGGCGGTACGCTTGGGGCATGTCCTCCACGCTCGCTGACTCGGTCCCGCCGCTCCTGGAGGCCTTCGGGCGCCTGCATCCGGTGATGGTGCACCTGCCGCTGGGGCTGGTGTTCGCCGCGTTCGCGGTCGAGGCGTGGCGCGTGGTGCAGAGGCGGCGCGAGATGTCGCCCTTCACGCCGACGGCGCTTGGGCTCGCCGCGCTCACCGGGGTGATGGCCGGGGCCACCGGCATCGCGTTCGCGGAGTCGCACGGCAGCGGGGACGATCTCTTCTGGCACCGGTGGCTCGGGATCGGCGCGACCGTCGCCTGCGCGGGTGCGGCGTGGGCCGCGTGGCGCGCGTCGCGGCCGGCGGGCATCGACGCCGTTCCCGCGGTGCGAGGGCTCATCGTGGGGCTGACGGTGCTGGTTGCATGGAGCGGGCACCTCGGGGCGAACATGGTCTGGGGTCCGGGATTCGTGTGGGAGCCGCTGATCGAGCGGGACGATGGCTCGGAACGGGCCGGGGCCGATGCGACGGGCACGGCCCTCGTCGCGGGCGACGCGCCCGGCGAGGCGCCAGTGGCGGTCGCCCAGGGTGCCCCCGCGGCCGACCCGGTCCGCACCGAGAAGCTTGCGTTCTTCCGCTCGAACGTTCTTCCCATCTTCGAGACGCGCTGCTATGAGTGCCACGGCAACGGCAAGCGCAAGGGCGGCCTGCGCATGGACGACCGCACGTCGCTGGTGTCGAAGGACGACGAGGGCCTGTGGATCGTGAAGCCGGGCGACGCGAAGGACAGCGTGCTCATCAATCGCGTGCTGCTCCCCGCCGAGGACGACCTCTCGATGCCGCCCGAGGGCGAGCGCCTCGCGGCGGCGCAGGTCGAGGACCTCCGGAAGTGGATCGAGGACGGGGCCGTGATGCCGGAGGCCGCGGATGCCGCCGCGGAGCAGGCTCCGGCACTCGGCGCATCGCCCGCCGCCGCGGCGGCGAAGCCCGTGCCGCTCGCCGCGCGCCCCGCGGCCCCCGCGCGGCGACCGCTCGCGCAGGACCTCCCCCCGCTTGCCCCCGGCGAGGCCGAGGCCGCCGCGGGCCTCCGCGCGAAGGGCATCAACGTCACGCCGATGGCGGCCGGCGCGTCCACGTTCACCGTGAGCATGCCGGGCGGGCCGGAGGTCGGCGACGTCGACTTCGTCGCGATCTACCCGATGGCTGCGCGCATCGAGGAGCTCTCGCTCGCGCGCAGCTCGGTGACCGACGCGGGCGTCATGTCGATGCCGTCGCTCCCGAACGCGCGCTCGGTGCGGCTCGACAACACGGGACTCACCGACGTCGGCATCACCGCGGTGCTCTCGCGGACGCTCGATGCCGAGGTCGTCAACCTCGTGAACACGCCCGCCACCGACCGAGCGTTCACCGCGCTCGGCCAGCTGCCATACCTGCGCAAGGTCTACCTGTACGGAACGAAGGTATCCCCCGACGGCGTGGCCGCGTTCCGCCAGGCTCGTCCCGGGGTCGAGGTCAACGTGGGAGGCACTCCATGAACGAGCACGCTCGCGACGATCGCGCACCCGGCACGCACGCCACGCACGACACGAACGCCTCCGAGCGCCGCGCGTTCCTCGCCGCGGTCGCCGGCCTCGGCGCTGCCGGCCTCGCCGCGTCGGCCGCGCGCCGCGCCGCGGCGGGGTGGCTCACGACCGACCCGCCGGGCGCGTCGCCGGCCGCCGCCGTGCCGCCCGTGTCGGCGAAGCCCGCGCCCCCGCTCGTCGTCGGTCCCGCCGGCGCGCGCTTCGAGGTGGTCCACGACTGGCTCGTCCCCCCGAAGGGATGCATGTTCGGCGACACCCACGGCGTGGCGCAGGACGCGAAGGGCAACGTCTACCTCGCGCACACCGTGCATCCGGAGAGCACGCTCCGCGACGCGGTCATCGTGTATTCGCGCGACGGCTCATTCCTGCGCAGCTTCGGCAAGGAGTTCGCGGGCGGCGCGCACGGGCTCGACCTCGTGGACGAGGGAGGCACCGAGTTCCTCTACCACTGCGATACGGCGCGGCGCCTGGTGGTGAAGACCGCGCTCGACGGCACGGTGGCGTGGGAGGCCGGCTGCCCGATGCAGAGCGGCGCCTACGCCGCGGCGGGCGAGTGGTGCCCCACGAACGTCGCGTTCGGGCCCGACGGCACGGTCTTCGTGGGCGACGGCTACGGCAAGTCGTTCATCCATGCGTTCAGCCCGAAGGGCGAGTGGAAGTCGGTGGTCGCGCGCCCGGGCGCCGGCAAGGGCGAGGTCAGCTGCCCCCATGGCATGACCGTCGACCTGCGCAAGGGCCCGTTCGGCGACGGACCCAAGCTTGCCGTCGCGGACCGCGGCAACCGTCGCATCCAGTACCTGTCGCTCGACGGTCGGCACCTCGGGTTCCTGGCCGAGGGCGTGCGCATGCCGTGCGACATGAAGGTGCGCGGCGACCGCATGCTGGTGCCCGACCTCGAGAGCGTCGTGACGATCCTCGGGCCCGACGGCACGCCGGTGGCGCAGCTCTGCGACGGTCATCCGTCGTCGTTGCGCGGCGCCGCGCGCGAGTCGTTCGTTCCGGGAAGGTTCGTGCACCCGCACGACGCCATCTGGCTCGCCAACGGCGACATCCTCGTCGCGGAATGGGTCCCGATCGGCCGCGTCACGCTGCTGCGCGCGACCGCGTGACCGCGGCGCGCCGAAGCGCGGCATCGCCAGCCACCCGCGCGGCGCCCATGGCCGCGGCCCACGCGACGAGGCCCGGGTCGACCAACGCGTCCCACGCATTGTCCGACTGAACGCACCCCGTGCCCCACAGGAGGAGCGCGGCGCCGGCCACGGCCACCCATCCGTCCGCGCGCCGGTGCCACGCGAGGGCGAACCACGGCGCGACCGCAAGCAGCACGGGCCACGCGGCGAAGCCCCGGCCGTGCACGTCGACCGCAGGCTGCCAGCCGAGGAACGTCGGTCCCAGCAGCAGGGCGCCCGCGCCCAGCGCGAACGCGATCAACGAGCCCGCGCGCGGAAGCGACGGAAGCGCGCGTGGGCACGCCGCGAGCATCGCGAGCAGGAGCGCTGACGTCGCGCTCGGGTCACCCCACAGCGCCCGGAGCTCGCGCGCCGCGGTGGTGCCCGCGAACGGGACGGCGACGACCGCGGCGACGACGAGCGCGAAGAGCCACGCGCGGGGCGCACGGCCCTCGCGGGGCGCGTTCCGGCGCACGACGAGCGTCGCGGTCCGCACGACGGCGGCCACGATCACGCCCTGGGCAAGCAGCCCGAACGCGTCGGCGCGATTCATGGCGTCGTTCCCTTCGCGGCGGCGTTCGCGCCGAGCTCCGCCTGCGACCACGAGCGCACGCGGATCGACTGCCGCCGGAGCGTGTACGAGAGGTGCACGGTCCCGTCCCGCGCGACGATGAGCGTCGGGTACGAGAACTCCGCGCCGTCCTCGCCGTGCTCGACGTCGGCTGCCGCGGCCCAGGTCACGCCGCCGTCCGTGGAACGCATGAGGGCGAGCTGCGCGCGCCCGCGCTCGGCCGGGTTCGCGGCCATCAGGAGCGATCCATCGTCGAGCCGAACGAGCGCGACGCCGCTGTCGGGGTTCGGCACGTCGGTCGAGAAGGCGGCATGCCACGTCCCGCCCCCGTCGCCGGTGCCCGTGCGCAGCACGCGGCGCAGCGATGCGTCGGCGCAGCGGAGCACCGCGACCGCTTCGACCGCGGAGGTCGCGGCGACCGCGGGCTGCAGCGACCTCCACGTGGAGGGCATCGGCGACACGTCGACCACGCGCCCGTCGGCGTGCACACGCACCGCCAGCCCGTGCTTGTGGATGAACTCGCGGTAGCAGGGCAGGAGCACGGTGCCGTCTTCGAGCGGGACGGGTGGCGTCCGCACCAGCGTGCCGAGGTCGAGGAAGGGCGCCAGCACCAGCCGCCGTGCGTCGGTCCACGTGCGGCCGCCGTCGGCCGAGCGCAGGTGCGTGATGCCGCTTCCCGACCAGCCGCCCACTCCCACGGAGGTCACGAAGAGGTGCACCGCACCGTCGTCGGACACCCACAGCACGGGGTTGCCGAGCTTGCGCACGGTGCGATGCGTGGCATCGGCCAGTTGTGCGCGCGTCAGCGCCACCCAGTGGTCGATGACCCGTCCGCCGCTGAGGCGCGCCATGTGGATGTCCACGTCGCGCGCCCCCTCGCGCGTGCCGGCAAACCACGCCGCGAGCAGGTCGCCGCCGGCGCATTCGGCCAGGGTCGACGCATGCGCGCTCGGGACCGTGGCGGGAAGTTCGACGGGGCGCCCGTTGTCGCCGTGCGCGGCAGCCGCGCGCGCCTCGGCGGGCGGCCGCAGCGCGAACCGGGCCGGACCCTCGCGCGGCGCCCGCCACCCGGCGACGGCCAGGCCCGCGATGGCGAGCACGACGGGCATCGCGGATCGCGGGCGCGGCAGTCGGTCGGCGGTCGGCACGGGGCCACGATAGTGGGGCGCCGGAAGCCCGTGCCGCCCGCATGCCGTGGCGTGCGCCCGCACAGCCCGAACGTCACGCGCCCTTCCCGGACCCCACGGACGAACACGCGGTGATTTCCCTTGTGCGAGGGCGTGCGGCATCGCATGATCGCGGTGGCCCGGTTGCCTTCGGGACTTGGCCATGCGCTCCATGCTCCGTGGAGCGGCAGGGATTGCCCGCCGACTCGGGAATGGCGGCGGGCAGGCACGAGGGGCCGGACGGCGGGCGCGAAGCGAACCGTCCGGTCCCCTTTTTCGCACGCGTTCATCCAAGCGCCCGTTCCACGGCGCGCATCGCCGCGGCCGCGATCCGCGCATGCGCCGATCGTTCCCTCGCGGCCCCGATGGCGGGCCCGGCCGCGCGGTGAAGCGCATCCACGCGTTCCGCCTCGCGTTCGACCGCGTCCGCCACGCGCCCGTCACCGGCTGCGCGCGCCAGGCACGCGGCCGGATCAACCGGCGGCGCATCCGGGTCAATGACCGGCTCGACGAACGCGTTTCCCGCCAGCGCTCGCCTTCGTCGGGCGAGGGCGTCGAATTCCCCGAAGATGCGTGCGGCGCCGTCCTCCGCGAATGCGCCACGGACCCCGGACGTCCGAAGTGCGTCGCGCAGCGCACGGCGGGCTCCCTCGCAGGCCGCGTCGATCGCGATCACCCGTCGTGCGTGGTCCTCCGGGTCAGGGAGCGGCCGGCGCGCCACCTCCGCGATCGCGCCGGCGAGCGTCATGCACGCCTCGGCATCCGGGCCATCGTCGAGCGCCACGGCGCCCGCACGAATCGCACCGGCGAGGTCCGTCGCGATGCGATGGGCGGTCGCGTCATCCAGGGCCATGACGCGCGCCGAGTCCTCGCGGGAGCGTGCGCACATCGCGCCCCGCACGCACGCGGCCCAGCCGTCGCGGAGTCCCGCCGAGCGGAGCGCATCCTCTGCGGCACGGCACAGTCGCCGCTCCGCGTCGCCGCCGCAATCGCACGCGTCGGTTCCCGGCCAGGATTCGCCGGCGGGAACAGGCGGTTCCTTCGCCAGCATGGGTGCCTCATGTGGGCCATCGGACTCGCACGGAATCACCGACGCCCGCGATCCGCGTCCGCCCGCGCGCCCATCGAAGTCGCCCACGGAGCCGAGGCACGCAGGAACCGCCATCCCGGCCGCCGTGACCCTCGCGAGGAGCAGCGTCCGCTCGTCCTCCGCCGCCCACGCCGGCATGCCGGCAGAGGCATGCATCGCACGCACCGACCGGGTCGCCGACTCCAGGGCGGTCGCGTCGTGCGACGCGATGGCGTCGGCGATGCGCTGGGCAAGCGCACGGTGGGCCGACGAGGCCTTTCCGAGCGCCGCGAGCGCTCCGCAGGCGTGCGCATCGAGGAGGTCCGCCATCCCCAGCCGGACCGACCGCGTCGCGAACGACGCGATCACGCGGCCACCCACGGTGAAGCGCCCGGTCGCGGGAACGCTCGCGGCCGGCACGTCACGGACCGCATCCGTGCCGGGGACCGCGTGCCGGAACGCGATCACGGCCGATGCGCCGCCGGCGAACTCCTCGACCTCGCTCGCGGCGCGGTGCTCGCCGCCGTCGACGACGTCCCCTTCGACCTCGGTCGACATGCGCACGGCCCGCTCCGCGTGGTGGACCATCCGAAGCGGCTCCATCCGCAGCTCGATTCGCTCGAGCCGGCCATCGATCCAGTTCCACTCGTCGGTGCGCAGCAGCCGTCCGTCGCCGGCGAGCACCCGCCGGGTCCGCCGGGTCGTGCCTTTCACCGGGGGATCATCCGGCGGGTGCACCGCGTCACCGGTGCACGGCCCCGCCTCGCACCGAGCATCCGGCGCCGCGGCCCCGCGCAGCGAGTCGAACGCCGCGAACATCCCGGGAGGATTGCAGAAGAGCGGCCGCACCGGCCATCGTTCCTCGTGAGACGCCCCGCGGTCGTCCTGGTACCGCGCGCCGCGGTCGTTCCACCAGAGGTCCATGCCGTCGCCGGACAGCGGCAGGTCGATGCGCACGGGCTCCGCGAGGGGGAAGCGCCACCAGCATCGGCCGTGCACCACCGGCCCGTCGCCGCCCCACGAGCCGTCGACGGTCCACGCGCACGTCGTGGGCGCGTCGCAGCCCACCCACCGCTCGCCCGAGGTCGTCGCCTCGATGCGAACGGCCTCGCCCGACCCCGGCCGCGGGATCCACGCATCGAGCGCGCGCTTCGCGAGCTCGGCGCCGTCCGGATGCGACCACTCCTCGCGCACCGGTCCGTCGCGCCACTCGACGCGCCATGCGGCAAGCAGGTCGCACGCCGCGCCCGGCGCCGCCGCCCGGAGCGCGTCGCGCACCACGTGCATCGGCGCCAGCCACGCGTCCACCGATCGCTTGCGCTCGAGCAGCTCGCTCCAGTCGCGGCCCGCCTCCGCCGCGTCGAGCGATGCGCGCAGCGCATGCGCCTCCTCTCGCACGCGCTGCCGCATCGCCGCCACCGCCTCGTCCGGCGCCGCATCCTCGCGGTCGCCGCGCGTCGCGTCGTCCATCGCCATGCACCCGATCGCCGCGACGCAGGCGGCGAGCGATGCCTTGATCCTCGTGTGTCGCATGGTGGTTCCTCACATGACGCCGAGCTGGACGATCGCAAGGCCCGAGAGCGCCACCGTGCCGTTGCCGGACACCGTCCCGCCGCCGACGGCCGACGCGTTGCCGTTGGAACGCACCACGTATGCACGATTGGTGAACGCGCAGTACGTCCGGTCCGGAAGCACCGTGTAGGCCGCCGATCCCGAGGCGCTGCCGCTTCCCGTGAGCTTCCAGCTTGTCTCCGAGGAGATCTTCCCCTCGATCCCGACGCCGTCGTCGTCGGTCGAGGTGCCGAACCGCCCGCTCAATTGGAGCGTGCGCTCATGCGCGCTGTACCCGACGTCGCCCCGTACGGTCTTGTCGACGAGGTGCGCGCTCGCATCACCGAGCGAGCTGCACGACCCCGCGATCGTCACCGATCCGCTCGCGGAGCATCCAGGCACGGCGGCGCA
>Ga0172372_10005529_pt1 | contig 17560 bp, 16 predicted proteins | sample LakKiv5m_2_FD_114544 | JGI IMG/M metagenome (GOLD analysis project Ga0172372, IMG submission 114544) | Freshwater microbial communities from Kabuno Bay, South-Kivu, Congo - kab_092012_9.5m | ecosystem: Environmental > Aquatic > Freshwater > Lake | place: Democratic Republic of the Congo...
ATTAAAAATCTGATTAAGGCTCATTGTTGGAAGAAGTAGAGGGATATTTTTTGCGGGAGCGTTACCTTCGTCAAATAAAAATTCATGCACACCTGGGTGAGCTAGGATTTGAAGAAATAAATCCAGGGTATGGTGAGGGGAGAGCTCTGTTGTTTTTTGGTTGCCAATACATCCATCCCCATGCCAGATAGATCCATCGTCTATGAGTTTTGTTAAAGGGAGAGGATCTCTCACTTTTTGAGTGGTTTTTATTGACATATATTTGTATATTCTAGTATATTTCTATATATGATTAAGATGCCAAAGCGGGAGAAAAGAGTCAAGAAAATTTGGATTTGCTCTTTTAATTTTCGGCTATCTTCAATTTAAGGCTACGCAGCTCTCTTTTTTTTAGTTATGTTTTTTAAATAACTATCCAATTCATTCCTAAGCGTGTTAAAAATCTCCTAGCCTGGGGCCTTTGCTCTAGCGCTATAATCTCTGGAGGGATAATGAAATTAAGCTGTCTTCTCAAAAATACTGCTCTATTATTTTCTGTTTTTGTCGTCTCTATTACAGCTCAAGCAGAAACACCTAAGACCTTTAAGGTTGGGGTAATCCTGCCTCTTACTGGCCCTAATGCGAGTTTGGGTAACTATATAAAAGGTGGAATTGAGTTGGCGCACGAGCACCAACCCGAGGCGGATCGCAAAACGGTTGAGCTTTTGTTTGAAGATGATAGTTGGCAGCCTTCAAAGGCAGTTTCGGCATTTAGAAAGCTCTCGGATCAAGGAATCAATGCTATTCTTGTGGCAGGATCCTCTATCGGCAACACTTTGGCTCCGATAGCCGAGCAGAAGAAGATTCCACTGATTGCAATAGGTGCCTCTGATAGCAAGATTGCTAAAGGCCGCAGTTATGCGTTCCTCCACTGGGTTAGCCCCGAGATGGAATCTCAAGTGATGGTCGCTGAAATGAAGCGAAGAGGGTACAAAAATATAGCGATTATAGGTTCTCAGCAGGACGGAATTATCGCCCTTATGAACGGTGTTAAGGCTGAGCTGGCAAAGGCAAGCATGAGTGATCGCGTTGTGCTTGAGGAATTGTTCCTTCCAACTGAAACCGATTTTAAGACTTACTTGGCCAAAGCTCGTAACCTAAAAGTAGATGGTGTGGTTGTTTGTCTTCTGCCAGGCGGACTCTCTTCTTTTGCAAAGCAGGTTAAGCAACAAGAGCTTAAGGCAGATTTGATGGGCATAGAGTTTTTTGAAGATGAGAATGAAGTAAAGGCAGCCGAGGGCGCTCTACTAGGTCAGTGGTACGTTAATGCCGATTCCTCTTCTCCTAAGTTTGAGAAGGATTATGCTACCAAGTTTGGTTATCATCCTGGTTGGGCAGCGGCTAATGCTTATGACTCGTTGCAGCTTTTAATCCAGGGATTTAAGGCTCAAGGCGCCTCTGGTGATGCAATTGCTAAATATCTGGGGCAGGTTAAAGATTACTCCGGAGCTACTGGAACTTACTCCGCCACTGGAGATGGAAGATTTACGCTTCCAGCAGCAGTCAAAGTTGTAACGCAGGATGGTTTTGAGAAGTTGCAGGGGTAGGGACTGTATTTAAAAATTATATCTAGTGATTTTTATAGGGCCTCAAGAGTTTAGATCTCTCGAGGCTTTTTAACTGAATTTTTATAATTTATTGATTTTTGAGGAAGCCTTACCTACGTTTCCTGATGTATCAATAAATTCGCAAGTTATTTCGTTTACACCTTGGTTAAAAGCACTTTCTAAAAATTTATTAGATATACTGGCAAACGAAGATGGTGCATTGTACTTGGAGATTCCTCGTTCAAGTCCATTTATAAAAATCCTTGCCGATACTATTTTGCCTTGATCTGTCGCTGAGCATATTATGCTTAGCTGCTTTAAAAACTTTGGGTTGATTGTAAAATTTGAGGTCGGATATTTTACAGTTACACTAGGTGCGGTGATATCTGGTGTGGCTACTTGTAGCTTGGCTTTTATTGAAGCATTATGAACAACGTTGATTCCATCAGATATCTTTAAGGTGAATTCATAAGTCCCATTTTTAGCTGTTACTGGTGGGATAACATTTAGAGCTGTACTTCCACTGGCACCTGCATTAAGCATCATGGTATTTGAATCAAAAGACCCTGACCAGCCAGATGGTCCTGTAAATTCTAATTTAAACTCTGTGGCTGGAAGATCTAAATCTTTATTTGTTAATTCTAGAGTATAACTTTGGAGCATTCCTGGAGCTCCCACTTTAAACGCAGGCAAGAGACTTACACTTGGAGTAACTGCGATTCCAGCAATTTGAACTTGGACTGTTGCCGTATCTTGGGTAAATGTATCGAATGATACTTCGATACCATTCTTAATATCAATAAATTTTTCCCCTTGAGAAAGGGACATGAGATGTCTAGTTTGAACAGATCCTCCTTTGTGCGTGTGTATTTGGACTCGATTCATATAGGGGTAATTTTGATAAGCATCAAAGCCCGCAGTGTTCCTAAATGATAGATAGTACCAATCGCCAGTATCTGGTTTTGGGAATTTTAAAATTTGAGGAGAGCTAACCGAATTTGGATTTAGATTGAGCCCTGAGATTATCTGAGTACTGCTTTTTGTCAAAAGTTGAGCTGGAACCCAGGCCATCTGCTCTTTGTGTGGTGCGTTAAATCCAACAATGGGCGAATTGCCCATGGGATCTGAGGAATCTCCATACTCGATTATTCCGCCCTCTGAGTTCATATGAGAGGCGTGGTGCATACCAAAGTTATGTCCAAGTTCATGAATTGTTATTCCAGTAGAGCATGCGCGCACCCAGGATCTTGTAACAGCCCCACCGATATGCCCTAATCCACCCCACCAGCATGGTAGATCTTGAGGCAAGAAGAATATGCGCCGATTATATTTATCAACAGAGTATCCTAATTTTTTTGCTGCGGATTCCGCGGCGATTGCCCAACTGTTAGGATTGCAAGATAGTCCCAGCCGCCTGTTTACTTTGACTCGTACTATATCGCCAGTAAAATAAATTGAGCCATAGGAAGCATCTTGATAGGCCGCATTAACACTCTTTTCATTGTCAAAGAGTATATTTTTGATCTCAGTTTCTTGGCATGGAGCGATTTTATCTTGAAAATCAACAATAACTGCGAGTGTTTTCTGCTCGCCAGAGGCTGCGAAATTAAGTGAAGCGACCTGTGCTTCTTCGGTCGTAATCTCTAAAAATGTGCTCGATTGCACTTTAATTCTTTTCGATGCTGTAGTTTTTCCTTTTAACTTTATTCTAGTTCCACATGAGAGCACTCGCCCCGAAAACAATCTTTTCTCATCCTCGTTTGATAGTAGAAGAGCAGTAGGTGCAGTTTTGGCATCCTCGAGTGAATCCGCATCTTTATATATAAAATTATTGACTCTAGTGGAATGAGTTTTAAAATCTTCTTCAATCGTTTGACAAAAAATACCGGTGAATTGCTCTCTGGTATTTTTAGCAGATGCAATATCTGCCGTTATTAAAGTGGAAGAAATGAGGAATAACACGATGCCAGATTTAATTTGGAATGGAGATCTCATAACTACCTTTTTTGAAGGTTAGAGTGAATTCAGACGCCATCCTACCGGCATTATGACCGGAGCATAATTTATACCTAAGTGATGATTGGCAAATATAATTTTAGCTTCTAATGATGTCAGGTTGTTACCTGCAAGATAGAGAAATATCGTATCCCATGATCTCCACATGGTTATGCAAGATTTGTCTAAGATTTTTTACTATGTTTTGGTTATTTCTTAGGTGACATGTCACTCAGGCCTTGTACGGCCTTCTCGATTTTTGGGGTGATTTCAGGGTTCTTTTTGACCAGCTCAACATTTGGCATGTAAAAACGCCCTTGCATATTCTTTTGCATCTCTGCAATCACCTCAGGTGGAGCTTGCGTTAGAATCGCTGCCTGCATGTATGCTATCGGAATTAGGATAAAGTCTCTGCTAGATAGAGAATTGTTCTGTAAAATATCCTTGAACGAAGGAATACTCTCTAGCTCTTTTCCCATTTCGTCTAAAGTTATCGTATTTTTGGTTGGCTCTTTATTCAAAGCCTCTGCGATTTTTGGATTCTTTTTAGCCTCGGCTACCAGAGCATCTACTGACTCAGCATAACGGTTTACATTCTCAACAGTTAATTTATATTCGCCCAGATTTTTATTTAGCTCGGCCTCATTCAAATCCTGGCTGATCCCTTGAGATGCAAAAACTAAATTAGTAAGTAGCACAGCTAGAAAACTAATTTTTAATTTCATCATAAAAGCCCCATCGAAATAAGGTTATAAAGCCGGTATAACCTATCTCGAATAAGGACGCAGTATATTTATTAGACAGCTAGAATTTCATTACACTAACTGTCGATGTTGCTATGTTGCCGGCTTTATCGATGCCTTCGCAGCTTATGGAATTACTTCCCATGATAAGTGATGTCATCGGAACCACAGTACTCCAACTAGCGGAAACCACTGAACCTGGAATTGTCCTATAAAGTATATTTGTACCATTCAGATTAATTTTAGCAGCAGCCAGGCGCCCCTTGTCTGTCCCGAAACAGATAATAGAAAGGCGGCTCAGTAATTTTGAATTTAGTGGTCTTCCATCAGATGGGAATATAACTTTTACTGTTGGAGCAGTTGTATCTGGGGCAATTACTTGGTAGTTCGCCTTGGCTGTGACGGTATGAACTGGGGTTATTCCGTCAGAAACCCTGACACTAAAAGAGAAATATCCAGCTTTAGCATTTAATGGTGGAGTAATGTCTAACGTGGTTGTGCCAGTAGCCCCCGGGCTTAAGGTCATGGTCTGAGAGCCTAGCACTCCCGTCCAATCAGAAGGCCCCATAAATTCAATATTAAATGTAGTAGGTGTAGAGCCAGAGTCTCGGTTTCTCAAGGAGACATTGTAACTCTGTATTTGCCCTGGAGCACCTGATTTGAGCGATGGTGAGATAGCTAGACCAGGAGCAACTGGAGTTCCAGCGATGGTGAATTTCACGCTGGCTGTATCATTGGTAATATTCAGAACGGAGATAGTAAACTTATTAGTTGCATCATAGTAGCTTTGCCCCAATCCGAGTGTTCCCAGAAGGACTGTCTGAATTATCCCCCCTTTATACCGATGAATTGAAACTTTATTAGAGAAAGAGGAGGGGAGTCCCGCATCAAAATCCGCCTTATTTCTGAACGACACATAGTACCAATCACCAGTATCTGGTTTTGCAAAGGTTATCATCTGCGGTGATGACACTGAGTTGGGGTCGAGATTCAGCGCTGATATTGTTTCAGTGGAATTTGTAGTGATGTTTTTAGCATTCACCCAGTCCATGTGATCTTTGTGAGGGGCGTTAAATCCCACCACTAAAGCGCCTCCCATCGGATCAGAAGAGTCACCATATTCAGAGTAGTATCCATTTATATGTGAGGCAGAGTGATGCATGGTTAAGTTATGACCAACTTCATGTATGGCAATTCCTGTATGACATGTTCTTACCCAAGCGCGACTCGGATATCCACCCACGTTGCCAAGTCCACCCCAGTTGCATGGTATGTTAGAGGGCAAGAAGAAAACCCGTCTTGGATATTCTGAGACAGAAAATCCTGCATTTTTAACAAGGCTCTCTGCCTGATATGCCCAGCCGTAGGGATCGCACATCGAGGCGAGGTTACTTGGAAGCTTAACTCTAGCTACATCTCCAGAGAGATACACAGAACCATAAGAGGCGTCATGAAAGGCTGCATTAACGCTACCTGTTCCATTAAACATGATATTTGAAATATCTGACTCGGCGCAGGGAACTGAGCTATTCTGAAAGTCCACCATTATGGCTAAAGTCCTCTGCTCCCCGAAAGGTGCAGTGCTTATTCCGGCAGCCTCGGCCTCATGGCCACTATTTGCTTCGAGAAAGGAGCCAGCCTTTACCTGAATTAATCTTGCTGATTTTGCTTTTCCTCTAAATCGCACCTTAGTTCCGCAAGAGGGGATGCGAGAACCAAAAAGTTTCGCCTCTTCACCTGCAGTAAATTCAAGCTTCAAAGGGTTACCGCGACTTTCTTTTAAATGTTTAGGATTTTTATAGAAATTATTTACTATCTTCGAGGTCTTGTTTTCAAAATCTTCCTCTATTGATTGGCAGAAGGCCCCAGTGAATTCCTCCTCAAGGACTTCAGCACATAGAGCTTTAGGAAGAACAAGGAGTACAGCAAGTACTGTTAACCAAATCCGTGAAGTCCCTAATCTCATATCGCCACCAAAGAGAAATAAGTTAGGAACAGGCAACCATCCAGCAGGCTCTCACTAAGAGCATTTGTTGTGCCTTACTTAGAGTGCCTAAGGTTTCCTTAATAAAATCAATTAAGCCGACCCAGGATAGGAAATATTCTGAGCCGCCTGTTTGCCCACTGCTCATGCAACCTTTGCGTAACACTGTTTCTAGGTGATTTTCTTAGGATTAATTAGACTATCTTGAGTAACTTTGCTTTTAATTGGTCGAGCTTAATTCCTTTGGCACCGCCAAATCTCATCATATCAATTTCATCCAATAGGTTCTGTAGAATAAACGAGAGATCCACATCGTGGATTCGACCTCTAATCTCAGCTTTCAAAGCCTCGTTAGATAATCCTTCCGATTCAATTCCGTAATGAGTTTTGATTACAGAGAGGAGACAATTACTGAAGGAATTGAGATCTTCTGACGTTGTTATTATGTGACGGATAGATGCCAGAGATCTGCTCTTATTTGTTATTTTTAACACTTGAAGACAAATAATCCCTAAGATCAATAAAGCACCGATTACAAAAAATATCATCTGATTCGAAACTTTATTAGCGGAGGTATTATCGGCCAATAAAACTGAATCTAAGGAGGTCTCGTTATCCGTGTGAGTAACATCGTTATTTGTTAGGGGAGATGTTTGAGAAGACTGAACTTGTTCAGCAGGACCACCGGTAACGATAAATTTTAATCCACGAGTTTCTGCTAAGGCATAAGATCTAGTACTGGGGTCAAAATATTGCAGTTTTAGAGAAGGTATATATAAATCACCAGCTTTCTCTGGCACCAAAGATACTTTGAATGTCTTCTCAGTGACCACTTTGCCGGCACTTTCAAACTTGGAAGTTGATGGTGGATCCTCATAAATTCTGAATCCTGCATCGGGGTTGATGTTTAGTGATGTCACTGGATTTAAGTTTCCTTCTGATTGAATCACGACAGTAAGAGATACAGAGTCGCCGTATTGCAAGGTCTTTTCATCTCCCTCCATTCTGATACTTGTGGGACCCACAATGTCAGCATTGGGTGCAATCACTCCCAGTATTTGTGGTCGTGTTGGTAGTGGTAAGACTTTTAGTCTTATTTCTGGCGCCTGAAGATTTCTCTCCCCAATTCCCATAAAAGCGGTATCAAAGAAGGTATCTCCAAATGGGTCAAAGCCAAACATATCCGAAAGGGGGGAATGTCTTCTTGTTTGGCGCTCTTTAACTTTCATAGTAACTCGCCGCAAAGGAATGACCAATTCGCCATTGCTTAGCGGAAACAACGCCTGTCTCGATTTGACGGTGTGAAATTGTTTGCCTCTTATTTTTGAAACATTCTTATCGAGTTTACCAAGCTCCTCTGACCAGAAACCATCAAAGCCAACGTTTTCTGGCTTAAATTCTATTGGATCGTTGCTCGTAAAGGTGGTCAAATCGTATATGACTTGTTGTCCGACATAGATCTCTGAGTCGGAGAACTTTTGAATGGCAGAATTTTCTACTCTATCAACTTCGCCATTCTCTAGATCGGCGCCTTTCTCAACCTTAATTTCAAGGGGAGTAAGAGAGAATACCTCTCCGCCGACCCTTACAGTGGCAGCTGGGGATTTTAATATTCCGATTTTTTTTGGCATCAATTTGTAACGGTAGGTTACATCTTGAGATACTGAACCATTTATGACCGCAATCCTTGTTTCAGGCCCCAAGAGAGTGACCTCAAAATCCTCTCCATCAGTGAGGTTTGGGTACTCAGTATCTAGAGCATTTGTAATTGCAATACTGAGTATTACCGTTTCAGACAGCGAGATGGATGAGTGATCCACCCTCATCTCCACATCTGGCGAAGTCGCCCAGGCAGTGGCCCAGAGTTGAGTGGCAACTGTTAAAATTAACAATAAAAATATCTTACCAAGTTTGGCCATTTTGTGTTCTTACTCTACGATTATCTTTTCTTATTTGAATAGGTGAATCAGGAAGCGAATCTAGCCATTTTCGGGCCTCTTTATCTGCAAGCTCCTTTTCATTTAATTGCTTATCATTCTGGGGGTTACCTGAGGAATCTTGCTGAGAGTTTTCTGTAGCTTCGGAACTTGAAGATTGTTCGTTCTTTTTTGATTCAGAATTCTCTCCACTTTGTTTATCAGACTCTGATTCTTTTTTATCTTGAGGTTGCGAGGATTCATTTACTTCTTCCTCCTTATTGGGAGAAGAGTCTTCTTGCTCAGGGTTTTGTTGAGATTGGTCATTTTTAGCTTGCTGCTGATCTTGTTTTTGCTTTTCTTTCTCTTTGTTTTGCTCCTCTTGCTTTTGCTGACGCAGCTGTTTTGCATACTCAAGGTTAAATTTTGCAGCCTCGTCGTCAGGTTTTAGTCTGAGGGCATCTTCGTAACTTGAGATAGCGCCTTCAAGATTTTGCTGCTTTAGCCGTGAATTCCCTAGATTGAAATATCCGTTAAACTTCTGCTCCCGTGATTTAGCTTTATCTGTTAGAGCTAAAAATAGCCTTTCGGCATCTGCTAGCTGATTGAGCTTGTAATAAGAGCTGCCTAAGGATTGAAGTAATTGGGGAGAATCTGGTGAGTTTTTCAGCGCGGATTCAAATCCATCTTTAGCTACTTCATAATCCTCATTTTGGTAAGATTGCCAGGCTTCATAAGTATTAGGCTCAGCCAAAACTGGATTAGCAGAGATACAGAGCAGAAGAATTGTCAGTGGTAGTAATTTCTTATTGAACGCCCCCAGAGCCAGAATTAATATTGCTAACCAGATGAGTACGTGTCCCCATTCATTGTATATTCTGACTGAGGTTGTACTCTTATCGGCAGGCAATTCATTTGATTTATCTTTGAGACTTAAAAGAAGTTTCAGATCTGAATCTCCGATGGTGCTATCGGTGTAAAGTCCCTCGGTATTCTTGGCAAGTTTTGAAAGAGCTTCACGATTTAATTTTGAGATTACAATTTTACCAGCGCCGTCTCTGATATAGCCTTGGCCAGGAATATCAATTGGCCCACCTTCAGTAGTGCCTATACCCAAGATTCTAGGAGTCAGATCTCCTGCTCCAAGAGTCTGAATCGCCTCTGGTTCATAAAACCCTCTATCTTCACCATCGGTGAATATAAAGATTCGAGGCGACTTCATTTTAGTTCTCTTGATAACCTCAATAGTGGTAGTGAGAGCCAAATTGATGCCTGACCCTTGGGCTGAGATTAGCTCTGGCTTAATGTGAGATAGAAACTGCTTGAGTGCAGCAAAATCAACCGTTGGAGGACAATAGAGATAGGCTTGGCCTGCAAATAGGATTAATCCAATTCTATCCCCTGGGGCATTTTCTTTAACTAAATTTGCCAGATCCCAAACTTTTCTTTTGGCTACTTCTAAGCGGGTAGGATGAGTATCTTTCGCCCGCATACTGTCACTAATGTCGAGGATAATTAGATTATCAGATCCAACTCTTTCTCTTTTAACTTCATCAAATCCAGAGTAGGGACGTGCCGTTGCTAAAACCAGAAGGCTCAAAAAGAGGGTATTTATTATTAATTTGCCGCTAAGTAGCTTGGGTGAGGGCAATGAGATATTCAGAGCCTTACAGTTTTTTCTCCGCTTTTCATCACCGAAGAGGATAAAAATCCAAGCCACTGGTGCTGCGATCAGTAACCATAGATTTGTCGGATTGAGAAATTCCATGACTTTATCCTGGAATCTTTAAGAAGATAGTGGAGTTCAGCATTAATAAAAGTGCTGAGAGAGCCAGGGCTATACCAGCAATCTCTGGTAGATATTCTTTAAGGATAATTCTTTGTGGTTCTTCATCTTCCCTTGCTTCTAATTTATCAATTTCATCATATACCTTTTTAAGGTCTGCTAGGTCTGTGGCATTGAAAAATACTCCACCAGTCCTCTCGGCAATCTCCTTTAGGGTCTTTTCATCATATTCTCCGCTCTGATTAAAAAGGGAGGTTCTACGCATGTCTACTGGAGCGCCCATGCCAACGGTATGAATTTTTATGCCCATCTTCTCTGCTATGGATGCCGCCTGTAGCGGCGATACTGTTCCAGAATTATTTGCCCCATCAGTCAGAAGAACGATAGCCTTGGAGGCGCTCTGGATATCTCTTAAGCCTTTGAGTGCCACACCTAGACCATCTCCTATCGCAGTGCCTTCTCCGGCCATGCCTATTTCAAGTAGATTTAGAAGTTCAGCTACTAATAGGTGATCCATGGTGAGGGGAGACTGGAGAAATGCCGAGGTTCCAAATGCCACCACCCCTATCCGATCTTGTTTCCTAGATTTTATGAATTCGGCCAGAACCATTTTGACGGCTTGAAGCCTATCAATAAGAGAGAATCCACTGCGGTAATCCCGTTCCCGCATACTGCCTGATAAGTCAATAACCAGCATGAGGTCATGAGCTTCCTGGGGGGATTCATCTGCTGATATTTTTTGAGGTCGAGCAGCAGCCAACGATAACAGAACCACAATAAGAGTTGAGAGAAGATATAGAGAGGGCTTTCTTAGCTGCACCTTCCAAGATGGATTTACATTTTTTAGTAATCCCACTGAAGGAAACAAAACCTTCTCCTTGGATCCTCGTCGCCAGAGGAATATTCCTAGCAGAATAAGCGGAGCGATGAGTGCGATAGGATAGAGCAAGCTCATTTATGCCCCCGAGCATTAAGGGCTACAAGATTTGAGTGGATCATCGAGACGGCTGCGACTTCAGATCTATCATTTTGGAATCGTATAGACTCAAGTGTTATTAGGCATTCTAAGATTTTTTGTATTTCAGGTATCGTCGCGACTTTTTTGAGCTCAATCATCTCTTTCTCGGTACAGGTTGGCAGAACTGATAAACTAGAACCCAATCTGCCGCTCTCAGAGGCTAGGTATCTTTTAACCAATATTGATATTAACGAGGCCTCTTCAGGATTCGGGGGCGTATTCAGATACGTCTCTAGCTCCTGTAGGACGAGTGAGAGCTTCTGTATCTTTCTGTGCCCTGATTTTAGGATGACAATTCTAAAAACCAGATAAGATACCGCGGCTATAGAGGCTAAAAGTAACCACAAAGTTGTGGAGGGAATGAAGGGAAATGTGGGAATTCCCACTATGTCATACGGGGTGGGAGAGGCGACAGGATTCATTTCATCCTCCGAGCTCTCTGCTGCATGAGATTTATCAGGGGCCTTAGAGGATTATCTTTTATTTCAATAAAATCGGCCCGAGCTTTGGTGAATTGGGATTTGGCTTGGAGCACATGGTTCTTAATCGCTTCGGCCAAACTCTTGCGACTCTTTTCGGCAGAGGTATCAATCATAAAAGTATCCCCCGTTTCAGCGTCAGTTAGCTCTACCAAGCCACTCTGTGGCAGAATATCCTCATCTTCAGCGATCAGAGATACTCCAATTACATCATTTTTGGCTGAAATCGCTCTTAATTCCTCCTCAAAAGGCGGGGACATGAAATCTGAAACCACAAAAACGATTGCGGAGCGAGGAGAATTTTCTCTCAGCACTCCAAGCGCATTTTTTAGGTTTGTAGATGGTTTCAGTGGTCTTGGATCCATCAGCGCTCTTAAAATCCTCTGAAATTGGCTTCTTTTTGCAGAGGGGCTTATGTATTCAGTAACCTGTTCATCAAACAAGCATAACCCAACACTGTCCTGATTTTGTTGAGCCAGTATTGTCAGCAGTCCCGCAAATTCAAGAGCCCTGGTATGTTTGTTTTTGGGAGCACCCCAAAGAGTTGAGCTACTAGTATCCACGGCTAAAATAATTTTTAGTTGGCGCTCCTCTTGATAAGTTTTTACAAAAGGCTTGCCCGTTCGGGCGGTGGCTTTCCAATGGATATGTTTAATATCGTCTCCCGGCTCGTAGTTCCGCAGATCAGAAAATATTAATCCGCTACCTCTGAAGGTGGAGCGATATTGCCCCATGAGATCAGAATCCACCGAGCGGCGCGAACGAAGCTCCAACCGTTTTAGATCAACCATTAACTCAGGAGATAAGAGGTGTGGATTATCCATAAATCGAAATACTCGTTGCTTGGTTTATGGCACGGTTATATTTTTGAGCAGCACCCGTATAATCTCATCACTATTGACCCCACGAGCTTCCGCTTCATACGTTGGTAGAATTCGATGTCGGAGGACATCGGGGGCTATCTCTTTGATCTCATCCGGGGATACAAAGTTTTTCCCCCTCAAGAATGCCAAGGCTCGCGCACATTGTTTAAGGGCGATACTAGCCCGAGGCGAGGCTCCCCATTCAATCATATCTTTAAGACCGAAGGCATCAGCTTTCCTAGTGGCTTGAATCAAAGAAACCACATAGGTGTCTATCTTTGGATCAACATAAATCTGGGCCATTTCGCCTCTTAGCGCCGAGATGTCATCCAGAGTCACAACTTTGCTCAACAAAGATATCGGATCTTTGGCAGCAAAATCATCTGCCACCATCCTCAGTATCCCCAGCTCCTCCTCAAAGGAAGGGTAATTTACAACCACCTTCATAATGAATCTATCAATCTGAGCTTCGGGTAATTGATATGTTCCTTCTTGTTCAATCGGATTTTGGGTGGCAAGCACTAAAAATGGTTCAGGAAGTTTGAATGTAGATTCTCCAATCGTTACCTCTCTTTCTTGCATGGCTTGAAGAAGAGCTGACTGAACCTTGGCTGGACTTCTATTAATTTCATCCGCCAGTAACAGATTTGTAAATATTGGGCCCCGTCTAGTTACAAATTCGCCACTTTGGGGGCGATAAACCTCTGTGCCGATAAGATCCGAGGGCAGAAGATCCGGAGTGAATTGTATTCTGCCCATCTTAGCATCAATGGCTCTGGTCAGGGCGGATAGAGTGAGGGTTTTCGCGAGCCCTGGAACACCTTCAAGCAGGATGTGCCCTCTAACTAGCAGGGCGATAAAAAGTCGCTCGATCAGATAGTCCTGCCCGACAATTACCTTACCTAACTCCGCTTTCAAGGAAGCTAAAACTCGGTTGGCTGAAACCATAACTCTTTATCCTTTCGTTATATCTGGTCAATTCTGCGCCCTTCGGGGGCTTCGATATCGAAATACTAGGGAGTTTCAATATATTAGCAAGTAAAAAGTCCCTGCCAATCAAACTATCCTCAAAAATAGACGTGAAAAGCAGAGATTTAATCAAATACGGGAGATGCAGTACTCGTGAATACACTCCGAAAACTGGCTATTTCGGTCCTAACTATTGACAGTCCTTAGTACTTTTGGTACCAACATTCAGCTTTTTCAAAGACGTAGGCGCGTAGCTCAGTTGGTTAGAGCGCTTGCTTGACAGGCAAGAGGTCACTGGTTCGAATCCTGTCGCGCCTACCAGAGGGTCTAATGGCCATATTTTTGGGTGCCGGATTTGGCAAGAAGCCCAACTATGTGTACACTACTGGTCTTCAAAATTTGTTAATAGTCGAACAAGTTCGACATTTTTGGAATTTTTATGAAAGTTAAGACAAAGAAAGCCGCTGCCAAACGTTACCGTGTGATGGGCAGTGGTCGCGTGAAGGCTGGACAAGCTGGTAAGCGTCACAACACCGGAAAGAAGCGTTCCAAGAGAACCCGCAATCTTCGTAAGATAGTGACAGTGAACGATAGCGATATCGTTAATGTTAGAAGAGTTCTTCCTTACGCTAGGGATGTTAGATAGTAAATTTCTCTGAGAGGTAATTATGAGAGTTAAACGTGGATTTGCGAGACGTCGTAGTAGAGGTAGGATCCTCAAACAAACTGAAGGATTCCGTGGACGTCGGAAGTCGAGCTTTAAATTGGCAGAGAGAAGCCTTCAAAAGGCTTTGAAGTATGCCTATAGAGATCGTCGCGCTAAGAAGAGAGATTTCCGTGGCATCTGGATCATCAGAATTAACGCTGCTGCTCGTCTGAATGGATTGAGCTACAGCCGTTTAATCAGAGGATTGAACGCTGCCAAGATAGAGCTCGATAGGAAGTCTCTAGCTGAGTTGGCTGTGAATCATCCAGCTGCATTTGCCGCTGTTGCTTCTCAAGCCAAGGCCGCTTTAGCCTAAACTGCTTGAGTCCTGATACAAAGGACCAACTAAGAATCGACGTGCTCCAACTGGCGCACGTCGATTTTCTTTTTTCTCTCCAACAAAAAACTAATCCGAATCCTTGGAGTCGGGCACAAACAGTGGCCACTCTAAGAAACTCAATGGAGATATCTTTTGGCGGTTGGCTGGGGGATGAGTTGGTGGCGTTTTTAGTTTTTAGAGTGGTGCTAGACGAGTCCGAAATTATTGAGATAGGCGTATCGCCAGATTTTAGGCGGCGAGGATTTGCCCGTGATATTTTGAAGTACGGTCTGGCAGCGCTGCCAAAATCGGTAAGCGTTGTTCATCTTGAGGTGCGAAGTCAGAATCTAGCAGCTGTTTCTCTGTATGGAGCGCTTGGATTTAATAGAGTCGGCGCCCGCCCTGGATATTATCAGAATCCGCCAGATACTGCGATTTTGATGTCTTTGATGATGAATAAATTCTAGTCTTTTCTACCGCTTTGACTGCCTCAGAAATCCTGAAATTCACCCGTTTCTAGAAATGGCTCACAGTATTTCTTGTATACAATCCTCATGGCTTCGGTCTGTTCGGGAATAAAATTATTATTAGTAGGCAGCTCTCTTTCTTCGATGATTGCTTTAAGTATCAAACACTCTTTTTTAGACTCCGCCTTTTCATCAAATTGGTCCCCTCTAAGTTTCCAGGTTTTGTAGAGGTTATTTGTTAAAATTCTTGTCTGTTGTTCAACATAAAACTGAACAAGAATTGGATCTAGCTTGGTCTGTGCCTCTGCTTTTCGCTGAGTAGCAACTAGAGCAAGAAAAGAAAATAAAACGCTCACTGATAATTTAAATAATTTCATACAACCTGCCATAAGAGTAAAAATGACTCTATTAAGGTTATGAAGATGCCCCCTTAAAAAGTGATAAAAGGGGCTATTAATGAGTATTTTTTGGAGCCGGGCTATGAAGATTTCTTACTTTTGCCCCAGAAGCTCTGATTTAATTTTCTTAATCAATCCCGGCCCTTGGTAGACCAAAGCCGTATAAAGCTCGACGAGCGAAGCTCCTGCTGCCATCATCTCTCGAACTTGAGTGGCAGAGGCGATACCACCAACTCCTATAATCGGTAGTCTTCCTTGCAGCTTGGTCGCTAAGGACTTCACTGTTGCCAGAGATTTCGGATACAGAGTAGCTCCGCTCATGCCGCCTAGTGGCGGTGCTCCAGGAGGTAGTCCGTCTCTTGATAAAGTTGTATTGGTTGCAATTATTCCCGCAACTTTTTGCTCTAAGCAGACCTCAATGGCATCATCGCCCTGGCTGCCAGCAAGATCAGGGGAGAGCTTAACAAAAATCGGCCTATTGTGAGTATTTGCTGCATTTAACTCGGATAGCAGAGCTGTTAAAGCAGTTTTCTCCTGAAGCTTTGAATACTCAGCGACGTTCGGGCAGGAGACATTAATGATTATATAATCAACCAGAGCGCCTAAGGTTTTAAGTGTATAAGCGCAATCTTTTGGCGCATCTTCAATCGGAGTAGCCGTGGTTTTGCCGATATTTAGCCCAATAGGTGGCAGGTCTGAACACCGAGCTCTAGTTTCTTCGATATTTTTCTTAGCAGCATCAGCTCCAATATTTGGATTACCCATCCGATTAATAAGTGAATTTTGCGCAGGAAATCTATAAATCCGAGGTCGCTCGTTACCAGGTTGGGGTTTGGCACTAATTACGCCTATTTCTATCGATCCTGGGCCGAGAGCAGAGAGTAAATCAACTGTGCGACAGTTTTTATCAATTCCAGCGGCAAGTCCGACAGGGTTTGGAAATTTCAATCCTGCCAGAGAAACCTCGAGGCGGGGATCTTTTAAGTCATAGATGCTCTGGATTAATTTTCTAATCAGAGAGATCCGAGCGATTTTCCCAGACTCCATCACAAATTCATGGGCAGTCTCGGGATCAAGAGAGAATAGAACTGGACGTAATAGGCTTTTATATAAACACATGAGCGGTATTGATACGTCAGATTCTCGCATCGATCAACAAAAAGACTAGGGTAAATAAAAACGGAAAGGGGAAGGGATTAGCACTCTGAATGAATGAGTCTGGGGTTATTTACGGGATGGTCCTCAACTTTAATTATAACCAGAGAAGGAGATGCCCCGGGCATCGCATCTTATTGCGATGGATGCCCGGGTATCTCTCTGTCACCTCAGTTTGGCGTGCACTGCAGCGACAATCTGAGTCCAGGGACGCGCTCCGGGAAACCGCTCTTCCACATCATCGATGACCCTTTCCCATGCGGGATTGAGTCTCATTTCAGTGGAGCGAGAGGCTTCCGAAGAGAACGCCAGGAAAAAGAGAGTCTTGTTCTTCCTGGTTTCAATTCTCGAAACACATCCTTGGTTGACGTTCTGCTCCTGCCATTGCCAGGGAGCTCCGCGCTTGACATGGGTCATGACGATATCGAGGTTTTCCCCGATGCCGGTCATGAAGTTTCTCATGCAAGCGGGGATCGAACCGCTTTCGAATTCGACCTTGAGGGTCGAGCTGAAGCGCATGATCGGATGACTGGGCTCCACTTGAGGAATGAGGCTCACTTGGTATAAGATCTCCCCCTCGTCGCCCCGCGCATCTCCTGCAAAGCATTGATTCGGAACCTGCCGACCTGACCGCTGCAGATTCCGGATCATGACAGCGAATTGCTGACTGGCCGGAAGCATAGCCTTCATTGCCCCTCCTGTTTTTGGGTTCTTGAAAACCTTCATAGGACCACCCCATAAAGGTCACCAGGGCTCTGCCTCGTGCACCTTTATGCGATAAGATATTCTGCCCAGCCAGTAATTTGAATGAGACCCAGCCTAGGCTGGGGAAGGCGGGAGTTTACTAAAAAGGCCGTCTTAATCAAGGAGTAAATCCCCTTGTTTTAGCCCAGTTCTCCATTATATCCGCCCTGACTGGGTGGTGGCGGTTAATTTGAGTTAATACCAAAATTAGTGTAAGGTAAGCTCCCGGTGAAGTGTATTCAGCCGATGGATTAATTAATCGAGATTACTCTGGAAAGAGCAATTTAACTATAACGTTAGGACAGAAAGAGACACGATGACACTTAAGAAATCTTCCAAGAAGGTGGCCTCTGCGAGCAAACTATCGGTTAAGAGGGTAGCCACTGACAAGAATACAGTTAAGGCGAGAAAAAGTGTGGCCCCCAAGCTTTC
>Ga0172372_10005530_pt1 | contig 17560 bp, 13 predicted proteins | sample LakKiv5m_2_FD_114544 | JGI IMG/M metagenome (GOLD analysis project Ga0172372, IMG submission 114544) | Freshwater microbial communities from Kabuno Bay, South-Kivu, Congo - kab_092012_9.5m | ecosystem: Environmental > Aquatic > Freshwater > Lake | place: Democratic Republic of the Congo...
CCATCGTTTTGGTGCGGCGGGCCTCCACCAACCTGATCGTGGACGCCTCGTTCTTGCCCCCGCCCGCACCGGCAGAACTCGCTCCCTGGCAACATCCGACTGTGCGGTTGCGCCTCACGGGTGTTTCGACCAACAACCTGACTGGCAAGGATGATGCCGTCAGTTACATCATTGATAACACCTTCGGCTCAGATCCCTTCCGGTTTTACCTGACGAATAGCCTGACAGGCATCGGGTCTCATCCGACGAACTTGGCGATTTCCCGCAGAACGACGAAGGCTGTGTCCAACCCGTTCTCGTCTGCCAATACGGCCACCCCCACGGCATTCAGCAATGCGGTGGTGACCCTGATCTCCGAGTTGCAGACGAAGTCGACCGACAACTTTGACATCAACGACTTTGGTGGCGAGACCGGGGAACCGGCCAATGCGACCCATCTCTTCAGGCCTGACCTCCTGACCACATGGGTTGGTCCTGGTGCCACGAACCTTCCTTTCACGAATCTCGTCAACACCAGTACTCCCTACATGGCCTACAATGTGGAATTTGGTGTGGTTCCGGGTCGGCTCCCGGTGCCTCTCTCGGTCCCCGGCATTTCGCCAACCAACGGTCTCGGTCGGTTGGAAATCCAAGCCGAGAACCTGAATCTGGAGCTTGCGCGTATTCGTGGCCAGGGTCCGGTGATCCTCAATTCCCCGAACGTCACTTCGACACGGCTTGCCTCCATCGATGCCCCTTACGTGCAAGCCGACTTGGGAAGCCGATCCGGCACGTTGAACATCAGCGGCGTGTTCCAAGCCTCCGTTCAACGTCTCTCTGGCGGTATCCAGATTTACTCCGCGACATTCACGAACCTCTCCGAGGTGGAGGTGCCGGCCCCGCCTCCGGAGGATCCCGATGAGGAACCGGGTGAGCCGACTATCGTCGGACTGGAAGCCATCATCCATGTGATGGTGGTTGATGCGGACCTGACTCCTTCATTCCCGACGCCCTTCCTGGATCTGGCTCTGCGGTCCACGAATGTGAACATTGGCGACAATCTCACCGTGAGCCGTTTTGCGACGATCGAGGCTGAGAATCTGACAATCAATGGTGAGTTGAAGGTGCTTGGTGACTATGGCGCGTTTGGCAATTCCCAACTCGATGCCTCGAACCTCCCGATCCTGAAGAACTTCACCAACAATGGGTTCATCAGTGTTTCCAACTACGTTTCCCTGGGCAGCGATCGCTTGGTTCCTCTGACTTCTGTTGTCAACAACGGCACACTTCGTACCGCGACCCTCAGTATCCGAGCCGACGATGTCGTCTTCGGTCCGGATGCGGTTGTGAGAGCGGATGCGGGTGAACTGTCCATTGAGGCACAGCGCTTGAGCATCCGGTCTTCCGGCGTTCTGGATGAGGTCGGAGTCGATGTTCCGACCAATCCCGAGGCAGCGAATGTGTTCTTCAACGGGAACGTTCGCGCCTATTCCCAGTTCTCTGCCGCTGCTCAGGACGTAGTGCTGGGTGGCAGAACAGTCCTGAGTGCTCCGACTCTCGATCTGGCGGCAAGTCGAAGCCTTGTTGTTGAACCCGAGGGTGCTGGGATTGTTGGAGCCTATCGGTTGTCGGTTACGGCTCCGCCCTCCCGGCTTGAGACCCGCAGTCTGCGCCTTGGGTTGGCTGGCCAGACCTTCCAGGAATCCATCTTCGTGTGGTCCGGTGAGGATGTTGGACCCACTGCTGCTGGCTTTGGCAGCCAGTCGGTGACTTCGCTCGAGTTGGACGCGGCGCGGTTTTCGCTGCTGACCTTCCGGGGAGCCTCTGGGAAGGGTGCCATCTACGCGGAGGAGCTCGTTATCTCCACGAACATTGCGGTCGTCTCTGAGGGTCGGTTGATCCTCGTGGATCCGACGGTCTTTAATGTGGCCTCCGACTTCACGATCTACTTCCGCACCCTGATCAGTCCGGATGCCACCGAGCTTCCTGCGGCACAGTTTGAAGCGGCTACACGCGGCAAGTTCAAGTTTGTTGGCGATGGTGCTGTGGGTGGAGATTTCGTCACCATGATGATCAATGGTCGGATGACGCGCGTCTCCCGCGCACTCCGGTCCAGCGTCCGGACCGATACGGATGGCGACGGCATCATGAATGCCTTCGACAACACCCCCTTTGAGGGTGTTGTTCAAACCCCGAAGGTGGTACTGGACGGCGAACATGCCTTCCTGATCCGCTGGGAGGGTGCGGCCTTCGGCACTTACGACGTCCAGTACAGCGATGCGCTGAACACGGAGTGGAAGTTGCTGAAGCGCGTGACGAACACGCAAGGTTCCAAGAAGACCTTGTGGGTGCGCGATCCGATCCCTGAGTCGGACGGTGGCCGGAGCTACCGGGTCCTCACCAAGTAAGGATCTTGCAAAGCCGCCCTACGGGGCGGCTTTTTGCTTTCTGGACATGAAGCGGATTGGGATCACCGGAGGGATTGGATCCGGGAAGAGCACCGGGGCTTCCTACCTTATGGGGTTGGGATTCCCCGTGTTGGATACGGATGACGTGGCGCGGTCCGTGGTTGCTCCGGGTTCAGAAGGATTATCTGAGGTCGTGGCCGAGTTCGGTGAGGGAATCCTCGCCCGGGATGGCTCTCTGGACCGCGCGGCCTTGGCAGGGGTCGTCTTTACCGATCCGAACGCCCGAGTTCGTCTCGAGGGGTTGCTCCATCCTCGGATCCAGCGGGTGTGGACCGATTTCCTGAGTGCCCGTGAAACGGATGGTGCACGCGCGGCGTGCGTGGTCATCCCGTTGCTCTTCGAGAAGACCTATCAGGCGCGATTTGACGTCGTGATCGCAGTTGGTTGCTCTTCGGCGACGCAGTGGGCCCGACTTCAAGCGAGGGGATGGGCCCCTGACGCGATCCGTTCCCGCTTGTCAGCCCAGTGGACTACCGAAGCAAAGATGGCGTCCGCAGACCATGTCGTCTGGAACGAGGGAACCCTGTCCGTGCAGCGGATCCAGTGGGACCGGATTCTGGATCACTTGCTCCCTGGTTTGGTGGCCGGGATGGCGGCCAGGTCCGCTGGCAGTTGATCGGGTTGGAACGTTTCCACATTCAGCCGGATCAGGCTGTGGAGCGGAGCGCCGAGGTCCAGGTTTCCGTCCGAACGGTCGACCATCATCGCGACGGCGACCGGGTTGCCTTGATGGGCACGGACGATGTCGAGGGTTTCCTGGACGCGGCCGCCCTTGGTGACGACATCCTCGACGATGAGGAGACGTTCCCCGGGTTGGATCTTGAAGCCGCGGCGCAACACCAGTTTTCCCTCCTCCTTTTCAACGAAGATGAAGCGGCACTTCAATTGGCGTGCGACTTCCTGTCCGATGACCAGTCCGCCCATGGCGGGGGAGATGACTGTCTGGATGTTCAGCGATGAAGCCTTCTGCGCGAGGGCGGCGCCGAAGCGTTCCACGATCGGCATCTGCTGCAGGGCTTGGGCGCATTGGAAGAACTGCCGGGAATGCAGGCCGCTGCGCAGGATGAAGTGGCCATCGAGAAGGGCTCCGGTCTGGCGGAAGAGATCCAAGGCTTCAGCATTCGTCATGAGCCGAGGGTCTTGGTTTGTCTCGACCGGTTCCAGTCCGAACCTTTCGCGACAAATGCCTTCAAAGTCTGGATGGGAGTTCCCAAGCTCGGGTTCGTCATGAGGTTTTCCGGTCGGCGATCCTGTGCTGCAGGAATCATCCTATCGCTTTTGGCCTTTGGGCTTGTGGCGGGTGAGGCATACCTCCAGCAGGGCCGTCCTGTCGTGCGTGCGGTCGATCCGGGCCGGATGCTCGAAGACGTCCGCGTCCTCGCATCCGACGCGTTCGAGGGCCGTGGTCCGGGTTCTTCGGGGGAGGATCGGACGGTCGAATATCTCGTGGAGCAGTTTCGTAAGGCCGGCCTGAAGCCGGGACTATCGGAGGACCAGTGGACGCAGGAGGTTCCGATTGTCGGCATCACATCGAAGATGGATGCCGCATGGATTTCAGGCAGCGAGCGGCGGCCGTTGTTGTTTCCCCAGGATCTCGTCGCGTGGTCGCCCAGGACCCAGGCACGCGTGGAAGTACCCGCTACGGAAGTTGTCTTCGTCGGCTATGGCATCACGGCTCCGGAATACGGGTGGGATGACTACAAGGGGGTGGATGTCCGCGGCAAGACGGTGGTGATGCTCGTGGGGGATCCACCGGTGCGCGACCCGAAGAAGCCGGGGCAGCTGGACATCCGGATGTTTGGTGGTCGGGCGATGACCTATTATGGGCGATGGACGTACAAGTACGAAGAAGCGGCGCGCCGTGGGGCCGTTGCCGCGTTGCTGGTGCATGAGACGCAGGCGGCCGCCTATCCATGGTTTGTGGTGGTGAACTCGTGGGGGCGCGAACGATTCGATCTGGCGGAAGATCCGGAGGCAAAGACATCGATCGCCGGTTGGTTGAGTCTCGAGGCTGCGAAGGAGTGGTTTGGGCTGAACGGTTTCACCTACGAGTCCGCGTTGGAACGATCCGTCCGGAAGGATTTTCGGCCGGTGGCCCTGCGGCAACGATTCGAATCGGCCAGCACCCAGGCCATCCGGCCGGTCAAGTCACGCAATGTCCTTGGCTTGTTGCCGGGATCCGATCCCAAGTCGTCGCCAGAGTGTGTCGTCTATTCCGCGCATTGGGATCACCTCGGTCGGGACCCGAAACGTGAGGGCGATCAGATCTTCAACGGGGCAGCCGACAACGCGGTGGGCGTTGCCGGATTGATTGAGTTGGCCCGCGCTTTTGGCGCGGCTCCGAAGGCTCCCCGCCGGACGGTGCTCTTCCTCGCTCCCACGGCCGAGGAGCAGGGGTTGCTGGGGGCGAAATACTACGTGCAGCATCCGTCCCGTTCCCTGGCGGCAACGGTCGCGAACCTCAACATGGATGGCCTCAACACATGGGGGCGCACGCGGGATATCCGGCAGGTGGGTGACGGACATTCCACCCTCGATCAAGTGCTTCGGGACTCGGCGAGGAAGTTCCAGCGGAAGGTCCTGCCGGATCCGAATCCCGAGCGGGGGATGTTCTATCGGAGTGATCATTTCGAGTTCATGCGGGGCGGTGTCCCGGCGCTGTATCTCAAATCTGGGGGCGACTACATCGATCATCCCGCGGGCTACGGTGAGAAGCGGGTGACCGAGTACATCGAGAACGATTATCACAAGGTTTCCGATGAGTTGAAGGCGGGCTGGGATCTGCGGGGCGCGGCAGAGGATCTTGCGCTGCTGGCCGAGATCGGGTGGCGGCTGGCCGATGGGAAGGAGTGGCCGCAGTGGAAGTCATCCAGTGAATTCCGGACCCGAACCCGACGGGGCACAAGCGGCAGCACTCGACGATGACATTCGCCAACCCCGGATCCCAACCTCGATGCCACTCGTAGAAATCCAGAACCTGCAGCTCGACCTGACCGTGGAAGCGGGGCGGGTTCGCGTTTTGGACGGCGTGGATCTGCGCATCGAGCAGGGAACCGTGCATGCGTTGGTGGGCGAAAGTGGGAGTGGAAAGTCGCTGACGGCGATGTCGCTGGCCCGGTTGCTGCCCGTGGGTTTTGCGCAGCGCGCGGGAGGGCGCGTCTTCGTCGATGGGCGGGACATCTTTGCGCTGGAAACCGCTGGATTGAGGGAATTGCGCGGTGGGGTCGTGAGCTATGTGTTTCAGGAACCCGCGACGGCGTTGAACCCGGTGATGCGCGTGGGTGACCAGATCCTGGAGTCCTTGCGGCTCCATCAGCCGGAGAGGGCCACGCGGACCGAAGTTGTCGCGTGGTTGCAGCGTGTCGGGATTCCCGCCCCGGAAGTACGCGCGCGGCAGTATCCGCAGGAGCTTTCGGGTGGGATGCAGCAGCGGGTGATGATCGCGATGGCCTTGGCTCCGAGGCCTCGGCTCCTGGTGGCGGATGAGCCCACGACGGCACTGGATGTGACGATTCAGGCCCAGATCCTGGACCTGTTGATGGGTCTACGTCGCGAGTTGGGAATGACCATCCTCTTGATCACTCACAATCTTGGAGTCGTTGCCGAGATCGCGGACGACCTCTCGGTGATGTACGCGGGGCAGGTGGTGGAGACCGGGCCCGCCGCGAGGGTTCTGAAGGACCCGGCGCATCCCTATACCCAGGCGTTGCTGGCTTCGGTACCACGTCTGGGCTCGGGGCATCGTTTCCTCGCGACAATCCCTGGCGCGGTTCCTCCGGCTGGCAAGCCGCCGACCGGTTGCCGCTTTCATCCGCGCTGTCCGGTCGCGGCACCGGTGTGCGGGGTGGACGTTCCGCTGCCGCGTGCGTTGGGTGGGGGTCGTGTGGTCCGATGCCCATTCGCGGGTGGAGACCTTGTGGCCGGAAGGGGGGCGACGTGAACCTGCTCGAAGTCGAGGACCTGAAGGTCCATTTCCCGGTGCAGGTCGACTGGAGAGGACGAACCACAGCCTCCGTCCGGGCCGTGGATGGCGTAAGTCTATCCCTTCGCAAAGGGGAGATCGTGGGTCTGGTGGGCGAAAGCGGTTGCGGAAAGAGCACTCTGGGACGGGCGATTGTCCGGCTCGAGAAGCCGACTTCAGGCAGCGTCCGGTTTGAGGGGCGCGACCTCGCCACGCTGCAAGGAGACGATTTGCGTCGTGCCCGTCGTCGGCTGCAGATGGTCTTTCAGGATCCTTTTGGCTCGTTGGATCCGCGATGGACCATCGAGGAGATCGTTGGGGAAGGGTTGCACCTTCACGAACCGTCCATGACGAAGGCGATGCGGCGTGAGCGCGTCGGGGCGCTGTTGAGGGATGTGGGACTCGATCCGTCGTTGGCGACGAGATACCCCCACGAGTTCAGTGGTGGGCAACGGCAACGGATCGGGATCGCGCGTGCGCTCGCGGTGGAACCCAGCCTCATCGTGTGTGATGAAGTCGTGAGTGCGCTGGACGTTTCGGTTCAGGCCCAGGTGGTGAACCTGCTGGCGGAATTGCAGAGGAGCCGTGGGGTGGCGTTCCTCTTCATCGCGCATGATCTGGCGGTGGTTGAGCATCTCAGCGAGCGGATACTCGTGATGTATCTCGGTCGCGTGGTTGAGTCCGGGAGTGCGCAGCAGGTTTGTGGTGCTCCACAGCATCCCTACACGCAGGCGCTCCTTTCTGCGGTGCCGAGCCTTGATCGCGGGGCGGTACGTGCGCAGCGGATCCGATTGCAGGGCGAAGTGCCTTCGCCACTCGCTCCGCCGGCGGGGTGTCCGTTTCATCCCAGATGTCCGATGGCCGGTGAGCGATGTCGGGTGGAGGTGCCGCGTTTGAGGGCGCTTGGGGATGGACGTGAGGCAGCGTGCCATCTGTTGGGTGGCGAGGGTGGGTCAGGGCCACGTGAGATTTCGCAACGCGCTTCTTGAATCTGGGGCCACCGTTTTTAGAGTCCGCCTCTCTTGACCACGAGAAATGAGTGAACCATCCATGGTCCCTTCCGCCGGCAGCACGCCGGAGTGGGACATCGCGGCGGCACGGACCCTCTACAACGTCGATCGTTGGGGAGCGGGATACTTCGACATCAATGCTGCGGGCCATGTGGTGGCGAAACCGCTGCAGAATGGCGTCGAAGTGGACCTGATGGCCCTGGTGGACGAAGCCAAGGCGCGGGGCGTGAAATTCCCGTTGCTGATCCGTTTTCAGGACATCCTCCGGCATCGGGTGATTGCGTTGAACGAAGCCTTCCGGGCATCGATCGCGGAGTTCAGTTACCGCGGCATTTACCGAGGTGTGTTTCCGATCAAGGTGAACCAACTCCGCGAGGTGGTGGAGGAGATCCTGGATGCCGGGAAGCCGTACGCGTTCGGGTTGGAGGTGGGCAGCAAGCCGGAGCTTTACGCCGGCATGGCGCTGCAGGACCAGCCGGGATCATTGATCATCTGCAACGGCTACAAGGACACGACGTTCATCAAGCTCGCGTTGCAGGGCATCAAGCTCGGCAAGCGTGTGATCATGGTCGTGGAGAAGCTCGAGGAGTTGCGCCAGATCATCACGGTGTCAAAGCAGGTGGGGGTTGAGCCGATGATTGGCATCCGTGCCCGCCTGATGAGCAAGGGAGCCGGGAAGTGGGCCGAGAGCGGCGGGGAGAACGCCAAGTTCGGGTTGAGCACTTCCGACCTGCTTGCGGCCACGCAGATGATGAAGGAGGAGGGATTGGCCCATTGCTTCAAGCTCCTGCATTTCCATATTGGTTCGCAGGTGCCCGACATCCTGACCGTGAAGAAGGCGGTGCAGGAAGCCGCCCGGTTCTACGCCAAGCTCCACAAGATGGGTTTCCCGGTGGAGTTCATGGATGTGGGGGGCGGGCTGGGTGTGGATTACGACGGATCCCGTTCCGCGTTCGATTCCTCCACGAACTACTCGCTGCAGGAGTACACCAACGACATCGTTTATTACCTCGCGGACGTGTGCAACGCCGAGGGGGTGCCGCATCCCGACATCGTGTCGGAGTCCGGGCGCGCGCTGGTCGCGCATCATTCGGTCTTGCTGGTCGAGGTGTTTGGCTCGATCGACAAGACGCGGCAGGAAGCGAAGTTCACCTATGGTCCCAGCGACCACAGGTTGGTCCGTGAGTTGACGGACATCCGGGACAATCTCCAGCGCCTGAACAAGCGGGAGGCGTGGCACGATGCGCAGGAACGCAAGGAGGACGCGCACCAGATGTTCACGCTCGGCATGCTGGAGCTTCCAGACAAGGCGAAGATCGAGTCGCTCTACTGGGATATCAGCCGTGCGGTGGTGGAGAGCTTCCGCGGTCAGGCCTACATCCCGGAGGAGATCAAGCATCTCGAGGACGCCCTCGGCGATCAGTACCTGTGCAATTTCAGCGTGTTCCAGTCGCTGCTGGACCATTGGGCGCTGGGGCAGTTGTTCCCGATCATGCCGGTGCACCGGTTGGAGGAACGGCCCACGCGCGAGACCACGTTGGTGGACATCACTTGTGACTCCGACGGGCAGATCAACAAGTTCGTGGACCTGCGGGATGTCCGGGACACGCTGCCAGTGCACGCCCTGCGCGGCGATGGCGTGCAGGAGCCTTACCTCCTCGGGTTTTTCCTGATGGGGGCCTATCAGGACATCATGGGCGACCTCCACAACCTGTTCGGTCGGGTCAACGAGGTGCACGTGTTCCTGGAGCCGGACGAACCGGCTGGCTATTACGTCGAGGAGGTCATCGAGGGGGATACCATCAGCGATTCGCTGACCGAGGTGCAGTACGACGTGAACGAACTGAAGCGCCAGATGAAGGCGCAGGTGGATGCCGCGATCAAATCGGACCGGCTGAAGCCCAGCGAAGCCATGCGCTTGCTGGACGACTACGAGCGGGGATTGAAGGACTACACGTACCTGACGATCCACTGAAGCGAGGGCGGCAGCCTGTACGCCGGAGGCGTTGGAGCGGATAGCCCCGGGTCGGGCGAAGCACGCACCCGGGGAACGAGGTATCCATTTGGAATCCGCACCCCGGCAGGGGTGCGCAGATTCGGGAAGCCTCAACCCCTGCCGGGGTAGGTGCCCGTTCTGGCACTGACGACCCGGGGTTGCTTCGCACCCCGGGCTACTCGCTGTAACGCCTCCGGCGTGCATTCAGGCACCACCATTTGTTCCGGCTTGGGGAGTCGGCCGTGGGTCAGCGGAAGAAGGCCCACGCCAACCCTGCGAAGGCGGCGGTTCCGAAGGCTGGCAGGATCGCGCGCAGCAGGGCGCGGTCGCCAATGGATCCAACGACGCCGGCCTTGAAGAAGAGGTTGGAAACGGAGGCGACGAGGATGGCGCGGCAGCTTTCGGATTCGGTGATGGCTCCCTGTCGTGAGAGCTGCGCGGTGGACAGTGTGATGGCGTCCATGTCCGTCAGCCCCGAGATCGCGGCGACGACGAGCAGGCCGTGATTGCCGTACCATTCACGGGCGGCCGCGACGCCCAGCAGCACGCCCGCGTAGAGCACTGTGAAGAAAAGGGCGGAGCGGAGTTCCGTGGGGTTGGTCGGTGGGGGAAGGACAGTTCCTTCGCCCTGCTTCCGGAAGCCCAGCCAGGCGGCGAATCCGAGAAGGATCAGGAGCAGGGTGGCGAACGCCGGGACATAGGTGGCGAGGTGCCCGCGATCTGCGGCCGCAACCAGGACGACCAACCGGGCGAAGACCACGCCGGAGGCGAGCAGGATCACAACCGCGGCCAGCGGAGCACTGGCCGGTTGCGCCCGGGTAAGTCGTGCGTGGGTGACCGAAGTCGCGGTGCTGGAAATCAGGCCGCCGAGCAATCCTGCGGCGATGGCCCCGGCACGGTCCCCGACCCACTTGTGCAGGAGGTAGCCGCCGAGGCTGAGTCCGGTGATGAGGACGACCATCCACCAGATCCGGTGGGGATTCAGGGCGTTGAACGGGCCGTACGTGGCGTCCGGAACGATCGGCAGGATCACCAGTGCGATCACGACGAACTGCATGATCGCGCGGAAGTCGTGATCTCCGATCCGGCGCGCGAGTTCATGGAGTTGGGGTTTGAGGTGGAGCAGTACCGCCGTTGCGCCTGCGACGACCATGGCGAGTGGGCGGTGACCGTCCGGAAGGTAGGCGCCGACACCGAACATCACGAGCATGGCGGACTCGGTCGTGATGCCGAAGTCGCCTTCGTTCTGGCGGGCGCGAAGGAGGTTTCCGGAAATGATGGCCGCGGCGAGCGCGAGGAGTCCGGCAGCGACCATCCAGCCGCCAAAGGGAACGGCGAGCCAGGCGCACACGGTTCCGAAGACCGTCACCAGGGGAAAGGTGCGAAAACCGGCGAGGACGGAGGCGGCGCGTTCGCGTTGGAGTCCAACAAGGAGACCCAACCCGAGGGCCAACGCGAGGGTCTGGAAGGCGTCGTTCACCGGGATGCCTCAGTAATCGTACAGGCCAGGGTCGCGGGAATAGGCACCCCCGCCGCCGCGACCTCCGTTGCCATCGGCATCCTGCCCCTTGCCCAGCCAATCGCCGAGTTCATCGCCCATGTCTTCCTCGATCTTCTCGGGATCCTCCCCGCGCTCGAGGCGTTTGAGCGCGGTCTCCATTCCCTTGGGAACCGTGCCGGGAGGCATGGTCTGTTGCATCTTCCGGAGCAGGTGGGCCATGTGGCGGGGGTTGTTCTCGTCGAGGTGTTCCATGTCCCGCTCGATCTCGTCCATCACACGTTCCACGCGCGGGTCATCGAAGTCGGGCATGGGCGGTCCACCCGCTTCGTCCGGGCCTCCGGCCGGCGGTGTTGGCGCGGGTTCGGCGGCTCCCTTGATCATGGCGAACCGGCTGATTTCCTTGGTGAGCTTCCGGCTGCCGCAGGTGGGGCAGGTGGGTGAATGCGATGGATTCACCCGGCGGCTCAGGAAGTTGAAGATCTTCCGGCAACGCGGACAGGCGAACTCGTAGATCGGCATGCGGGGATTCTTGGGCCTGTGGCGGTGGGGTCAAGACGGCTTGCCGCTTGTGTCGGATCCGATCTCCGCGTAGAGGGCGTTGCATGTCGTGGAGGGCGGGATTTCTGGGGGTGATGTGTGCGGTGGTGCTCGGGGCCGGATGCGCCACGGAGCCGGAGCGTTTTGCCAACATCCCGGAGTCGCGCCTCGCTGCTCTTCCGAAACCACCGCCATCCCTGCCGGCGCCACCTGACGGTGGAGGCGGGGCGGCGCTGGAGATCCGCCCGGTGGCGCCGGCGGAGCCGCCGCCCCGAGTGGCGGTCGAAGATCCGGGGCAAACCGCGCAGATCCCGGCGGCAGAACCCGCCGTGGCGAAAGCCGAAGACGCCGCGGAAGGCTTGTCGAAGCTCGAACCGCAGGAGGGAGGCGGGGTGAAGCCCCTCCGTACGCCTGCCGGGGATTGGTGGGACCTGGAGGAATGGCTGATGGCGCGTGGTTGGTCCGCGCTGCATCCGGTGCCGCATGGGCGGGAGCTCCGACAGGAGTCCGATGGTGTCGGAGGGACGTTGGCCGTGATGGCGGGTCAAAAGAAGTCGTGGTGGAACGGAACTCAGGTGTGGCTCGGATTTGAGCCACGATTGGAAAAAGGGCGGATCCGGGTTCACCGGCTCGATCTGGAATCACATTTCGAGGTGCTGATGCGGGCATCGGCTTCCGTGGTGCTCCGGGATCGCAGCGTGATGATCGATGCCGGGCACGGTGGGCGGAACGCTGGAACCCGCAGCATTGCGGGCAACCGGTTCGAGAAGGAGTTCACGCTCGACTGGGCGGAGCGCTTGCGGGTCTTGCTGGAGGGGAAGGGGTGGCGTGTAGTGATGACGCGGACCAATGACGTGGATCTGGGATTGGCAGAACGTGTCGCCCTGGCGGATGCAGCCGGGGTTTCGTTGTTCGTGAGCCTCCATTTCAATTCCGGCTTCCCGAACCGGGAGGCCGCGGGACTCGAGACCTACACGCTGACGCCCCGGGGCATGGCGTCGCACGTGGTCCGCGATTATGTCGACGAACCCGGGAGGCGGTACCTGAACAATGCCCATGATGCGGAGAACCTGCGATTGGCGCTGGGTGTGCATCGCGCGCTGCTGGCGACGACGGGCCAGACGGATCGTGGCGTCCGTCACGCTCGGTTCATGGAGGTCTTGCGGCAGCAGGAACGCCCTGCCGTGTTGATCGAGGGTGGATACCTGTCGAATCCACAGGAAGCGGCCCGCATCCAGACGGAGGAATTCCGGCAGAAGCTGGCGGAGGCGGTCGCGGCGGGCTTGCCTTGAGTCGCGAAGGAAGGCCGGAATCCGGATGAACCTTTTTCCGTGGTCGCCGTCAGAGGCTTCGCATGAACACGGTTCGAAGTGCCCGAGACACCGGTAACTTTCCCTCTCCTGCCTGTGTCTTGGCCTTCATGCGGACGGAACACAGGCGGCGGTTGGGGCTCGCGCACCAGGCCTTCACGCTCATCGAACTCCTGGTGGTGATCGCGATCATCGCGATCCTTGCCGGCATGCTCTTGCCGTCGCTTGGCCGGGCCAAGGATGCCGCACGCCGCATTTCGTGCGTGAACAACATCCGTCAGCTGGGAATGGCGGTCCGGATGTACACCGACGACAACCGCGACCAGTTGCCGGACCGCGTGATCACGAACCGTTGGCCGACGTCGCTGCGGCAGTATTACAAGGACCTGCGCATCCTCCGGTGCCCGTCGGATCCGCCCAACATGAAGGCGCCGAACAGCGGCACGGGCTTCGGCATCTCCTCGAACACGCACCCGGCGGACTTCACCCCACGGACGTACCTGATCAATGGGTGGAACGACTACTACAAGCGTTCCCTGTCCGTGGCGGAGATGAACTTCTTCCGGATCATGGGGGCCGGTGAAAAGTCGATGCGCGACAACCAGATCCTCGAACCCACCGAAACCGTGCTCTTCGGGGAGAAGGAGTCGGATTCGATGCACTTCCACATGGATTTCGACCAGTACGACGACATCCTCCAGCTGAACCAGAACCGGCATGCAAACTCGATCAAGAGCGGTCGGGGCGGCGGTTCGAACTACTCGATGGCGGATGGCTCCGTGCGGTTCATGAAGTTCGGGCGATCCCTGGCGCCATTGAACCTGTGGGCGATCTCGGAGGAAGCGCGGCAGCTGGGGCTGACGATGCCGGAGTGATGGGTGGCGGAAACCTTTGAACCTATGAACCGCAATATCTGGATCGCGTTCGGTCTCACGGTTGGGCTGGGCTGCTGCTACGTGATCTTCAACACCGAGTGGCTGAAACCGGATCCCATCCAGATCCAGGCGCAGGTGCGTGAGGTTTCCGCACGGGCCAATCTGGAGCGCCGGACGCCGGCGCCGAAGGTCGTGATCGACGAGTCAAAGCTGCCAAAGGACCCCGCCGAACGGGAGAAGGCGATCAAGGAACTGCGGGCGGCAGCGCGTCGGGAGCGGTCCACCGCGGAGGCGTCGTCGGGAACGCCCATGGCGACCGGGAAGTTCGAGGGCGTGTATCCGGTCGTGTTCGCCCTGGATGGCGAATACAAGCTGACGTCGATCCGTGTGATCGAGCACACCCCGTCGAGGCCCGGAGGTGCCCCGTTGATCGTCTGGCAGGTGGATACCACCAGCAACTCGGTACCGACGAAGGCGCTCATCTATGGTCGGACGCCGCGCGGGATGAAGTTGAAGGACGAGCGCAACAAGCCGGCGAAGCTGCTTCCGGGGACGACCTATCGACTGGAAGTGAAAGCCGGGCGGTACGAAGGGCGGACGACCTTCCAGACGAAGGAGACGGTGCCCGCGGAAGGGCAGTGATCGGGGGGGACGGCCGCACTGAAATCAGGGGCGGGAAGCGAAGGATTTCTGTCGAGCCCGGGAAGGATTGTTGTCACAGTCCATCCAATCGCCCCCGCATGAACTGGCACGTCCGTCCCTGTCCATATCCTATATGAACACGCATTCCGCCCCGGTGGCTTCCTCACGGGTCCTCTCGAAGCTCCAGATCCTGATCGTGGCGCCCTGGATCGCCGGTCTCATTGCCGCGATGTTCGTCGCTGGCTGCAACAAGTCGGCAGACGGCGGAGGTGGTGGAGCGTCGAAGCCCGAGGGAAAGAAGAAGGTCGCGTTCGTCAGCAACGGCGTGGCGTCGTTCTGGACCATCGCGGCCGCCGGCGTGAAGGCCGCCGGTGAAAAGGTCGGGGTCGAGACCGAGACCCTCATGCCCGTGGAAGGCATCAGCGACCAGAAGCGGATCATCGAGGACCTGCTCACGCGGGGCATTGATGGAATCGCCGTCAGCCCGATCGACCCGGTGAACCAGACGGAACTCCTGAACCGTGCCGCGAAGCGCACCCCGCTGGTGACGCACGACTCGGACGCGCCGGGCAGCGATCGGGCCGTCTACATCGGCATGGACAATTACGGTGCCGGTCGGTTGTGCGGTGACCTTGTGCGCGAGGCCATGCCCAAGGGGGGCACGGTGATGTTGTTCATCGGCCGGTTGGAGCAGGACAACGCCAAGCGTCGTCGTCAGGGTGTCATCGACGCGATCCTCGGCAGGCCGTCGAACCCGACCAATTTCGATCCCCCGTCCGGCGTGATCGAAGGCAACGGTTTCCGGATTCTGGGGACGCTCACCGATCAATTTGACCGGGCGAAGGGCAAGGCCAACGCGGAGGACGCGCTGGCGAAGTACCCCGACCTCGGCTGCATGGTGGGACTGTTCGCCTACAATCCGCCGCTGATGCTCGAAGCGTTGGCGCAGGCGAACAAGCTGGGGCAGGTGAAGGTCGTGGCCTTCGATGAGGACGACGCCACCCTGGCCGGCATCCAGAAGGGTTCGGTGCACGGCACCGTTGTCCAGAATCCCTACATGTACGGGTACAAGTCGGTCGAAGTGTTGGCCGAACTCGCCAAGGGCAACCAGTCCGTGATCCCGGCCAGCAAGTTCATCGACATTCCTGCCCGCCAGATCCGCAAGGCAGAAGTCGACGCTTTCTGGGCCGATCTCAAGGCCAAGACCGGGGCGAAGTGACGGGATGACACCGCCGCTGCTCCAGGCCACGGGCCTCATCAAGTCGTATCCCGGGGTTCGGGCGCTCAAGGGCGTCAGCCTGACCCTGCGGAAGGGGAAGGTGGTCGCGGTCATCGGCGAGAACGGAGCGGGCAAGAGCACGCTCATGAAGATCCTCGCCGGCGTGCAGCAACCCGACGGTGGATCCATCGCGGTGGATGGTCGTGAGGTTCGTCTTGCGTCGGTGCTCGAAGCCCAGGCCCTGGGCATCGCCCTCATCCATCAGGAGCTGAACCTGGCGGACAATCTGGACGTTGCCGCCAACATCTTCCTGGGGCGGGAACGGTTGAAGCGGGGCTTGATCGATACCCGACGCCACCTGGAGGAGGCCCGGGTCCATCTGGCCGCGGTGGGGCTCGCCGTGGATCCAGCGACATCGGTGGGCGCCCTGAGCCTGGGGCAGCAGCAGTTGGTCGAGATTGCCAAGGCGCTGTCGGTGGAAGCCCGCGTGCTGATCTTCGACGAACCAACGTCGAGCCTCTCGAGCGGGGAAGCCGCGAACCTCTTCCGCGTCATCGAGGAGCTGCGTTCGCGTGGGGTGGGCATCGTCTACATCTCGCATCGGTTGGGAGAGGTGAAGGCTCTGGCCGATCGCGTGGTGGTCCTGCGTGATGGCGAGAACGCCGGGGAGTTGGCGAAGTCGGAAATCGAGCACAATGCCATGGTCCGCATGATGGTCGGGCGCGACCTGTCCCAGTTCTACGCCCATGAACCGCATCCGCCCGGGCCGGTGGCGCTGGAGGTGGAGGGGTTGCGCACCGCCGCGCATCCGGAGCATCCGTTGTCCTTCCGGGTGCACGCCGGGGAGATTGTCGGGGTGGCGGGTCTGGTGGGAGCGGGTCGGACCGAAATGCTCGAAGCCCTGTTCGGGGTCACGCCGCCGATGGGTGGGGTGGTGCAGGTGGGGGGTGTCGAAGTGCGCCCATCGTCCCCCCGGGATGCGATCCGGGCCGGGCTGGCCTTGGTGCCCGAGGATCGGAAGCGCCAGGGCGTCATCCTCCAGATGGCCGTGCGCGAGAATGTCAGTCTCGCCGCCTTGCAGCGCGATTCCCGCCACGGTTTCCTGGACCGGGTCCGCGAGGACGGACTGGCCGCGGCCATGATCGGGAGTCTTCGGATCAAGACGCCGTCGGCCGAGCAGCCCGTGCAGTTCCTGTCGGGTGGCAACCAGCAGAAGGTCGTGCTGGGAAAGTGGCTGGCCATGAAGCCCAAGGTCCTGTTGCTGGACGAACCGACGCGCGGCATCGATGTCGGCGCCAAGCACGAGATCTACCGGTTGATGGAAGATCTCTCCCGTGAGGGGGTGGCGATCCTGTTTGTTTCGAGTGAACTGGAGGAGATCCTGGGATTGTCCGACCGGGCGCTGGTGTTGCATGAAGGGCGGATCACGGGAGAATTGCCCCGGAACGCCCTGAGCGAAGAGGCCGTGCTGCATCTGGCGACGGACACGGAGGCCTTGGTGTGAACGGTTGGATGGACAGACAGAACCCATGAGAAAGATCCTTGGCATCAGTGCGCTCCTGTTCGTGGTGTGCGTGGTCACGGCTTCGCTGAGCAACAGCTTCCTGAGTGCCTACAACCTCGAGAACCTGATCCGTCGGACCGCCCTGTTCGGGATCATCAGCATCGGCGTGGCCTTCGTCATCGTCACGGGCGGCATCGATCTCTCGGTGGGATCGGTGGTCTGCCTGGTGGGCTGCGGGGTGCCGTGGTTGCTGACGACCCACGGATGGTCGGTGCCGGCAGCCTTGGCGGCGGCGGTCGCGGCCTCACTCGGCATCGGGTTGTTCCATGGGTTGATGATCACCCGACTTCGGTTGCCGCCCTTCGTGGTGACCTTGTGCGGGTTGTTGCTCTACCGGGGCATTGCGCGCGGGTTCACGCGGGACCAGACGGTGGGATTTGGATCCGAGTACAAGGGGCTGCGGGCCATGGCCACCGGCGAGATTCCGATCCCGTTCGTGTCCGGATTCTCGCTGCCCGCGCCATGGATCTTCCTGCTGGTGGTGGCGGTGGTGGCGGC
>Ga0172372_10005532_pt1 | contig 17557 bp, 7 predicted proteins | sample LakKiv5m_2_FD_114544 | JGI IMG/M metagenome (GOLD analysis project Ga0172372, IMG submission 114544) | Freshwater microbial communities from Kabuno Bay, South-Kivu, Congo - kab_092012_9.5m | ecosystem: Environmental > Aquatic > Freshwater > Lake | place: Democratic Republic of the Congo...
AAGGAGAATTTTTCGCCATGACAATCAGTCCTCCAGAACGTGAAGCGAAAAAAGTAAAAATTGTAGTTGACCGAAATCCGGTTGCAACCAATTTTGAAAAATGGGCAAAGCCTGGACATTTTTCAAGAACGCTATCAAAAGGTCCAACCACAACAACTTGGATTTGGAATTTACACGCTGATGCGCATGATTTTGATACACAAACAAGTGATTTAGAAGAAATTTCACGAAAAGTATTTAGTGCACATTTCGGGCAATTAGGAATTATTTTCATTTGGTTAAGTGGCATGTATTTTCACGGTGCACGCTTTTCAAATTACGAAGCTTGGTTAACAGATCCAACTCATATTAAACCAAGTGCACAAGTAGTATGGCCAATTGTCGGTCAAGAAATCTTAAATGCTGATGTTGGAGGCGGGTTCCAAGGTATTCAAATTACTTCGGGTTTTTTCCAACTTTGGCGAGCATCAGGTATTACTAGTGAATTACAATTATATAGTACTGCTATTGGTGGTTTAGTAATGGCAGCAGCTATGTTTTTTGCTGGTTGGTTTCATTATCATAAAGCAGCGCCAAAATTAGAATGGTTCCAAAATGTGGAATCAATGCTAAATCATCATTTAGCAGGTTTACTTGGTCTTGGAAGTTTAGGCTGGGCTGGTCACCAGATTCATATTTCTCTTCCAATCAATAAATTATTAGATGCTGGTGTTGATCCAAAAGAAATTCCATTACCACATGAATTTCTTCTGAATTCACAATTGATGGCACAATTATATCCAAGTTTTGAAAAAGGATTAACACCTTTTTTCACATTAGATTGGAGTCAATATAGTGACTTTTTAACTTTTCAAGGTGGCTTAAATCCAACAACAGGTGGGTTATGGTTAAGTGACACAGCTCATCATCATTTAGCAATTGCTGTTTTATTCTTAATTGCTGGACACATGTATCGAACTAACTGGGGTATTGGCCATAGTATTAAAGAAATTTTAGAAGCCCATAAAGGTCCATTCACTGGTGAAGGTCATAAAGGGATCTATGAAATTTTAACTAGTTCATGGCATGCCCAATTAGCTATTAATTTAGCTTTACTAGGTTCTTTATCGATTATTGTATCTCATCATATGTATTCAATGCCGCCATATCCTTATTTAGCAACAGATTATGGTTCACAACTTTCATTATTTACACATCATATGTGGATTGGTGGCTTTTGTATTGTAGGCGCTGGAGCTCATGCTGCTATTTTTATGGTTCGTGATTACGATCCAACTAATAATTATAATAATCTATTAGATCGGGTTTTACGTCATAGAGATGCTATTATTTCTCATTTAAATTGGGTATGTATCTTCTTAGGATTCCATAGTTTTGGCTTATATATTCATAATGATACTATGAGTGCATTAGGTCGTCCACAAGATATGTTTTCAGATACTGCTATTCAGTTACAACCAATTTTTGCACAATGGGTTCAAAATACTCACTATTTAGCTCCCGGATTTACCGCACCCAATGCTTTAGCAAGCACAAGTCCAAGCTGGGGTGGCGACATAATAGCTGTTGGTGGAAAAGTAGCAATGATGCCAATTTCCCTAGGTACAGCCGATTTTATGGTTCACCACATTCATGCTTTTACTATTCATGTAACAGTATTAATTCTTTTAAAAGGTGTACTATATGCACGAAGTTCGCGTTTAATTCCAGATAAAGCAAATTTAGGATTCCGTTTTCCTTGTGATGGTCCAGGTCGTGGTGGTACTTGTCAAGTTTCAGCATGGGATCATGTTTTCTTAGGTTTATTCTGGATGTATAATGCTCTATCAATTGTAATTTTCCATTTTAGTTGGAAAATGCAATCAGATGTTTGGGGAACTGTAAGCGCTAATGGAGTTTCACACATTACGGGTGGAAACTTTGCACAAAGTGCTAATACGATTAATGGTTGGTTACGGGATTTCTTATGGGCGCAAGCTTCACAGGTAATTCAGTCATACGGTTCTGCACTTTCTGCTTACGGATTAATTTTCTTAGGTGCGCATTTTGTTTGGGCATTTAGTCTTATGTTCTTATTTAGTGGCCGTGGATATTGGCAAGAACTTATTGAATCTATTGTATGGGCTCATAATAAATTAAAAGTAGCTCCAGCTATTCAACCACGCGCCTTAAGTATTACTCAAGGTCGAGCAGTTGGAGTAGCACATTACCTATTAGGTGGTATTGCAACAACCTGGTCTTTCTTCTTAGCTCGTATTTTAGCAGTTGGTTAAAATGTTTTTTATCACTCTTAAATTGTAAATTTAAGAGTGATTAAATAACATTTTAAGATTCATTAAATTCATTTCATCACTCTTAAATTTACAATTTAAGACCATTATTAGTTTTAAAGCAAAAATTGAAAATAGATAATAAGATGAAATATAATTTAAAAAAGGAACAGACGATAAATTATAAGAGAAACAGAAAATTATGTGATAATTGTCTTAACATAAACTATTAAGGCAGCCATCATATAAATATAATTACAATATCAGGCCAATTCTATTCTAAACCAAAAAATATAATTTTTATTCACAATTTACTCACTTAACGTGAGTTAACAAAACTGAGAATAAACATTGCTTTCCATATTCTATATATAATGAGATTTAAAATCTCAAAAAAATTTTTTTGTCTTTAACTGTAAATTTTGTTTATTTAGATCAAATGTCAAAGTTTATTAATATACAAATATTAATTATTTATGCTCTGTTCTATTTCAAATTTTATTTAGTCGCAATTTCTTAACTTAAGATAAGTTAAGGTAATTTGCTAGTAAATGATATTTCAAAAAAAATTTTTTAACTAAAACGAAAATATTTTATTTCATAAAATTCAATCTGCTATATCTTACCCATATTATATGGTTCAGATACATTCGGTTTCATGATTGAAAGTGCCAAGTAGAATATTAAAAAAAAGTTTTTAATTATTTATTTGGATATCCTCAATAATCTTAAATTTTTAATTTAAGACCAATTGTGGATTAATAATCTTCAATGAAACTTAAAATGACATTTTAAGTTTAACTATATTGAAGATTGGTACATACTATTTTTTACTTTTACAAAGTAAAAGGAGATTTAAAAATGGCAACAAAATTTCCAAAATTTAGCCAAGCCTTAGCACAAGATCCAACAACACGTCGGATTTGGTATGGTATTGCGACTGCTCATGATTTTGAAAGTCATGACGGGATGACGGAAGAACGACTTTATCAAAAAATTTTTGCTTCTCATTTTGGACAATTGGCTGTTATCTTTCTTTGGACATCTGGAAATTTATTCCATGTAGCCTGGCAAGGTAACTTTGAACAATGGGTTCAAGATCCACTTCATATCCGTCCAATTGCTCATGCTATTTGGGATCCACATTTCGGACAACCAGCTGTTGAAGCGTTTACGCGTGGAGGTGCATCTGGGCCAGTAAATATTGCGACATCGGGTGTTTATCAATGGTGGTATACTGTTGGAATGCGTACTAATCAAGATTTATATGTTGGTTCAGTTTTTTTACTGATTTTAGCTACCATTTTTCTTTTTGCAGGATGGTTACATCTTCAACCAGCATTTCAACCAGCACTTTCCTGGTTTAAAAATGCTGAGTCGCGATTAAATCATCACTTAGCAGGATTATTTGGTGTAAGTTCATTAGCTTGGACGGGCCATTTAGTGCATGTAGCAATCCCAGAATCTCGTGGTCAACATGTAGGTTGGGATAATTTTTTAACTGTATTACCGCATCCCGCGGGCCTTGCACCTTTTTTTAGTGGAAATTGGGCTGTTTATGCAGAAAATCCAGATAACACATCACATATATTTGGAACCTCGGAAGGTGCTGGAACAGCAATTTTAACTTTTTTAGGCGGTTTTCATCCACAAACTCAAAGTTTATGGTTAAGTGATATGGCACATCATCACTTAGCAATTGCAGTTCTTTTTATCTTAGCTGGACATATGTATCGAACAATATTCGGTATTGGCCATAGTATGCGTGAAATTCTTGAAGCACATACACCACCAGCAGGGGGTCTTGGCGCAGGCCATAAAAGCATTTATGATACTGTAAATAATTCATTACATTTTCAATTAGGTTTAGCATTAGCGAGTGTTGGTACAATTTGCTCATTAGTGGCACAACATATTTATTCATTACCACCTTATGCTTTTTTAGCTCAAGATTTTACAACTCAAGCAGCTTTATATACACATCATCAATATATTGCCGGTTTTATTATGTGTGGTGCATTTGCACATGGAGCTATCTTCTTCGTTCGTGATTATGATCCAGAAACAAATCGCGGTAATGTTTTAGCGCGTATGTTAGATCATAAAGAGGCTTTAATCTCACATTTAAGTTGGGTAAGTTTATTCTTAGGTTTCCATACACTTGGTCTTTATGTCCATAATGATGTTATGCAAGCATTCGGAACACCAGAAAAACAAATTTTAATTGAACCAGTTTTTGCTCAATGGATTCAAGCCGCACAAGGTAAAACGTCTTATGGGTTTGATTTCTTACTTTCAACATCAGCAAGTTCTGCAAGCCTTGCTAGTCAAACAATTTGGTTACCAGGTTGGTTACAAGCAATTAATAATGAAACTAATTCGCTATTTTTAACAATTGGTCCGGGTGATTTTTTAGTTCACCATGCTATTGCTTTAGGATTACATACAACAACTTTAATCTTAGTGAAAGGCGCTTTAGATGCACGTGGCTCAAAACTAATGCCAGATAAGAAAGATTTTGGGTATAGTTTTCCTTGCGACGGCCCAGGTCGTGGAGGTACTTGTGATATTTCTGCTTGGGATGCATTTTATCTAGCAGTATTTTGGATGTTAAATACTATTGGTTGGGTAACTTTTTACTTCCATTGGAAACATTTAGGTATTTGGCAAGGAAATGTTAATCAATTTAATGAGTCATCAACATATCTAATGGGTTGGTTACGTGATTATTTATGGCTAAATTCATCACAACTAATTAATGGATATAATCCATTTGGTATGAATAGTTTATCTGTTTGGGCTTGGATGTTCTTATTTGGTCATTTAATTTATGCTACGGGTTTCATGTTCTTAATTTCATGGCGCGGGTATTGGCAAGAACTTATTGAAACTCTGGCATGGGCACATGAACGTACTCCATTAGCAAATTTAGTTCGTTGGCGTGATAAACCAGTTGCATTAAGTATTGTTCAAGCTCGATTAGTAGGTCTAGCACATTTTTCTGTCGGTTATATTTTAACTTACGCTGCTTTCTTAATTGCTTCAACATCTGGAAAATTTGGTTAAACTTTTTATTCCATATCTTAAAATAAAATTTTAAGATAATCTCTTGCTTTTCCCCTTTAATTTTGAATTCATCCCTCACTTCACTCACGTTCACACAAAATTAAAAATTTTGGGAAAGTGAGTGAAGGGTCAAATTTTGGCCTTTGCATTACTGTCCCAGAATTTTTAATTCTGTGATCAAATGATGGGATTTAACTTTAAAATTTAATTATAAAGCAGTCCACAATAAAATAGTGGATTAATTCTATTGTGAATTATCTGGTCTGTCTGATTATTCTCGTCAATCTGGTCTTCTTATTGGTCTTAAATTAAAAATGGAAGATAGACAATAATATTCAATTTAATTTTAAGATTGATTGAATTTGTCCCAAAATTTTTAATTTTGTGTAAGTCAATCTTAAATTTTGAATTTCATCAATCTATCCTAAAATTTTAAATTTTGTGTGGTCACTCTGGTCTTAATATCCATCTTAGATTTTTAATTTAAGATGGATATTAAGATTAAATGAAAATTTAAAACTATTATTGACCTTTAATTAAAAATTTAAGATTGATAAGACAGATGAATTAGTAACTTTTCTTTACAATATTTCTTTTTTTTGTTATCATAATTTTGAATAAAAAAAACTTTCATTTACTAGATTTTAAATCCTCAGTAGCTCAGTGGTAGAGCGATCGGCTGTTAACCGATTGGTCGTAGGTTCAAGTCCTACCTGGGGAGAAAATAAGTTGCTTTATTATATTTTTTAAGTTATATTATATTAATAATAGTCATCAATCTTACTTCGAAATTTATCATAGACGAAGGTACCAAATAAATTATTTTATTAATCTTTGACTCCATATATTAGGAATTTAAATAATCGGCTCAATACCAAATTATTTTAACTTGGTCATTCTTCATCTTAAATTTTCAATTTAAGACCAATTTAATTTTAATATAGTCAGTCTTAAATTAAAAATTTAAGATTAAATATAATTAATAACTCTTTAATTAAAAATTTAAGAGTAATTAATTCTAAATTTGATCTGAAATAGTAAAATCTATAACTTTCATAATATAAAAGTTAATAACGGACTAAAAGAATAATTTAATTTATAACATTATTTTGATAATATTCCAAAGGAGTTTTTTAGATGTCACATACGGTAAAAATTTACGATACTTGCATTGGATGTACGCAATGTGTCCGAGCTTGCCCAACAGATGTACTTGAAATGGTTCCATGGGATGGATGTAAAGCAAGTCAAATTGCATCCGCACCGCGTACTGAAGATTGTGTAGGCTGTAAACGTTGCGAATCAGCATGTCCTACTGATTTTTTAAGCGTTCGTGTATATCTTGGAGCAGAAACAACACGTAGTATGGGTTTAGCTTATTAACAGGCATTTTTATAAACGGATTTTATATAAAAATTACTTTTTAATTATTAATTTAAATTAAGTTAATATTTAAGAAGTAATTTTGATTTTTATTTTATATTACCATGATAATTTATGTAATTTTAAATGGGTTTTAACTTCCTAGTTTTTCAATTATGAGATAAGTGATTCCCTTAACTCACGTTAAGTGAGGCGATTAACTGAAATTTTGTGGTGAAAAAAAAATAGAAATTTAGCCCTCTTGGCGGAATGGTAGACGCACTGGTTTTAGGAACCAGCGCCTTTGGCATGTCAGTTCGAGTCTGACAGAGGGCAAACCCTAATATTATTTTTATCATTAAACTCCAATTTTTCTATACTCAAAGCTAAAACTTATTAATTAGTTAATTATAAACTTTTTAGTTTTTATGGCATAACCAGAACTCGAACAGTATAATAGTAATAAATAATAAATACTTTTACTTCATAAAAAAATATAGAAGGTGCGAATCGTTTCCATAAATAATTAGACTAATAAAGTCAAAATTTTTTTTAATTGACTTAAATAAAAAAAACAAAACTCTTAAATTAGAAGGACTTTTGTATTTTGAATCCAAATATTACGATTAATACACTATCTGAAATATTATTCTAAAATTAAAAAATATGTTTTTTTAATTCTAAGTGTTATTAATTAATTTAATATATTCTCGAATAAAAGCCAGCTTGCTTTTTTTTCATAATTGGATTACTTAAAAACTTGAGTGTAGCAAAAATAAAGTTTGATATGGATTTCAATTAATAAATAAGTAATTTATAGGCTAGAAAGTAAATCTATTAGTAATCTTAAATTTAAACTTGAAGGTAGAAATAACTATTTTCAAAAGATTGAAAGAAAGAAATAAAATGTAAAATTGAATAAAATTCAATCGGCTCACTTAATGTGAGTTAAAGAGATCCCAAAATTTTCAATTCTGTGGCCTATTTGATCGGCCCCAAACATCAGTTAATTAATCTTGTCAGATTATTGGCCTTAAATTATAAATTTAAGATTGACTACACAAAATTGAACATTTTAGGATAGATTGAATAAAATTGAATCTTAAATTTTTAATTTAAGAGCGATTAATATTATTTGGGACGATTAAAGGCCTTGCCTTACCTCAAGTGATCCTCTTAACTCACGTGAAGTAATGGAGATGCCAATAAAAATTTTACTTTTACGACAATTTATATAAAAAAATTATGGAAACTAATTTGAATTTCAATATAAAAAGCGATTTACCAGAAAATAAAATTTTGGAAAAAAAATCAAATCAATTAGAAAATGAAACTCGTATTGTAGTAATAACATCAGGTAAAGGCGGAGTAGGTAAAACAACTACAACTGCTAATTTAGGAATGTCGATAGCACGTTTAGGTTATCGAGTTGCTTTAATTGATGCTGATATTGGATTACGTAATTTAGATCTATTATTAGGATTAGAAAATCGAGTTTTATATACAGCAATGGATATTATAGAAGGACAATGTCGATTAGATCAAGCATTAATTCGTGATAAAAGATGGAAAAATTTAGCTTTATTGGCTATTTCAAAAAATAGACAAAAGTATAATGTAACTCGAAAAAATATGCAGAATTTAATTAACTCTATAAAGGAGTTAGGATTTCATTTTATTCTTATTGATTGTCCTGCAGGAATTGATGTTGGTTTTATAAATGCTATAGCTGCCGCACAAGAAGCTGTTTTAGTTACTACCCCTGAAATTACTGCTATACGCGATGCAGATCGAGTAGCAGGTTTATTAGAAGCAAATGGAATTTATAATGTTAAATTATTAGTAAATCGTGTTCGACCTGATATGATTCAACGAAACGACATGATGTCCGTAAAAGATGTTCAAGAAATGTTAGGTATACCTTTATTAGGTGCAATTCCCGAAGATACTCATGTTATTATATCAACGAATCGTGGTGAACCTTTAGTTCTGAATAAAAAACTAACACTTTCAGGTATAGCTTTTGAAAATGCTGGTAGACGATTAATTGGGAAACAAGATTATTTCATTGATTTAAATACGCCATATAAAAGTGTATTTGAAAAATTTCAAGAATTTTTTCTTGGTAAAGAATAATTATTATAATATTAAATCAACGAAATTTCTTAATCTAAGATTATTTTAGAGTTTTCTTGATTTCTGATATTCTGGATTGCCATTCATTATTTTTACCTGTTTATAATTTTCAATTATGTAAAAAATCAAAATTATATTATCTGGATGGTTTACTTGCTCCTAAATATAATTTGGCCTTTGCATTACTGTAAATGCTGGGATTGAATTTGTCCCAAAATTTTTAATTTTGTGTAATTCACTCTTAAATTAGTAATTTAAAAGTGATTAATAAAATTAATCCTAAATTAAATATAGGATCAGATTGAATTTCCTTATAAATAAGGAAATTCTGAAGAAATAATTTTCTTATAAGTTCACCATCATTAATTTAAAAGGAAATTTTATCTACAATATAGCAAGATAGGATCTAACAATTGTACATTGTTTTAATATAAATTTTTTTAATTAAACCAGTAATAAAATTCTGTACTCTTAAATTTAATTTTAAATTTTTTTTAATCAAAATGTTCTAAAAATTTCAATTTTGTAGTGTTTTTGTCATTTGTAATATTTGTCTTAAAATGGAATTTTAATAGTAATTATAATCAATTTATGGTTATGAGAAAAAATTTTATATTAATTAAAAACTGTTTATACAGATTATATTTAATATTAAATACGAAAAGAATTTATTTTATTTCGAGCAAGGAGGGATTCGAACCCCCGACACCGTGGTTCGTAGCCACGTGCTCTAGTCCACTGAGCTACAAGCCCTTTTAATATTTATAATATATTTATATATTATTCGTTTTAATTTATTATTGCAACTGCTTCTAGTTAAATTTATTTTTTCAAAAATTTTGGTTGATATTTTCACGAAAAAACTCAAATTAAATAAAGTCACTAATTCATGTATCCCAAAATTTTCAATTTTTTATGTCTATCTATTCTAAATTTGATTTGGCCCTTACATTAAGGTCCGCAGAATTAAAAATTCTGGGACAAGTAAAGGTTTTTAACTCAGATTAAATGCGGATATTAAATTGTATTTAATAGTAAATTTTTTGATTTTATCCACTTAATCACTCTTAAATTACTAATTTAAGAGTGAATTACACAAAATTAAAAATTTTGGGACAAATTCAATCCCATCACTTGCAATAATGCAAGATCCTTAAAGTAAGGGTTATATTTGAGACTAACTAGACCGATTAGATAACTTTGAATTAATTAATATAAACGCAAATATCAAAACGAATTTGGTAATAATTTTTAATTAAAAGAGCTCTAATTGAGAGTTAGATTTTACTAGTTGCCCCCAACCTAACTTATCAAAACCTTGATTTCTCCGTAAGGGTCTTGTTACTAATTCGAGAATATCTCGGGCATTCGTAAAACCATGGATTTGAGCAAAAGTGAATTCAACAGACCATTTGGTGTTGATACCTCTCGCTTCTAACGGATTAGCGTGCGCCATTCCTGTAATGGCTAAATCTGGTTGAAGTTCGCGGATTCTTTGTATTTGACTATAATTATCAGGTTTTTCGACAATTCGCGGCATTGGAACATTCATTTCATGGCAAGTTTTTTCTAACAATAGTAACTCTCCAGCTTGAAATCTTTTATCCATATATGGAATACCAATTTCATATACAATCATTCCACAACGAATTAAAAACCGAGCTAAAGAAACTTCAAGTAAATTATCACCCATAAAAAACACAGACTTTCCTTTAACAATTTTCACATAATCCTCCAGATTCTGCCAAATTTGATTTTCTCGCTCCTCTAAGCCTACAGGTGTAATGCCAAAACTGAAACAAATTTTTTCAATCCACGCTCTTGTTCCATCGGGTCCAATAGGGAATGGAGCATTAATTAGTTTACATTTGCGACGTCGCATTAAAGTAGTTGCAGTACGACTCAAAAAAGGATTGACACCACAAACATAAGTGTTTTCACCTAAGCCCGGTAATTCGCCATATCGAGGAGATGGTAACCAACCAGTTACATTAATACCTTGAGAATTTAAATCAAATGTTAATTGATTAGCCACATTATTTGGCAAAGAACCAAATAGTACTAAAGAAGGATGTTGATTTTTCAATTTCTTGGTATCCTGTCTAAAATTGGATTGTGAATCAATTTCAGTAATCCCATCCTTTGGAGTAATGCTAGGATCTGATCTATATTCAGAATTAAAAATTGAGGCAATGTTTTCATTAAAATTAGAAAAATTTATATTTTTTGAGGATACTAATTCATTAGAAAAACTCGTTAATTCTTCTACTTGATTTGTAACTAAAGATTTATTTATTTCGGAATTATGTGTTAACTTATTCAATTCAAAAGTTTTAGATACTTGCTGATCCAAAATAGTATTTTGTCTTGTCCGTACGGAAATTTCCTTCTCATCAATTGATGGACAACGATGTGCCATAGCAGCTAAAACGGTATCTTCGCCTTGAGTGAACGCATAGTCTAAACCATTTGCTCTGGCAACGACGATTGGAATTCCAATATCTGCTTCTAATGTGGGTGCCATTCCCTCTAAATCCATCTTAATAATTTCAGTAGTACAAGTCCCAATCCAAACAATAACACTTGGATTTCGATCTTGTTTTATTTGTAAACAAAGTCTTTTTAATTCTTTATAATCATTAAGTTGGGCTGAGATATCTCCTTCTTCCAACTCTGCCATAGCATAGCGTGGTTCAGCAAATATCATAACACCAAGTGCGTTTTGTAAAAAATAGCCACAAGTTTTAGTGCCAATTACTAAAAAAAAACTATCTTCTATTTTCTGATAAAGCCATGCAACACAACTAATAGGGCAAAAAGTATGATAATTTCCCGTTTCACATTCAAAAGTCAGAGAGTCATCAGCTATCCAAGGATTTGTATTATTATTAGTAGTAGTCATATATTTCGTTGATAAATTTTTTTATTATTTCTTATTTAATACGTTTATTACATTTAATATCCTAAATTATTACAATATAAAATTGCTCTTGTTTTATCACAATTATCATAAAATTTCATATAATCAATCTTAATATTTCATTTTCAGCTTTTTTGTATGAAATTTTATGATTGATAAACCACAAGGCTTTTTGATTTAACACGAATTAAAGCCCTCACTTAACGTGAGTTAAGGGCCTACATGTACTTCAATTTTGTATGAGTAAAATTCAGGTTTCCATTACTTGATTTTCTTACGCTAGTTCAACTCCAAAACGTTATTTTATCTTAATAAAATTTTGGACAGATCCAACTAACATTTGTGAAAAAATAAGGCTAAGGGTCTTGCATTATCTGTCTTAAATTAAAAATTTAAGACCAATAATCAGACTAAACAGTCCTAAATTTAATTTAGGATTAATCGGGAACAGATAGTCTCAGAATTTTTAATTTTGTGGCCTGTCTTAAAATGAAATTTTAAGATTGGTATGATAATTGTGAACAATTTTTGGTCATAAAAAAATTAGCTAGATCAAGTGAGAATGTAGTTTTATAGAAATCAATTATAAACTCTCTATACTTAATTTTCGACTATGTGGAACAGAATAGTCAATCGATAATCCCCATTTAATGTAAGGTAAAGTCTTCACATCTTGTATCTTAAATTGACAATTTAAGATTATAAGATGTGATAGAAATTGTAAAATAATAGAATTTAGAACAAGGTGATATAACCTAATTTGATTTCAAATGTTAATTTTTATATATTTTTTTAACCAAAAATTTTACTAGATAAACAACCGGAGTAAAAAATAACAAAGCAAACATCTTTTTCACTTAACAGCAAGTTAAAACTTTAATTAAATCATTAAAAAGTCTAATTCTGTTGAGGTATTTTGACTATTTGAACTTTCTGTTAAATAAAAATCAGAAAGTAAACTAAATAATTCTCGATCTTCTAATTCATTCGCCACAACTCCCTCGGGTTGTGATAAAAGTTGATCAGCAATATTTAAATAATAATCACATACATAAGTTAAATTAGGTTCTAATTCAGCCATTTCAAATAAAGTTTTGCCTTTTACTCGTGAAATACGAATATCTTCAATCAACGGCAAAACTTCTAAAACTGGCATTGGACAAACTTCAACATATTTATCAATTAAATCTCTTTTTCCACTTCTATTACCAATTAAACCAGCTAAACGTAATGGATGTATACGAGCTTTTTCTCGAACTGATGCTACAATACGATTCGCTGCAAATAATGCATCAAAACCATTATCTGTAATGATTAAGCAATAATCTGCATAATTTAAAGGAGCCGCAAATCCGCCACAAACCACATCTCCAAGTACATCAAATAAAATGACATCATATTCAAAGAAAGCATTTAATTCTTTTAATAATTTAACGGTCTCACCGACTACGTATCCACCACAACCAGCTCCAGCTGGTGGACCGCCCGCTTCAACACAATCAACTCCTCCATATCCTTGGTATATAACGTCTTCTGGCCAAACATCTTCATAATGATAATCTTTTGCTTGCAAAGTATCAATGATTGTTGGGATTAAAAATCCGGTTAACGTAAAAGTACTATCGTGTTTTGGGTCACACCCAATTTGCAATACTTTTTTACCTCGTCGTGCAAGCGCAATTGAAATATTACAACTTGTAGTAGATTTGCCAATTCCGCCTTTTCCATAGATAGCTAGTTTCATAGAAAATATTCCCTGCAATTAAATTAATTAGTCCAATATATTATTTTTTTATGATAAATTATATTACGAACTTATTTTTCTTACTAATTATGTTAAACAAATTTCATTCAGTATTAAATTTTTTATTTAATATCATAATTATTATTAATTCAGAATTTTTTACCTGTTTTCAATCATTATTTTCTGAAGAATATTTTCTTTCCCAAATTAAATTTCAACCTTACTTAACGTGAATTAAGGGCCTTACATTGTCTGTCTTAAATTAATTCATCCCAAAATTTTTAATTTTGTATCGTCACTCTTAAAATTTTATTGTAAGACAGTTATTATTGATGACAAAATTAAATGAAATTTTCATATTAAATTTAAGATTAGATAGAATTTTATGATGAAAACGGAGTAATAATTTATTTTAATAAGTTTAAATTCTGGATGAAATAAATTTTATCATTAATAATATTCTAGCTCTTAATTAGAGATTAGATATATATATGTTTTAGTTTTTATTTAAAATTTTTTAACTATTTAATGATAAAATAAATTTCCTTTAAAAAGATGTTAAACTAATATATAGTGCATTACAGGACAGCTGCACACTGGGTTTCAAATAATTTACTCTTGTCGGCAATGATGACAAAAACAAAAATTTTATGTTTAATTAAAAATTAACTGTGAGTCAATCAAATGATGGTTCTTACTAGTGATGGGATATATTGCTGAAAGTGTTGTTAAATCAAGCAGGCCCTTAACTTACGTTAAGTGAGGACTTTTTAAGCATTTTTTTTTAATTACTATTTTATTTTTTCCGAAGATTCATTTTCGTAATTAAGTCTAAAACCTTAATTTTATAAAAAGAATGAAAAATAAAGTGTCACCTCATACTTGGAAAATTTTGTCCTTTTATCGCGTACCTTAAATTTGTTCGGGTTTTGTTAACATTGATGACCAAATGGGCTACAGAATTGAAAATCCTGGAACAATCAATATTCTTAACTCATGTTAAGGGAAGGGATTAAATTACATTCCATTTTAAATTTTTTATTTAGAAACAGAAAACAGTGATACTCTCTACACGCAAGCAATTAGATACTAAAAGTGAAAAATTAACACATAATGATAATTATGAATACTAGTTTGTTTATATGGGAAAGTACCATCGGTAATATTTCATTTTTAATTTTATTAATAACAACAATTTATTATTGGGTAAGTATTATATTCTTTTATCCTTCAGTAGACCATCCGCTTTTGACTAATCAGGCCCCTATTTTTATAAATAATTTAAAGCAAAAAAACTCCAAAAATTTATTACAAACTCTAATACCTCAACATAAAATAAAATTTGGAATAATTGGAATGCTTACTAGTAATCTTTTACTAACATCTCAATTAATTATTCGATGGATAGATTCTGGACATTTTCCCTTAAGTAATTTATACGAATCACTCTTATTTTTGAGTTGGGGTTTGATTGGTATATACATACTTATTGAAATAATTATAAAAAATGAAGTCTTAGGCTTTTTAATTTCACCAGTTATTTTATGTATAAATACTTTTAGTGGCTTTAGTTTACCTCTTGAATTACAACAGAGTAAACCTCTAGTACCTGCTTTACAATCAAATTGGTTATTTATGCATGTTAGTGTAATGATTTGTAGCTATGCAGCACTAATATTTGGCTGCCTTTTAGCTATTATATTTCTCGTATTAGATTATTTTTATTCCTCCCCAATTTTATTTGAAAATAAAGAGACTTTTGAAAAAATAGGCAATTTAATAGAGGTTCAAAATACGTTTGGAGTCAAAAAATTGGATTCGAATAAAAAAGAAAAAAATCTTACAATCGTATCAACACAAAATGAAATTTTAAGACCACAAATTGAAACTTTAAGAGCACAAAGTAATTTGGAAACTTCCTCGATGTCGGTGAATGATGAAAAATTATTTTTATTCACTGCAAAATCAAATCAAAATAATATTTATGTGCTGCTAGATAATTTAAGTTATCGAATAATTGGAATAGGCTTTTGTTTTTTAACATTAGGTATCCTTTCTGGTGCTGTTTGGGCCAATGAAACTTGGGGAAATTATTGGAGTTGGGATCCAAAAGAAACTTGGGCTTTAATCACTTGGTTAACATTTTCGATTTATTTACATACTCGTATAGTCAAAGGATTAAGTGGTAGTAAACCCGCTTGGATTGCAGCTATTGGTTTTGTTATCATTTGGATTTGCTATTTAGGAGTTAATCTTTTAGGGAAAGGCTTACATAGTTATGGTTTTTTTAATGGTTAGATATATTTATTTAAGAAAATGCGGATTAGTTGACTAACCTCACTCTTAAAAAAAAAGATCTCGTTAAACTTAACTCTATAACTAAAATATTTTTAATGTTATGTATTTTTTTATCACTAATTCTATTCATTCGGTCTGTCTGATTTGTCTAGTTTGTCGCAAATCGAATTTAATTTCAAATATTATTTTATTAATCCACAATAAAATTGTGGACTATCTAGTCTTATATTATTGGCCTTAAATTTTTAATTTAAGACCAATAATAAGATTAAATGAAATTTTAAGATTGAGCAGATAGTAAGCAATCTTCTGAACTCATATTAAGTGAGGAGATTGAATTTTCTTCAATCAAATCCTAGATCATTATTATTAGAGATAAAAAGCATTAAATTTGTAATGAAAAATCTAAGAGATTAAATGATTTTGGTCTATTATAAAATCGAACGAAAACATATTTAATTTATAATAAAATTATAATTAAATTTAAATTTGGTACCATCTACTGATAAGGACGATAATGTTTTACCTTTACGATTTATCTTCTTTAATTTATAATAAAGATATTAATAATTCTTTAAAAAATTCAGATATTACTCTCACAAAATGTTTAATTTTGTGGCCTAGCTCAAATTTTATTTGATATTAAATTTCGTTTTAAAATCAATTTTAATTTATCTTAACTTTTTATTTTAAGAGTGACTACACAAAATTAAAAATTTTGGGATGAATCATTTTAAGACAGACGATGTAATGACCATCACTTGATTTTCTAAAAATTATGTGAAAGAGGCAAAATAATAATTTGATTATAGCTCAGATGTATAAAAATCATATATAAACTCATTATCAAATAATTAATATTTGTCTAAAAATGTTATTAATTTTAACAATGTTCCATAGGAGAAAATTATGGCTGTACCTAAAAAACGAACCTCAAAGACACGAAAAAATTTAAGAAGAGCAAATTGGAAATCTAAAGCTTCACTTGAAGCTTTTAAAGCTTTAACTAAAGCAAAAATGGTTTTAAGATTAATAGCAATTAAAAATAATACAGCAGTAGACGCTAATCCAGATCAAGAAAAATCCAGTTAAACAAGGATCTTATAAATAAAAATTATGCGGTGATCACTAAAATTATCTCGTCGGAATACTTATTTATCTGCTTTTATCCTGAATTTTAGTGAACAGAAATTAGATTCCATCTCATCACTTAACGTTATTTAAGGATATCACTTATTTCGAAAGTTGGCCCTAATAAAATTTGGGATAGACGACAGAATTAAAAATTTTGTGACAAGTGATAGTAATCATTTAATTATAGACCAGATATGATTAAGTATTTTTTTGAGTAGATGATTTTTATTCCGACTAGAATTGAACTATATTATGTTTAGACTTATATAGTTAATATATTTATAAGGCAACAATAAAAAAACCAAAATGAACTATAATTTTGATTTTTATAAAAAATAGTTTACTTTGATAGATATTTTTTTATCCACATAGATATTATAAATTTTTGACAGTAGAAAATTATCCGATATTATCTCTTTGTATTCACCACAAAATTCAAATTAATCCATCTTAAAATTAAATTTTAAGACTGGTATTAATAATGACAAGATCAAACCAAAATAAAACATACTTTATCCGCTTTTTAATATAAAATTTTCTTTAATCTACAATTTTATTGGTCTTGACTGGTCAATCTGGCTATTCTGGTCGATCGCAAATTTTATTAATATAAAATTACATTTTGGA
>Ga0172372_10005535_pt1 | contig 17551 bp, 8 predicted proteins | sample LakKiv5m_2_FD_114544 | JGI IMG/M metagenome (GOLD analysis project Ga0172372, IMG submission 114544) | Freshwater microbial communities from Kabuno Bay, South-Kivu, Congo - kab_092012_9.5m | ecosystem: Environmental > Aquatic > Freshwater > Lake | place: Democratic Republic of the Congo...
AAGTGGGATTCGGGTATACACCCACTGCATCGGTCCGGACGTTTGCCAGGGAGGTTACCACAGGCTCAGTGGAAACCGATGCCACCAAATCAGGTGCTGCTTGGTTCCAAAACATGGCCTCAAAAGCCTGGATCTCAGGAGTTGCCGTTTCAAACATGGGCGCCACCCAACGGGGGGGCATCGCCTGGTACCAAACCCGAGCTGTCACCACCGGAACCCAATTTCCTGACGCCGCCTGGGGCAATGCAAAGACGTAGTGTACCACATCAGAACCCGTTCCCGTGGCTCCCGTGGCAGACCGGTTGAAATCCCCCGTCGCCATGTCCTGTTGAACCGTAGCTCCCACCACCAGGGTCGTGTCATAAGCAGGATGATTCACCGAAAAACCCAAGGGAACCAGTCGGTTGTCCTTAAGCGAGTATGCGGCACGTTCCAAAACATTCGTGGGTTGACCCGTGACATCCGCGATGACCATTTCATAGATCTGAACCTCGCTCGGGTCCGTGATGACATCGTGGTGAGGTTCCCAATCCTCCAACCCCGCTTCATCCACCCCTTCGATGCTGTGTCCGTTGGAGGCCAACCCCCCACTGTGCCAGACTACCTCGCCTGTGGTAGGATGCTCCACCTTGAGCTCCACCCATGCCCGCCGTGCGGGATAACCTGAAGGGAATTTGTGCCCTGCTCGGTTTACAAGGGTGACATCCACCGTCATTTGTCCATTGCCCGCATCGAAAGCCGCTTGGATGTCCAAATCCAAAGTTTCCTGCTGGAGCATGGTGAGGGTCTTTGCGATGGTCGAATCAAACTGGGCCGCTGAAGCGGTAAGACCCAGGGGCTCAATGTTGTCTCGCATCAGACGGAGCATGGCTGCATTCGCGCCCACCAAATCATGCAGCCCGTAGGGGGTGCGAGGTTCGAGGAAAGAATAGCCGCTGGAAATGATGACCGGATCGCTGATTTGCTTCATGTGACAACCTTGGCACTCTTGACGGAGTGCATTGGGTGTCCCTTGCCAAACTTCTGGTGCGTACCGGCTGTTGAGCCACTCATGGTAGGTTGCTTGTTCTACAAAGTCCGCGCCTGTGGGGAGTCCTGCAAGATCGGCCGTTTGCGTAATGAGGGTGTGGCAACCCGCACAAGTTTCACTCCGGGCGATGTGCGCACCAAATACCGGTTCATACCCGACATAGGTGTTCATCGGCAAGGTATAGATCGGAGGTTCTGATTTCCCTCCCCCATAGGGACCGTACAAAGTGTCCTCCACAAAGGTCAACTCACCGCTAAACCGTGTCCCCAAACCCACAGGGGATTGCTGGTGGCAGGAATTACAAGAAACACCGTCCAAGGCAATGCTGTCTCCCAACATGGCTTGAATCGAGTAATGCTCGACCCCGTCGTAATGGGCAGCAAAATGCCCCAAAGGCGCATGACACGAGGTGCATTTGTCTTCCAACAACAGCTGATGACCAGGATTGAGCGCCACCTCGTGGCTCACCTTGGCCCGCCAAAATGGATCTTTGGCAGAATTGGCCATCAGCGAGCTGCGCCAAGCATCCGTCGGGTTCACATCCCACCCCCCGGGCATGGGCATGGCTGGGAAGGTTTGGCCTGCAATGCTTGCGAAGTGATTTGGGTCAGATGAATGACAACCAGCACATTTTCCTGAACCTGTGAACAAGGAATTTGAACCTTCTGGCAATTCGCCGTACACCATGCGAAAAGCTGCAGAGTGATAGGGCTCTTTGTCTGCATGCATGTGCTCGGGCCGCACATCTCCCGATACAAGCGCCGTGGCGAGCACGCACAACAAAGCGCCGGACAAAGCCCAATGGATTCGTTTCATTGCAGAAGGTTCGCCCGAAATTTACGGATTTGATTGCCAAATCAGGGGCCACAGCAGCGCCATTTGGGCTACTGGATCACGACTTCATGGACCAACCTACGTCCGACGTGTTCATTCAGCCGCTCTGCCAACTGGGATTTCTGCATGCCGAGTTCTTCCTTCAACGGCGCACTATCCAACCGGAGCAGGAGCCGGCCCCCGGGCTGCAATTGTATGAAAGAGGTCATTTTCTTAGCAAACAAAGGAAAGCAAGCTTCCCAAGCTTGAACCACATCCACTTCGTCCAACTTGTGCTGCATTTTGTGCAACTTGATGAACTGATCAATGGCAGACTTCAAAGGCAAGGGATGGCGTGAGGGAACTTCCTTTCTCATGAGGTCATGGATGCGAATGGTTCTTCCAAAAATCGCTCGTTTTGGAGGCAATCCACTCGATGCCGCCCGAATGCAACGCAAAAATTCTGATGTCGATGCCCTTCGCTTCGAACAAGGCTGCCACACGGTGGTGGTCCGTGTCCGTAATGAACACCTGACCGAAATTGGGCTCGGCGATGGCTTCCATCAATGCGCCTACCCGACCCGCATCCAACTTGTCAAAGATGTCATCGAGCAGTAGGATCGGTGCAACCTGGGTTCTGGTGTGAATGTACTTTCTCTGGGCCAAACGCAGCGCAACCAAAAACGACTTCTGTTGACCCTGCGAACCGAAGCGTTTCAGGGCATGACCATCCAACTCCCAAATCAAATCATCCCGATGGATTCCAGCCGTGGTTCTTTTTGCCAAACGGTCTTCTGACAACGATGTACGCAACAATTCAGCGAAAGAAACCCCCCCTGGCTCCAGTTGGGTCCTATGGTTCCAGCCAGGCACCTCCAGGCCTTGGCTCACCGCCTGGTAGGCCTGTTCGAAGGCGGGGGCGAAGTCAGACAGAAAGCGCTTTCGAGTCGATGCAATTTGCTCTCCCGCTGGGATGAGTTTCTCATCCCAGATGGACAGCAAATCCGAATCAAAGTAGCGTTGCTCGCCGAACTGCCGCAGCAGCGTGTTTCGCTGCAGCAGCGCCCGATTGTAAGCCATCAATGCTTCCAAGTAGTCCCGGTCAAATTGAGAAATGACCGAGTCCATCCATTTCCGTCTGACTTCGCTTCCTTCATGGACCAATGCCACATCATCCGGCGCCATCATAACGGCAGGAAAGCGACCTACATGTTCCGCGAAGCGCAGCACAGGCTTGTCGTTGCGGCGGATCACCTTTTTATCGCCGCGCTCTAAGCCACAAGAAACCGTCTCTACCTCCCCCGTCCTTTCAAACACCCCGCGCAACAGCATTCCCGTTTCCCCGTGGGTGATGTTGGTGCCGTCCGTGGGTTGAAAATAGCTCTTGGTATGACACAGGTAGTGAACTGCGTCCAAAACATTGGTTTTTCCTACACCATTGGGTCCAACGAGTAGATTCACATGGGGGGAGAAGGCCAAATCCGCTTCCACGTGGCACTTAAAACAATGCATTTGCAAACGCTGGATGTGCATCTCGCAAATTTCTCTAATTTTGCGCCCGATTCGGTGGAACTTTCAAGGAACTTCCGTCGTACAAGCTGACGATATTAACCTACACGGACCCCATGGCCCAGAAGAATTCGAACGAAGAACCCTTGATGGTTCAGGTAGAAGAAGCATACTCCCGAACCGAAAGGTTTGTTGATCAAAACCGAAAGCCTTTGCTCTATGTGGGAGGTGGTGTTTTGGCAGTGATCATCGGCTTGTTGGCATACAAGTACTTCGTTGCCATTCCTGCCGAGATCCGCGCAGAAGAGGCGATCTGGCGCGCTGAGAACTACGTTGAGTTGGATTCCCTGGATTTGGCTGTGAACGGAGATGGATTTTCCGCTGGATTGATTGAGGTCATGGAAAAGCACAGCGGAACAAAGGCTGCTTCTCGTGCCGCTTACCGCTTGGGCATTTACTACCGAAGCATGGGTCAATATGACGAGGCCTTGAATGCTTTTGAGCAAGTCGACGTTGACGACGATGTGGTTCAGGCACTTGCCGTAGGAGGTGCAGGGGATTGCCATGTAGAAAAAGGCGCGTACGAGGAAGCCGTCAAAGCGTTTGATCGCGCAGTATCCATCGGTGAATCTGGAAAGGCCCGTGACGTCATTGCTCCCATCTATTTGTACAAGGCTGCTCTGGCAAAATTGGAACTCGGTGACAAGTCCGGTGCCAAAGCTGACTTGGAGACCATTGTGGAAGAGTATCCAGCGAGCCAAGCGTTTGGCTCTGCGCAGGGTCTGGCTGCTTCCCTGTGAAATTCTAACCGGAACGAGCCCTGTCGGCGTTGTCAGCTTGTTCGCAGGATGCCTAATTTTGAGGCATGGCAACAGAAGGCAAGAACATGAGTTTGTTTGATCGGCAGCAACTGCCGGACAGTGCCCACTTCAGAGTGGGCATTGTTGTTTCTGAATGGAATGAACCCATCACCTCGGCCCTCCTGAATGGCGCCCTGGACGTTTTCTCATCTGCAGGACTCACCCAAGAGCAACTTGTGATTCAAAGGGTGCCCGGAGCATTCGAGCTTCCACTTGCCGCCAATTGGTTGCTAGAGCACGCTGGAATCGATGGGGTTCTCGTCATCGGAAGTGTCATTCGTGGAGAAACTCCGCACTTTGATTTCGTTTGCGGTGCATGCGCCCAAGGGGTCATGCAAGTAGGACTTAAGTTTGGAAAGCCAGCTATTTTTTGCGTTTTAACGGATGACAATTGGGATCAAGCCAGAGATCGATCCGGTGGTAAGCACGGCAACAAAGGCATCGAATGTGCTGTGGCTTGCCTTCAAATGATGCATACGCATTGGGCAGTATCCTCTTCCACCACCGCATGATTGGATTTTGGACCCGTCGCCCACCCTGGTTGGTGATGCTATTGACTGCCGCATTGTTGCGGATCGTATCTGCATTCTGCTCAACGGGCTATCTGATGCATGATGACCACTTCTTGGTGCTTGAGGCGGCAGGATCGTGGTTGGATGGCGAAGACTACAACCTTTGGTTCCCTTGGAATCAAGAAGCCGCTGGCGTACCCGTGGGCCCACACCCCGCGAATTTTGCTTACGTGGGGACGCAGTTCGTTGTCCTTGGGTTCCTGGACTTGCTCGGGGTTGAAAGCCCGTTGATGTTGGCCTTGGTCATCCGACTCTTTCACGGTTTCTACAGTTTGCTCATTCCGTTTTTGGGTTGGAAAATGGCGGAGAGAATGGCGGGGATGGAGACAGCTAAGTTGGTAGGCTGGACATTGGCTTTGCTGGCTTGGATGCCCTTGCTTTCTGTACACCAATTGGTGGAGATGGTATGCATCCCTCCCCTCATGCTGAGTTTTTGGTGGTTGGTTCGGGTTCCAAGGGCGAATTGGAACTTCAAGTCGCTCCTTATCGCAGGGGCATGGCTCGGACTGGCCATGGGGTTGCGATACCAATTGGGATTGTTCGCATTGGGATTGGGCGTTGCGCTTTTTTGGACTGATGAAGGAAAACGCAACGCAAAATGGATTGGCGAGGTTCTTCCACTTGCGCTTTCATCTGGCATTGTTTTCTCTTTAACGCAAGCCGCAGATTGGTGGGTTTGGGGAGAACCTTTCGTTCAACTGCGTGCCTATTTCGGCTACAACACCACCCATGCTACTGCTTATCCCCAAGGTCCCTGGTATCAATATTTTTTGACGCTTGGTGGGTTGCTGATACCTCCCATTTCGGTCGCTTGGATGTTTGGATTCGGAAGAATGGCCAGGAAGTGGTTGTGGATGTCACTCCCCGTTATCCTCTTCTTTGCCTTCCATAGCATCTACTCAAACAAACAAGAGCGGTTCATTCTGCCCATGGTTCCCTGGCTGGTGTTGTTGGGTACCATTGGATGGCGAGATTTCTTGGCCAATGTGCCCGTTGGATCATCGTGGATCAGATGGAATCAACGGGGATGGCGATTTGCGTTGGCGATGAACATGATCGGTTTGGCATTCTTGACTCCTGCAGCATTTAAAACGGCACGTGTGATGGCGATGGACACGTTGTACCGGCAGGAAGACCTGATGAATTTTGTAGCCGTAGAAGTCGATTCGGCCTCCATGCCTCCCAGGTTTTACAGTGGACAATGGTCGCCATACTATGCCCATTCGATGGAAGCAAATCCAGCGAATGAAAAGGGAGTGATGTGTCGAAATTCGGCAAGGCCTTTTCCCAATTATCTGCTCTTCTATGGCAACGAGCACATCGCAGAACGGATTGAGGAATACAAAGTTGTCTATCCATCCATGCGCTATGTTGGGCAGGCTCCTCCCGGCAGATGGGATCGGTTGCTGGCATTTCTCAATCCCATCAATCGAGCAGAAAGGGTGATGATTTATCAGATCGACCCGAACACGGAATGCCCAGACCGCGCTGCAGAATAGAACCCTATCAACCCTCCCACAATTTTCTCCCTGTGATGAAACGTTTTCACATTGCTGTTTTTTTGACGGGTGTATTCCTCGCACCGGACTGTTTGAGCGCCCAATACCCTGGTTGGCAACAACGGGCGGATTATTCCATGCACGTTCATCTAGACACCGCTTCACACAGGGTACAGGGTCGAACGGAGCTGGTTTATTACAACCAAAGCCCAGATTCGCTGGATCAGCTTTTTTTTCACCTTTTTTTCAATGCTTTCCAGCCGGGAAGTATGATGGATGTTCGAAGCAGGACCATTGAAGATCCAGACCCACGTGTGGGCGAACGGATTTTCATGTTGCCCGAATCAGAATGGGGTTGGAGTCATGTTAGCCACATGACCATACAAGGAAAGCCCGTTCAACCCATCCATGATGAGACCATCCTCCAAGTCCCGCTCTCTCAACCCATTGCTCCGGGGAAAAAAGTTACCATTTCCTTTGACTGGGAAGCCCAAGTTCCTAGACAAATCCGTAGGTCAGGATGGCGTAATGCAGAGGGAATAGAGTATTCTATGACCCAGTGGTTTCCAAAGATTTGTGTGTACGATCACATGGGATGGCATTCGAATCCATACGTGGGCCGCGAATTTCACGGTGACTTTGGGAACTATGACGTAACGATTGAGCTCCCCAAAGGATGGAAAATGGGGGCAACAGGGGTCCAGCAACCCACAAAGTCACCTACTGAGGGAATATTCCGCTGGAAGGCGGAGAACGTTATTGATTTTGCTTGGGCTGCTGATCCAGATTATGTTCATGTTTCACAACAGGCTGGAAAAACAGTCCTACATTTTTACCACCAGCCCCATGCGGTGCACGATGCTGCATGGGAAGCACTTCCTGCTCACACGGCAAGGGCGATGGATTTCTTGAGTAAGCTGATCGGACCTTACCCCTACCCTAGCTACTCAGTCATACAAGGTGGTGACGGAGGTATGGAGTATCCCATGGCGACCTTGGTTACGGGGCATCGGAATTTGCGCAGTTTGGTCGGAGTAACGGTACACGAGCTGGCCCACTCTTGGTTCCAGGCCCTGCTCGCCACAAATGAAACCCTGTATCCATACATGGACGAAGGATTCACCAGTTACGCAACTGAACTTTGCATGGCTCATCTTTTTGCCAATGGTGGGAATGTCCCGCCGCACCAACCTGCTTACTCAGGTTATGTCCAATTGGTGAACAACGGCAAAGAAGAGCCCTTGAGTACACATGCCGACCATTACATGACCAATGGAGCCTATGGAACAGCTTCCTATTCCAAAGGGGAATTGATGCTCGCACAATTGGCCGGTATCATTGGAACAGAGGCCCGTGACGCGGGATTGCAACGTTATTTTCGGGAGTGGGCCTTCAAACATCCCGGCCCTCAGGATTTCATGCGCTGCATGGAGAAGGAATCTGGACTGGAACTGGACTGGTACCTCCAATACTGGGTGAATACAACCCATGCGATCGATTATGCTGTCTCCGGAATTGTGGAGCGTCCAAACGGGGTTGACGTTACGCTGGTCCGGTTGGGCAACATGCCCATGCCTCTGGACGTTTTGGTTGAATTTGAAAATGGAACCCAACAGAGGTTCCACATCCCTTTGGTGATGATGCGAGGCCATCGTCCTTTGATCGCTGGTGAAACCTTGCTTCCAGATTGGCCTTGGACCCACCCAGAATATCAGTTCTCCATTCCTACCCATATAGGGGTTCATGGACCCGTGGTTCGGGTGGAAATTGATCCTGATCGACTGATTATGGATATTCAACGTTCAAACAACCAATTGGAGTTTCAAGAAGGGGTCTTGCGGTCCATCCAAAGGCCCATCCATTGACATGAATCTGAATCCGATAAAACCCCATTGGTACATTTTGACTGCCTTCTGGGCGGCATGTCAGGCGCCTAATCCATCTGATCAAAAATCTCAAACCATTGCCATGCAGCGTGCCACTGATCACCATAGTTATAGTCGCCCGGAGGAGGCCAGAACAACCCACTTACACTGGGAAGCCGATGTTGATTTTGAGACACAAAGCATCCGAGCTACTGCACAATACCAGATCTTGGCGGCGGAAGATGCAAAGCGTATCATCTTCGATATCCAAGGACTGCAAATTGACGCCGTTCTTGTGGATGGATTGCAGATCGATTACCAAATCGGACCTGAACGGCCTTTCTTGGGACAACCGCTTGCCATTCCCATAACCCCCCATTCGAAAGAAGTCACCATCCGATACAAAACAGGCCAAGATGCGGCGGCCTTGCTTTGGGTTGAAGGAGCGTCTCCCTTCTTGTTTACCCAGAGTCAGGCCATTCTCGCTCGATCTTGGATACCATGCCAAGATTCCCCCGGCAATCGGATCACATACACAGCCAAGGTTCGCGTCCCAGCTGGAATGATGGCTTTGATGAGCGCCTCCAATCCCACGGGTGTTTCCTCAAATGGGACCTATTCATTCTCAATGGAACAACCCATTCCTTCCTACCTGTTGGCATTGGCTGTGGGGCATGTAGAATTCCAGTCCATTGGAAAAAGAACAGGAGTTTATGCTCCAGCCCACATGCTCGTTCAAGCTGTTGATGAGTTCGCTGAGATGGAACAAATGCTCGAGGCTGCTGAAGCGTTATACGGCCCCTATGCCTGGGATCGCTATGACCTGCTGGTTCTGCCTGCGGCTTTTCCCTTTGGAGGCATGGAAAATCCGAGATTGACTTTTGTAACACCAACCATCTTAGCTGGAGATCGAAGCTTGGTCGCATTGGTTGCACATGAACTTGCACACAGTTGGAGCGGGAACTTGGTTACCAATTCCACATGGGAGGACTTCTGGCTCAATGAGGGCTTCACGGTGTACTTTGAAAATCGAATCATGGAGGCTGTCTATGGCCAAGAGCGAAGTGAAATGCTGATTGCTCTGAGCCACCAAGGATTGGTTGAAGAGGTCGATGCCATCATGGACGTCAATCCCGATGACACCCATTTGAAGCTGCATCTGCGTGACCGAGATCCTGATGATGGAATGAATGCCATCGCTTATGACAAAGGATACTTCTTCTTGCGCAGGATTGAAGAGGTGGTGGGGCGACAGAAATGGGATGGATTTTTGAAGGCTTATTTCAAGGAACATGCATTCACGGGCATGGATACGGAGAGGTTCTTGGTTTATCTGAGGGAAGAATTGCTTCAAGATCCTGCCCAATGGGAAGCAGTGCAAGTAGATGCCTGGGTCTATGGCCCAGGTTTGCCACCGAATTGTCCGGTGGTTCAAAGCCCCAGGATTTCGCAAGTGGATTCCCTGCGAAAGCAGTGGGAGTTGGAGATGATTTCCACACATGAACTCCCATGGAATGATTGGGTTTATCAAGAACAATATCGATTCCTCTCCCGATTGTCCGATTCGCTACCTGCAGGGCGATTGCGTGAGTTAGATAGCGCTTTCCATTTGACTGAAACAGGCAACAACGAAGTCCTGTTTGTTTGGTTGGAGCGTTGCATTCGCATTGGAAACACGGATGTTCACGATCGGCTGACCCAGTTTTTGACTTCTGTAGGCAGAAGGAAGTTTTTGACCCCATTGTACAAGGCCATGTTGGAAACGGACCAAGGTGCCTTGGCTCGACAGATCTACTCGCAAGCTCGCCTCGGATATCACAAAGTGGCTACTTCGACATTGGATCCCCTATTGCTCCCGAAGGAGTGAGGTTGCCTTATGAGTAACAAAAGGGGGGACAGCATGGGTGCTGCCCCCCCTTTTTGTTTCACCACTTGGTCACCGCAACAACTGCACCCAACCCGTCAACTCCTTGCGCTCAGCCGATTTACTCAGACTGTAAGCGACCACCCGGTAGAAGTAAACACCATCCTGAGCGAAATAAGCCCCATCCGTTGTGGCAGGACCATACCATGGTTTTTCAAGATCGGTGGTCTCAAAAATGACCTCGTTCCAACGGTTGTATATCTGCATCAAAAACCGGTTGGGATCAATGTCTGAGCCTGCCACTCGGAATGCATCATTCACCCCGTCATTGTTCGGTGAAAAGGCCGTGGGGATGAACACATTGAACAAATCAAAAATTTCAATCACCCGCGTCACCTGATTGGAGCAGTTGTTCACATCGATTACCTCCAAAGTAACCGGATAGAGCCCTCCTTGATCAATGGGGAAAACAAATGTCGGGTTGGGCTCCATGGCCATTCCCAAATCACCATTCGCTCCGAAAATCCAATTCCAAGAAACTACATTCAGAGCGTTCACAGCCTCAAATTCAATGGTTGTTTCAGGAACCGTGGTCGGTTGAGGAGAGGCGACGAAACCAACCGCAGGCCGAGGAAACATGCTGATGTAATCCTGTTGTGTCCATGAGTAATCACAACCCAGCAACGACTCAATTTGGAAGGTCACGCTGAACGAACCGGGTGTCTCGTATGTATGCGCGGGCGACCAATCCAAGCTGCCCTCACCATCACCAAACGTCCACATCCAAGAGGACAAGAGGGTCTGATCCACCTCAGGAATCAATTGGATCACATCGGGGACACAAGCTGCCGTGGTGTCAGACGTGAAAGCTGCAGGAATTGGAGTCTCGATCACCACCCATTGACAGGCTGTAACATCAGGTGTTTCGCAATTGTCCGACAAGGTGACACAGAACTCCCCTGTAGCCACAGGAGCATAAGCCACATTCGCTCCTGTACCTACTGGTATTCCAGACCATGTCCACCCGTAAGAGTACCCTACCCCTGAGCCGCCTGTGGTCGCAACAGCTTGCAAATTGGCCAATGCTCCACCGCAAATCAACTCGTCTCCCGTGGTTTGAACTGATAGGGAATCGTACACGGTAATGGTAACTGATTGGGGGGCTGAAGTACAACCGATGGCATCGGTTGCAAACACAGTGTAGGTAGTCGTCACCACAGGGTCCACCCACACCGAAGCCCCTAAGCCCAAGCCTTGATTCCAAGAATAAACCCAACTACCATTGGGGTCCATCGCGGAAGCACAACTCAACAAAGTTTGCCCATCAATGCACTGCGTCGTCGGGGGAGTCAATGTGAAGGACATCGGGATCGGGGCGTTCAACACAATGGGGAAGCTGTAACTGCAACTTCCGTCGGGTGTGCTCAATGTGAGTTGATAATTCCCGGGAGAGAGACCTCCCAACAATTCTAGGCCACCTCCTGAAACCACTTCCTCCACAATCGTTCCTCCGTTGGCCAAGGAAACAATCCATGGCCCTTCAGCTGGCGGCGAAGTGAGGTTTACGGCAATTACCCCATCATTCAAAAAGCATGTTGGCTGGGAGGTTACAGAAAAATCAAATCCAAAACCAGGCAACACGGTGACCTCGTCAGTTGTTCCACAATAAGGAATGTCCTCAGGTTCAACCAATAGGGTATATGTTATGGGTATTCCGTTGAAGGCTGTGACGAAAGGGGTAGGACTATTGGGATCAGATAAGTTTAGTGGGGGATCCCAAGTCCATGTGTAACCGCAACTAGACCCCCCCCCGCAGGTAACACAGAATTCTATGGGCACATAATTCCCAGAAGCGCAGGAAACACTTCCATCGGTGTCAATCGAAACCGTGAGGCAACCCGATGTGTTCGCTGCGGTCCACGTCAAGCCTGAGAGATCACCAGAAACTGGGCCTGCCAAGACCGGAGATGCGGAATTAGCGCCATTGTATACAAAGAACTGATCGAAAATGGCGTTTTCCACTTGGCCTTGTTCGACCGAAAGGGTCATCTGGGTTCCATCTCCAGGGTTGTCGGGACAGAATGTGTACTCCTCGTATACATTGTTCCCATAGCAGAATTCAAAACTACCTCCTGCATTGCCGCAAGCTGAGGTCACTTCGCCAGAAAATGCACCTTGCAATTGAACAGGGTCCTGACAGAAAATGACGTCAGGTCCAGCTGTCACGGCATTCCCCAGACCCGGTACCACTTGAACGATAACGGTTGTATCCCAGGTACAACCAAAGTTGTTCGTCACGACATAGTCAAAAGGATAAAATCCGGGGGTGTCAATTTCCAATTCCACATAATCTGCATTGGGATCCAGCCCCACAACACCTGGCGTATTCAAAGTCAAATCCCAAAAGCTTGAATCCGCCTCCAAACCGATGGTCGGTGTGAAAGTGGTTACCCCCGGAACAATCAAAGGATTGAAATCAATGGCCCACTCAAACAAATAGCCATCATCCCCTAACCACTGATCATGGATGTTCAACGTCCAAATTCCATTGAGAGGACATCCCAACAAATCGCAGAAATCCCCACAAGGCAGATAAGAACCCGCTGGCACCGTTGCGCCGTTTGCAACTGCCGGATTGCTCGGATCATCCATAATATAATCCGCGTTCATGTTCCAAGTGTAAGTGAAACCGGTGCCCGTAGCGGGAATCCCCAGATCATTGCCACCCAAATCCGGGAACATACATCCTGTAGCATCTGGACCTCCACTCGGACCATTGTCTAGTAAAAGAATTTCCTGACCATTGGGACATTCTACCCAAATGGTCAAGTCTCCAATAAATGTATGTTCCAGAACAGCTGAAATGCCCAGCAGATCGTCACATTCGGTGACCGTTTGACCTTCATCAAAAAAGGTAACTACAAGGTCCGATGTAAAAGGAACGTTGGAATTGTCTGGGAGGTTCTGCTCCTCAGAAACCGCGAGCGGGGGCAAAGCAGTCCAAGTCACACTCTGTACAGGATTTCCGTCCAAAAATCCTGGCGATCCCGCACAGAGTGGCGTCGAAAAACCGGCGTTAAAAATCGGAATTGTACTCACCAGGACCTGAAATGGCTCAAGGTTGGATGAGTTACAATTGTTCTCGTCGATGACGACCAAGGTGACCAGATACTCACCTGGAACATCATAGGCATGGGAGGCTGAAGGCACCGTTGTCGTTTCGATGCTTCCGTCTCCCCAATTCCACAACCAGGACGCAAGGGGAACACCATCAGGTGTGGAACCAGCCCCACTGAAGGTTACCGCTTGCTGTGGACAAACCCCAACGCTGTTTGGATTGTCAGCGAATGCATCAGGGTCGGTAAGTTCTAATTGAGACTGAGGAAATGTGCAAGGAGTGACACAGGCCAATTCAACGGCCCAACCCGTGGCACCTGAAGTCGCTCCATTGTTGCAAAAAAACTGAAATGTCAAACAACCTGTGGGATTGTTTAGTGAAGCCGTGGCCGTTACGCCCAGAAAGTTGTTGCCTGTCCCCGAACCAATCAAGGGTGCAGCAGTCGAATTGCCGTCATAGATTAGCAATGCATCGTTGTTGTTGGGGTTTGCATTGGTTTGGAGTTGGAAAGCCAAAAACTCCGCTGCGATGGCCGATCCAGGGGTATCAGGGCAAATGGTGATCACGTGATCCGCATTGGTGTAAGGTCCACCATTGGGGTCTCCAATGTCCCCATCGTCCACAAACAATCCAGAACATGCCGTGACATCAGGGCCATTGATTTGGAACACCTGACCGAATGCCGGTCCATTCATCAACAACCCAAGGATTGCCCAAGTAATCCACCAAGCGGATCCACGTACCCCACCGACTGTTGTTTCCAGTTGCTTCCTGATCATCTTGTAATCGTTACGGTACCTTGCAAACGTTTTCTCTCGCCTGTAGCCAAGGATCGGGTGATCACCTGGTATGCATAGACCCCATTTTCGACATAATGGGTTCCCCCTTGGTAATTTCCGATCCATGCGCCGTCAAGATCACGGGTTTCAAAAACTTTATTCCCCCACCGATCCAGCACGACAAGGTAGAAATCTGATTCATCAACATCTATTCCATGAAAGGTCCACGCATCGTTCAGTCCATCCATATCTGGTGTGAATCCCGTCGGGATGAACATGGTGAATTGCTCATTCACTCGCAAAACTTGTGTCAAGGAATCCCTACACCCCCACTCGTTCCAAACCCAAAGGGTAACCGGGTAATCTCCTGACCGATCCCGGGGGAAGTTGAACACGGGGGCCCAATCTTCAGATTCACCCAAGCCGGCGAAATCCCATTGGTGGAAAGCACTGAACACCGAATAGTTGTTGAATTCGAAACGCGTTTCTGGAAGCGTTTGAATCACCGGGTCACTCGAAAATCGGGCTTCTGGAGGGCGAACCGTTACCACCGAAGCGGGTTGAAAGGAAGTGAAAACACAGCCATCGACAGAAGTCAGGGTCAAGCCCACATCCCACAATCCCTCTTGGATATATGTGTGATAACTGGTTCCAATAGCGGAGGAACCCCCACCATCACCAAAAGTCCATTGGGCTTGGGCAATGGCACCAAGATCTTCCTCCTGTCCTTCAAAGGTAACGGTAAACGGAAAGCAACCTCCCAGGCTGTCTGCTGCAAAACTGGCATTCAATGGCTCCGGTATGACCACTTCGACACAGCCTGAAATGCTCGGCGTCTCACATGCGTCGGAGACAACAACGCAGAAATCTGTCGTGACATCCGGCTGAATCCACTGCCCGGCCGTATTGAGTCCGTGTGACCAAGCGTAGCTGTATGGAGCAAGACCACCTGAGACCATTTCCACTCCAATCCACGCTGAATCCCCAGCGCAAATAGTCGACGATGCAGAATATGTGGCAGAGAGTGGCGGATAAATGCTGACCAATGCCTGTGCGGAGTTTGTCTCACACCCAATGGAATAGGTCGCAGAGACAGCATAAACCGCCGGACCATTGGGACCGACCTCAACAGATCCTGAGGTGGTTGCCCCCGTGCTCCAATGGAATTGGACGTTGTCGGCAGATGGAGTCAAGACGGGGACCAAGGTTGCCGTTCCATCGATGCAGATGGTTGTGTCTTGAGAAAGCGTCAGGACGGGGATAATGGGGGCAGCCAAATATGCCGTCAAGTCCACTGTACAATTGACATCACTGACCGATAGGTTATAATCTCCGCCTTGCAACCCAGACAACTGAACGCTCGAGCTGGTGACATTGTACAAGGTGGCTGCACTTTCGCCGTCTAAGGTTGCATGTATTGTCCATGGCCCAACGGAACCGGTCGGGGCAATTCCCACGGTGATGGTGCCGTCATTCCCGTAGCAACTGGGGTCCGAAACCGCTTGAATTTCTGCTTCAAACGAAGGCGTGACCAGAACATCATCCGTCGCTGAGCAACCCGGAAGAAAAGACCAACCAGCATTGAGTGTGAACAAAGTGGGCTCTGTCAGCACCGTGACAAGAGGAGAAGGGAAAGTCGCACCGATTAGGTTTGCTGCGGGCGACCAATCCCAGGTCACCCCTCCCCCATTCGTGCAACCTACCGTGTACTCCCATTCCGGATAAAAACCACCTCCACAAGAGACGCTGCCATCTGAAGTGAGTGCCAGAGTGAGACACCCCGAGGCGTTGCTTGCCGTGTAGGACAAGCCTGCCAAACTCCCCGAAATAGGACCTGCTAAAATGGGGGACGAGGTGTTGGGGCCATCATAAATGTAGAAGGGATCAAAGAAATTCTCTACCTGTCCCGCTTGGAATGAAATGGACATGTAAGAACTGCCGTCACCCGGATTGTCTGGACAATAAGTTTCAACGATGTTCGCAAAATCACCGTAGCACATCGTGTAAGCCCCCGCATCTACTCCGCATTCGGCAGCAGGTTGGCCCAGGATGCTTCCTGCCAATTGTATCTCGTCACAGGCGAAGAAATCCGCTCCTGCAGTTACTTGGGGCGGTGCCAACACTTCGAGTTGAATCGTGGTATCCCAGGTGCAACCGAAGTTGTTTGTCACGACATACGTAAAGGGATAGCTGCCGGGAACATCAAAGACCAAGTCCACCACATCAGCTTCTGAATCGATGCCCAAAACACCCAATTGCCCCAAGTTAACCGCCCAATAGCTTGAGTCCGCTTCCAATCCAATCGTGGGTGTGAAAGTCGTTACACCAGGAACTATCACTGGGTTGAACTCTATGGCCCATTCAAATAAGTAGCCATCATCTCCAAGCCATTGATCGTGGATGTTCAAAGTCCAAATCCCATTGAGAGGACAGCCCAACAAATCACAGAAATCTCCACATGGAAGATAATCCCCAGCCGGCACAGTGGCTCCATTTGCAACCGCCGGATTGGTGGGATCGTCCATGATATACGCAGCATCCATGGTCCAGTTGTAATTGAATCCCGTTCCCGTTGCGGGAATGCCCAAGTCATTTCCTCCCAAGTCTGGAAACATGCAACCGGTGGCGTCGGGGCCGCCGCTCGGTCCATTGTCTAACAGAAGCATTTCCTGACCGTTTGGGCATTCTATCCAAATGGTCAAATCCCCGATGAACGTGTGCTCCATGACCGCGGAAATACCGAGCAAATCGTCACATGTGGTGACTGTTTGGCCCTCATCAAAAAAATCGACAGTCAAATTGGAAGAGAATGGGACATTGGAGTTGTCGGGGAGATTTTGCTCTTCTGAAACGGACAAAGGTGGAAGCGCTGTCCAAGTAACACTCTGAACGGCAGAACCGTCGATGGCTGTCACTTGGTTGGTGCAAATGGGGGTCTCGAAGAGGGTGTTGAATTGGGGCAACGTACTCACAAGAACCTGAAATGGAACCAAATTTGAAGAATTGCACCCATTGTCATCCACGACCACCAAAGTAACCAAGTACTCTCCCGGCTGCGAATAAGCATGAGTTGCTGAGGGATTGTTGGTGTTCTCCACCGAGCCGTCCCCCCAATTCCATACCCACTCGATCAATGGGGAAGCATCAGGTACGGACGCCGCACCGGAAAACGAAACTGCCTCTTCGGGACAGACCCCAACACTTCCCGGATTGTCAGCGAAGGGAGGCGGGCTTACCAAAGCCAGTAGGGATTGAGGGAAAGAACAGGGCGTAACACATGACAATTCTATGGCCCAACCGGTCGCCCCTGAAGTCGCACCATTGTTGCAGAAAAACTGAAAGGTCAGGCAGCCCGTTGGATTGTTCAGCGAGGCCGTAGCTGTTACCCCTTGAAAATTATTGCCTGTCCCCTCACCGATGAGAGGGGAAGCCGTGGAGTTCCCATCGTAAATCAACAGCACATCGCTGTTGTTCGGGTTGGCATTTGTCTGGAGAGAAAAAGCCAGAAATTCAGCGGCAATGGCGGCCCCCGGGGTATCGGGACAAATGGTTATCACATGATCCGCATTGGTGTAGGGCCCACCATTGGGGTCTCCGATTGGACCGTCATCTACAAACAATCCCGAACAAGCAACTACATCT
>Ga0172372_10005538_pt1 | contig 17543 bp, 17 predicted proteins | sample LakKiv5m_2_FD_114544 | JGI IMG/M metagenome (GOLD analysis project Ga0172372, IMG submission 114544) | Freshwater microbial communities from Kabuno Bay, South-Kivu, Congo - kab_092012_9.5m | ecosystem: Environmental > Aquatic > Freshwater > Lake | place: Democratic Republic of the Congo...
ATCCACAGGTTTATAACCCTAACCGCCTTTTTGTCCTCCTATTTCTTAAACTTTAAGAGGTGGGCTGAAAAGACCCTAAAACACATATAGAACCTTAATCGTTATCACCCGATATGCAAACTCCATTCAAGACCATCGGCATCATAGGCAAGCCCAGCGACCCCAGCATAGCCGGGACTTTATCGGTGCTTTACGACTATTTGAAGCAAATCCAGCGCACCGTCATCGTCGCCACGGACAGTTACCGCTTCATTAACGATCAATCCGTGGAATCCTGCCCGGTAGAAACGCTGGGCCACTATTGCGACCTGGTGATAGCGGTAGGCGGCGACGGTACTTTTCTTGCCGCTACCCGCGCCATTGCTGCGTTTGATATTCCATTAATCGGCATCAACCTGGGCCGGCTCGGCTTCCTGGTCGATATATCGCCTAACGAACTGCCCGACAAATTGCAGCGCATGCTGCAAGGCTATTACTCTGAAGAAAAACGCTATTTATTGCGCGCCAAAATTATCCGTGAAAACCAGGTCATACACGAAGAAACGGCGGTCAATGAAGTGGTGATCCACCGCTGGGTAACGCCGAGCATGATCGAAATCATTACCAAGATAGACAATGTTTTTTTAAATTCGCAACGCTCCGACGGCCTGATCATCTCCACGCCGACCGGTTCGACGGCCTACTCGCTGTCCGCCGGCGGGCCGATCTTGCATCCCTCTTTAGATGCACTGGTCCTGGTACCGCTGAATCCGCATACCTTATCCAACCGGCCGATAGTCATCGCCGATTCGGTCGAAATTGAAATCAGTTTTTGCCAGACCAAGCAAATCAATGCCCTGGTGACCTGCGATCATATCGAAATCCCTGAAGTGTTGATCAGCGACAAGATTTTAATAAAAAAGGAACCTAAACCGATTAGAATCCTGCATCCGGAAGGGCATGATTTCTTCCACATCCTCAGGAATAAATTAAACTGGAGCAGTGGTTACCCCACACACACTCATGTTAGTGAATCTTAATATTATCGATCTTGCCGTCGTCAAATCACTGGATCTGGACCTTGCCAAAGGGATGTCGGTACTGACCGGCGAAACGGGTGCAGGTAAATCCATTTTATTAACCGCATTAGGGCTTGCCTTAGGCGATCGTGCCGACGCGGGCTTCGTCCGCCCCGGCAGCAAGCGCGCCGAAATCAACCTGGAATTTGATTTATCCGATGCCCCGAAGGCGGAGCGCTGGCTCAAAGAACATGAACTCGATAACGGGCAAAGCTGTCTGGTCAGGCGCATCGTCAACCAGGATGGACGCTCCAAAGCCTATATCAACAACCGCCCCGTCACCTTGCAATCCTTACAGCAACTCAGCGAACAACTGGTTGAAATCCACGGCCAGCACGCCCATTTAACCTTGCTGAATGCCGATGAGCAACGCCGTTTGCTGGATACCTTCGCAAAAAACCAGGCGGTGCTGGACAAGGTCAACGACTGTTACCGGCAATGGCATAAAGCCCATAAAGAGCTGGACGCACTGATTAAAGCCGGCACGGACCAAAGCGCGCGGGAAGAATTGCTGCGCTACCAGATTGAGGAATTGCAGCAACTGGACCTGGCTGATTTCAGCTACGCAGCGCTATCCGACGAACACAGCAAGCTCGCTAACCTGGGGCAGATTCTCGCGACCGGACAAGCCTTGGTGGACCAGCTTTATGAAGACCCGCAATCGGTCAATTCCGTACTCAACCATAGCGTCAGCGAGCTTGCGCAGACGGCCCGTTTCGCGCCCGAACTCAACGGCATTTGCGCGCTGTTGACCGAAGCGCAAATACAAACCGAAGAAGCCGCGCAGCAGTTGCGTCGCTTCCTGGAAACGCAGGAAGCCGACCCCTTGCGCATGGAAGCACTGGAATCCCAGTTAGGCATTATTCACAGCCTCAGCCGCAAGCACCACATCAGCCCCGATGAATTGCCAGGACAACTGCTCAAACTGGAACACGAACTCGACAACCTGACGCACAGCACTGAACGCATCAGCGAACTCCAAGGCAACGTCGTAACACTATCCGGCCAATATCACCAGCTTGCCGCACAATTGTCGGAACGTCGCCGTAGCGCCGCCGCGATACTGCAACAGCAAATTTCCGCAATGATTAAAGAGCTGGGCATGCCGCAAGGTGAATTCCTCGTACTTATCAACAGCCTGGATGCCGACAGCCCCAAGCTCAACGGCAGCGATACGATCGATTTCCTGGTCAGCGCGAATCCCGGACTGCCGCCCAAACCCTTGGCTAAAGTGGCCTCCGGCGGCGAATTATCGCGTATCAGCCTCGCTATCCAGGTGACGACCAGCAGCGACAAAAGCACGCCGACGATGATTTTCGATGAAGTGGACTCGGGTATCGGCGGCGGTATCGCCGAAATCGTCGGGCAAAAACTGCGGCGCTTGAGCGATAAGCGGCAGGTCATGTGCGTCACGCATTTACCGCAAGTCGCCGCCCAGGCCCACCACCATCTTTATGTCGAAAAAAACCATAAAACCGACATCACCTCGTCCAGCGTCAGGCTACTGAACGATGAAGAACGCGTTGCAGAAACCGCGCGCATGCTGGGCGGCGTCAATATCACCGCCAACACGCTGGCCCACGCCAGGGAAATGTTACTCCACTCAGATCCAGGCACACAGCCTGACAACACAACCACAGGAAACCCAAACCAATGATCCGTTTTCCAGCCGAATGGGAGAAACAATCCGCCGTCTTAATCGCCTGGCCGCATCACAGCGGCGATTTCAGTAACCGGCTCGAAGCGGTGGAGCAATCCTACCGTTTTATCGCCGAAACCATAGCAGGCCACGAACGCCTGCTTATCGTCTGCAAGGATGGCGATCATCAGCAGCATATCCAGGCCCTGCTCGGCGATAACGACCACATCGACTTCATCCACGCCGAAGTCAATGACATCTGGGTGCGCGATACGGTGTTTTTAACGGTGGAAAAGGATGGGCAAACACACTTGTGCAACTTCATTTTCAACGGCTGGGGGGAGAAATACCCGCACCAGGACGACAATGCGTTAAACCACCAGTTGCTAAACGCCAAGCCTTTTCAAGGCGCTCCGTACACGGATATAGACTTTATCCTGGAAGGCGGCAGTGTGGAAAGCGACGGCATCGATACCATCATGACAACCCGGCAATGCCTGTTGAATCCAAACCGGAACAAGGGCTTGACGCAACACGACATAGCGCTGCAACTGCAACAGCATCTCGGTGCAATGCGGATTTTATGGTTGGACCAGGATAACCTATCGGGTGATGATACCGACGCCCATATCGACACGCTGGCGCGATTTTGTCCGGACGACACGATTGCCTACACCAGTTGCGACGATGCTCATGACCCCCATTACGCCGGCCTGAAAAACATGGAAACGCAATTACAGTCTTTCCGCACCAGCTCAGACGAACCCTATCAATTAATCCCGCTGCCGATGCCGAAACCGATATTTGACGAAGACGGCCTGCGTTTACCGGCCAATTACGCCAATTTCCTGATTATCAACGATGCCGTTATGGTTCCGGCCTACGACGACCCTAACGACGACATCGCGCTGCAACGGTTGGCCGTTTGTTTCCCTGAGCGTAATATCATCGCGACGCCTTGTAGGCCGCTGGTGCATCAATATGGCAGTTTACACTGCATGACGATGCAGTTTCCCACAGGTGCAGTCAATACAAAACTTATCGATGACTAAGACTTGGCTGGCGCTGTTTTTTCAGCGCTGATAGGGTCGGCTATCCATCCCAAAGACTATCCAACTTGGCTGCTCGAAACCGCGCCGGCAATAATCGGCTTTATTATTCTTGCCGCAACCCGCCGGCGCTTTCCATTAACAACCCTGGCTTATTGGCTGATACTGGCCCACGGCGTCATCGTAATGGTCGGCGGTCATTACACGTATGCCGAAGTTCCGCTGTTTGACTGGTTGAAAGACGTCTTTAACCTGGAACTCAATAATTACGACAAAGTCGGCCATTTTGCACAGGGTTTTGTATCGGCCATCATTGCCAGGGAATTATCCGAATGATTTCAAAAACAGTGTACTAGCTAGCGGGCAGGGTTCGCGCTTGGCATCCACCACAACGAAGCCACAATAACACGTCGGTATGACGGTTTGCCAGCGCGATACCGCCCGATGCTATGATGATTCTACAGAACTATAAAGCATTCCGCGTGAACATGAAAAGCATGTCCTGCCCTACTATTCTCTTTTCCAGCGCACCTGGGCAAATTCCAGCGCTTCCTGTATGTTTAAATCACGCGTCGCCCCGCCGGTCCTGACAAACAGCTTCGGCGCATTGGCCTGCGTTAAAAATACCGGCCGTAAGGCAGGCGTCACGATCAGGCGGCATATATCCTTACCGTCTACAACATGAAAAAGGACATGGATATGGCTGCATAGATCAGCCCCCAGGTTGGCTGAAACAGCCGTCATGATGGCTTGTTCAAAACCATCCTGATTCTGCTTTTTCAACGACTGGTAATCTTTTTCCAGGCCGATAAGCGCACCGTCATCGGCAACGCCAATCAATAAGGTGCCGCCGTGATTGCTGTTTAAGAACCCTGCCAGCGTTTTTAATACGATAGCTTCGAGTGAGCGGTTGATACGCGATTGCTCAAGATCCCAACGAAATGATGACTTGAATTCTAAAAACGGGCCTTCTCCCTGAGAGATGATTGAGGGGATGTCTTTTTCCAGTTCGGCTTTTAAATGTTCTATGCGAGACAAGCGCTTGTGTAAAAAACCGTATAGGCCTACCGTCAACAAGCCCAGCATAGCGCCGATTTCGGCATAAAATAACAGCAGCTCGTCTTCCGCGACATTGCCGTTTGTAATCGAAGTCAGCTGTTTTACAACATATTCAATCGACGATAATTTATTGTTATTGCTTTCCTGCGAATAAATGAAATTATAGCTCGGTGCAAGAATAAAGACGCCTATGCCGGCGCCGATCAACGCGGCAAAAAGATAGAGCTTTAATTGCTGTTGCCAGAGCGACAACATTTGTAAAAAGAATCTTTTCATCGTAATGCGAGACTTTTTTGATGTGTCACTATGGGATCTTCAAGCTGTAAACCTGTGCTAACAACCTAAAACAGCGTATCCCACAGTGCATCTACCCTGTTAATGACTGCTTTGCTCATCGCTATCGGCCTGCCCCATTCCCTATTGGTTTCTCCCGGCCATTTATTCGTCGCATCGAAGCCTACTTTTGAACCCAGGCCGGATACCGGCGATGCAAAATCCAGGTAATCGATCGGCGTATTTTCGAGCAGCGTCAAATCCCTGACGGGGTCCATACGCGTCGTAATGGCCCAGATGACATCTTCCCAGTTGCGGACATCGACATCATCATCAACGACGATGACGAATTTGGTGTACATGAACTGCCGCAAATACGACCAGGTGCCCAACATCACGCGCTTGGCGTGGCCGGCATACTGCTTTTTCATGCTGATAACCGCCATGCGGTAGGAACAGCCTTCCGGCGGCAGGTAAAAATCGATAATTTCGGGGAATTGCTTTTGCAAAATCGGCACGAACACTTCATTGAGCGCGACGCCTAAAATGGCCGGTTCATCCGGCGGCCTGCCGGTAAATGTGCTGTGATAAATCGGCGCCTGCCGTTGGCTGATACGCTCTATCGTAAAAACGGGAAACTCGTCGACTTCATTATAATACCCGGTATGATCGCCAAACGGCCCTTCCGGCGCCGTTTCGCCGGGATAAATAAAACCTTCCAGGACGATTTCGGCGCTGGCCGGGACTTGCAAGTCGCTGATCAGGCAGTTGGCGACTTCCGTTTTACTGCCGCGCAGCAAGCCGGCAAAGGCATATTCAGACAGGCTGTCGGGCACCGGCGTCACGGCGGCGAGTATCGTCGCGGGGTCCGCGCCTAACGCGACGGCAACGGGAAAAGGCTGGCCGGGATGCGCCTCGCACCATTCCCTAAAATCCAGCGCACCGCCGCGATGCGTCAACCAGCGCATAATCACCTTGTTTTTAGCAATAACCTGCTGACGGTAAATGCCGAGATTCTGCCGTTCCTTATGCGGCCCCCGGGTAATGACCAAAGGCCAGGTGATCAACGGCCCGGCATCGCCAGGCCAACAGGTTTGCACGGGATAATCGCTTAAATCTATCTCATCGCCCTGCCGCACCAGTTCCTGGCAAGGCGGCGATTTGACGACTTTAGGCGCCATATTCAGCACCTGCTTGAAAACCGGCAATTTTTCAAGCGCATCTTTCATGCCTTTGGGCGGTTCCGGCTCTTTCAAATACGCCAGCAATTCGCCGATGCCGCGCAATTCCGTGACCGATTCCGCGCCCATGCCCATCGCGACGCGGCGCGGCGTACCGAATAAATTAGCCAGCACCGGGATATTCGAGCCGGTTGGATATTCGAACAGCAGTGCGGGGCCTTTTTGTTTTAAAACACGGTCGCAAATTTCCGTTATTTCCAGGTAAGGGTCCACCGGGACGCTAATGCGTTTAAGCTCTCCCTGCTTTTCCAGTTGCGCGATGAAGTCGCGCAAATCCCTGTACTTCATGCCGCAATGCCGCTGTGCCTGAGTAAGGCGTCAATCGTCGGCTTGCGTCCGCGGAAATTGACAAATAAGTCCATCGCATTCTCGCTACCGCCTTTTTCGAGGATATGCGTTAAAAACGCATGGCCGGTTTCAGGGTCGAAGATGCCTTTTTCTTCAAATAGCGAAAACGCATCGCTGGACAGCACTTCCGCCCATTTATAGCTGTAGTAGCCTGCCGCGTAACCGCCGGCAAAAATATGCGAAAAACTGTGCGCAAAGCGATTGAACTTGGGCGGCTTAACAACGGCGACCTGTTTCCTGACTTGCTCCAGTATCTCGTAGATGCGCCCGCCTTTAGATGGATCATAATCGAGATGAATCCTGAAATCGAACAAGCTGAATTCCAGTTGCCTGACCATGATCATGCCGGCCTGGAAATTTTTTGCCGCGAGCATTTTTTCAAACAAGGCATCGGGCAAAGCCTCGCCAGTCTGGTAATGTCCCGACATCAGCGCCAGCGCATCTTTTTCCCAGCACCAGTTTTCCATGAACTGGCTGGGCAGCTCTACGGCATCCCATTCCACGCCGTTGATGCCCGATACGCCCAGATAATTGACCTGTGTCAGCATGTGGTGCAGGCCGTGGCCGAACTCATGAAAAAGCGTCGTCACTTCATCATGCGTCAGCAAGGCCGGTTCGCTGCCAGTCGGCGGCACGGGTTCCAGACCCGTTGCCGCACTCCCGCCATCCCTCGCAGTCGGCGGCGTGAAATTGCAGGTTAAATACGCGACCGGAACCTGGATATTGTCGTTGATTTTCCTGCGGCCTACGCAATCATCCATCCATGCTCCGCCGCGTTTTTTGGCCCGCGCATAAAGATCGATATAAAACCGGCCGCGCAATTCGCCGGTTTTGTCATGGATTTGGAAAAAACGCACATCCGGGTGCCAGGTGTCAAACTCCGCCTGTTCGCTTATCTGTAATCCGTACAATCTCTCCACGACGGCAAACAGCCCCGGCAGTACCCGCGTAACCGGGAAATACGCCTTCACTTCTTCCTGCGATAACTGGTAATAATGCTGGCGCATTTTTTCCGAGAAATAGCTCATATCCCAGGCTTCAAGGTCGTTGACGCCGTAATGCTTGGCGGCGAAGTCTCGCAATTCGGCCAAGTCCCTGCGCGCCTGACGCCAGGATTTATCGGCCAGGTCTTCGAGAAAAGCCATGACGTCTTCCGGTTTCTCGGCCATTTTTGCAGCCAGCGACAACTCGGCATAATTGTCAAAACCCAGCAAACGCGCCTTCTCATGGCGCAAGGCCAAGGTCCGTTCCATGATTTCGCTATTATCCCAGCGCCCCGCATGCGGTCCCCGGTCCGACGCGCGGGTAGCGAAGGCCTCATAATGTTCGCGCCGCAATTCGCGGTTATCGGCATACGTCATCACGGCGAGATAGGAAGGAAACTGCAACGTGATCAGCCAGCCGTCTTGATCCTGGTTAGCCGCCGTTTGCCGCGCCTGCGCTAATGCCGTAGGGGGCAATCCCGCCAGTTCCTGCTCGTCGCTGATGAGCTTGCTCCAGGCATTGGTGGCGTCCATCAGGTTTTCTTCGTATTTGCTGGCAAGGCTCGATAATTCCAGGCTGATTTCTTTATAGCGTTGTTTTTTCCCGGCATCCAGGTCAATACCAGATAGTTTGAAATCCCTTAACGCGTTTTGAATGATTTTTTGCTGCGCGGTATCGAGCACCGTGTGCTCATCGCTTGCGGCAATCATGCGATAGGCGTTAAACAATTGCTCGTTTTGCCCCATTTCCGTCGAGTATTCACTGAGCTTGGGCAGGCAGGCATTGTACGCATCCCTGAGCGCGTCGCTGTTAACAACGGAATTCAAATGGCTGACAGGAGACCAGGCTTTATTGAGCCGATCTTCGACGACTTCAATCGGCTCAACCAGGTTGTCCCAGGTGTAGGTCGTATTGGCCTGCAGCTGACGTTCGACGACAGCCCGTGCGTTAGCGAGCAACTGGTCTATCGCAGGCTCTATGTGCTCGGGCCGGATTTTGGAAAACAGCGGTAATGTTGAATTGGCTAATAATGGATTATTCATCGTCGTCAGGAAAAAATGCTCATGGCTGCATTAATGCGTTGATGCGCTTTATGCAGCACATCCAACGAAAAATCAGGGTTTAGTTTGCCGTTTTTTAGTTTTGTGTAAGCCGGTATCGTATTGATATACGGCAGTCCCTTGGCTTTCGGGGTGCCGATATAACTGTGCAGCTTCGCCAAGATAACGACGTCAATCAGGCTCAATTGATCGCTGCTGCTTTCGTGAAACCAGTCATTGGCATGTTTCGGTATATTGGATAATTCTTCGGAAAATCCCAGGTTACGCAACACCAGGGAACCGGACGCCGGACTTAAAAACGGGAGAACAGTCTCCAATTCATCCAAATCCGTATAATCATCCGGATGCTGCCCGGCAAAATGCAGGATGGGTATGGCGCCGATATCGCAGATCAAACCAGCCAGCAGCGCATCTTCCGGCTTTACTACGCCGCATTCCTCGGCAAGCACAAAGCTCAGGCAAGACACGTACAGGCTTTGCTTCCATAAACTTTGCATTTTTTTCATTAATCCGGGATCATTGCAATGGAACAAGTGCTTGAGGCTGATACTCATCACCAGGTTACGGGTGGCGTTCAGGCCCAACCGGGTAACGGCATCATGGCAGTTGGCCGTCGGTGCTGCCGACGCATACAACGCACTGTTCGCAACCTGGATCAGCTTGGCTACGATGGGGGCATCGATCTGGATGATCTTAACCGCCTCGTTAATCCCGACATCTTTGCTTATCGCTTCTTTCAGCTTAAATGCGACATGGGGCAAAGAAGGCAGGCTCAGCTTATCCTCTTTATAGGCCTTGGCAAAACTCAGGAAAAAACGGCTGCCGGTAATATGCGCAGGCAAGTTGCCAGGATTGAGACCGTTCTGCATATCGTTGTCATGACTTTTATCCGCCCACAACTGGGTGAGTTCGCCGGCAATAGACAAAATGACCACATCTGTTTTAGCGACGGCCGTGGCGCCGCAAATTTTTCCGCTGTTGAGCGGCAAATGAGCAAGCATGGAATCATCCGACAAGATATAACTGTTATCGCAATCCGGACGTAGCTCGATACATCCTTTCAGCAGGTAGAAAACCGAACCGGTTTTCTGTCCCAACCTGAAAATTACCGATTCAGCCGTATAAGTCAGCGTTATATGCGCCAAGTGATTGATAGACTCATCATCAAGATCCCTGATCGGCGCAAATTTTTTCAGGATAGCCTGCGATTGTTTCTCAGTGCTCGAAGAAACAGGCTTGGAACAGGCGGCCGGATTATTATTGGGCTTGGCCGGCGTCACATCGCTGTTTTTTTTTGCCGGCGCCTCGTTTTTTGCATCCTGGGAAAAAATTTTACTGAGCCAATTCATGATGGTCACCGATTTTATTGTTATATAGGGTTTTTAATACCTTGGATTTTCTTTCATCATGGCATACGTTATGAATCGAAGAACACAGCAGTATGCGATAAATGATCGTGCCAGCCGCGATGATTTTTATCGATTAATATCCATAAAAAACCCAGTCCGAAAAAACTCCAGGAGAGTATTGCGGCAATAAAGCGCAACAATGCCTGCGTCCAGTTAATAGGCTGTTGGTCAAGCGTCAGGACTTTTATTTTCCAAGCACGTAAGCCCAATGTTTGTCCCCCATGCGTCCAGAACCAGCCGTAAAAAATAAAACTGACGACCAACAGGTATAGGGGATAAAAGAATTGTTGGCCGGTAAAAGCCTCACCTGCATTGAATGGCAGTAACAAAGCGGTTGCGACAAAAAAAATTGCACACAACAGAAAAAGATCGTAAACAATGGCCGCTAATCGACGTAAAAAACCAGGAGTAGATGGCAAATCGTCCGCTGGTTTTAATCGCCTTCGCTTTTCTTGATGGGGCACTAATTTTTAAACAGTTCCAGTTTTTGGCCCAAATAGAGGCACATAGCCATCAGCCCGCCCAGCATTGCCAGCGAAAACAGGAACGGCGGTCTATGAAACAGGAGAATAAAGAAATCTGCCACAAATATACTGGTTAAAAAAGGGCGATCAATGAAGCCACTAAGAATCTTTTTGAACATAAACAATCCCGTCAAACACGCGTGGTGAGTGTGTAAAAAAAATGGTTGCCTGATCTTTTATCTGGTTAAATGCACAGTGCACTCTTGCTAAAAATCAGTAATACGATTCTACTATATTCAAAAGGGGAATGTAAAAGAAAAGAAACTTGCCCATTGGGCTGGAATTCATTCAAATGATATGATTAATTTAATTAAAAAAACCAACATTGGTGTAATACCCATTTTTAACTTCTTTAGAAAAATTATCCAGTCGGCGATACCTGACACTGAACGTCCAGCCGTCCGGAAAATAAAAATATATGCACGCCCGGAGCATAATATTTCACGCTCCCAGATCAGTGAAAACGCTTTAAAGGTTCTGTACCGATTGCAGAAAGAAGGCTTTGAAGCCTTCCTGGTCGGCGGTTGTGTACGCGATTTACTATTGGGCAGAGAGCCTAAAGACTTTGATGTCGTCACGGATGCAGACCCCGAGCAGGTCAGGAAGGTGTTTCGCAATTGCCGTATTATCGGTCGCAGGTTTCGCCTGGCGCATGTGCATTTCGGCAAGGAAGTTATTGAAGTCGCGACATTCCGGGGCGCTGCGGAAACGCAAAATGATAAGCAAGTGCTGAATAAGGAAGGCCGCTTATTACGCGATAACGTCTACGGCACCATTGAAGAAGATGTCTGGCGCAGGGACTTCACGGTCAATGCGCTTTATTACAATATCAAGGACTTTTCAGTGGTCGATTATGTCGACGGCATGAACGACCATAAAACAAGTACGCTCAGGCTGATAGGCGATCCTGAAACCCGTTTCCGGGAAGATCCGGTGCGTATGCTAAGAGCCGTGCGCTTTGCCGTTAAACTCGGCTTTAAGCTTGATCCTGATTGTGAAAACGCTATGCACGGCGCGGCTGAGTTATTGTCAAGCATACCGTCGGCACGGCTTTATGATGAAGTGTTGAAGCTGTTCCTGTTCGGTTACGCCTTACAAACCTTTGAAATGCTGAGGCATTATGGGTTGTTCCAGGTGCTTTTCCCAGCCACGGAAAAAAGCCTGGGTGCTGAAGAGAACGGATTTCCGAGACTATTGCTTATTAAGGCACTGGAAAACTCAGATAACCGGATTGCCGACGGCAAATCGGTAACGGCTTATTTTTTATTTGCCGCCTTTTTATGGGAACCTGTCAGCATACTGGCTAAAGAAAAAATGGCGGAAGGCTTACCCGAATTTATGGCCTACCAGGACGCCGCCAATGAAGTTATTGCAAGACAAGTCAAGCATACGGCCTTGCCACGCCATATCAGCATGGCTATGCGTGAAGTCTGGAGCCTGCAGCCTAAATTTAATGCCCGCGTCGGCTCCAAACCGAGCCGCTTACTGACGCACCCGCGTTTCAGGGCAGGCTATGATTTCCTATTGTTGCGCGCAGAAACCGGGGGGGCTGACCCTGAATTAGCGCAATGGTGGCAGGTATACCAAAATGCCGATGAAACCGAGCAAAGGAAGATGACCCAGCCGCCACGAAAAAGCCAAAACAGCAAATCGGGGCGAAAAAGAAGTTATCGTAAACGAACGCATAATAGCGCAACGAGCACGGAAGCCTAAGTTTAAGACCAGCCATATCGTGATTTCCCGTCCGTCTATGGCCACGCCGGACGCGCGGTTTCTTACCTTGCCGCAGTCTCATTGCGCCACTCTTGGCATGTCCCTATCCGACGCGTAACGTACAAGCCCTGACAACATCAATACGCCATTTAAAGCAGGCAATGATGTGTAACACTACAGAGTCCATCAGACAACTATGAATAATTCCTCAACTCAAACGATTATCGCCTACATAGGATTGGGCAGTAATCTTGCGTCGCCTGTCACGCAAATCAAATCGGCGCGCAACGCAATAGCAGCCACCGCAGGCATTAAAGAATTGGCGTTCTCCAGCCTGTATCACAGCTCGCCTATGGGTCCGCAGGACCAACCCGACTATGTCAATGCGGTTATGGCTATCGAAACAGGCTTGTCGCCGACCGATTTGCTGCATTGCCTGCAACGCATTGAACACGCCCAGGGACGCATACGAAGGGCTGAACGCTGGGGAGCCAGGACACTGGACCTGGACATCCTGGTATACGGCGACCGATGCATCGAATTACCCGAATTAACCGTACCGCATAGCGGCGTCAGCGAGCGGTCTTTTGTGCTGTATCCCTTATATGAACTGGCTCCGCAACTGATTATTCCGGGCAAAGGTAATATTGCCGACCTGATTGCAAACTGTCCATTAGCCGGACTGAAACGTTTGGATTAAAACATGAATCACTCTACAGTAAAGCCACTATCAATCAATGACTTGGCGAACATGAAGCAACGCGGTGAAAAAATCAGTTGCCTGACGGCTTACGATGCCAGTTTCAGCGCATTAATCGACCATGTCGGTATCGATATCATGCTTGTTGGAGACTCCCTCGGCATGACGGTTCAAGGGCATGACACGACGTTGCCGGTCACCGTCACTGACATGGTTTATCATACGCGCTGCGTCCACAACGCCAGGGAACGCGCATTCATCATTGCCGACCTGCCTTTTATGGCGTACCCGACAGCGCTTATCGCTGCCGAAAACGCGGCCAAATTAATGCAGCTCGGCGGCGCGCAAATGGTAAAACTGGAAGGCGCAAAGCCGGACATCGTCAGCTTCCTCGTCGAACAAGGCATCCCGGTATGCGGACATTTAGGCCTGTTACCGCAACATATCAATCAACTGGGCAATTATGCCGTCCAGGGCAAAAAACCCATTGATGCGGAAAAAATCATGGCCGATGCCCAGCAATTAGAGCAGGCAGGCGCCGCACTTTTGGTGCTAGAATGCGTCCCTGCAAAACTGGCAAAGGAAATCAGTACACAATTAAGCATCCCCGTTATCGGCATAGGCGCCGGTATTGCTTGCGACGGGCAAGTGCTGGTGCTCCATGACATGCTTAATATCGGCACCAGCAAGCGTCCGCGATTTTCCAAAGACTTCATGCAGTATGCCGAAAGCATTGAAGCTGCAATTCGCGCTTATCACCAAGCTGTCAAGCAATCCTTATTCCCAACCATTGACCATAGTTTTTAAGCCTAATGCATACCGTTAATACCGTATTAGAGTTGCAGGCGACTGTCAAAGCCTGGCGTTCGGCAGGCGAAAGCATCGCCTTCGTGCCGACGATGGGGAACCTGCATGACGGGCATTTACACTTAGTCAGCGTCGCGAAAACAAAAGCCGATAGAGTCGTCGTCAGTATTTTCGTTAATCCCACTCAATTTGGCGCAGGCGAAGACTTTGACACTTACCCGCGCACCGAACAGGAAGACCAGGAAAAACTCAAGTCTATTGAAACAGACCTGCTGTTCCTGCCCTCCATAGCAGAAATTTACACGCCTGACGCACAAACGACGGTATCGGTAAGCGGCATGTCCAACCTCTATTGCGGCGCGTCCAGGCCCGGGCATTTTGATGGCGTCGCAACGATAGTCTGTAAATTATTCAATATGGTCGAACCGACGGTTGCCGTATTCGGGCTGAAAGATTTTCAACAATTAGCCGTCATCCGCACCATGACCAGGGATTTAAACATACCTGTGCAAATCATCGGCGTAGACACCGTAAGGGAATCCAGCGGCCTGGCGATGAGCTCCAGGAACGGTTATTTAAGCGCTGCAGAAAAAACTATCGCGCCGCTGCTTTATCAATCCCTAAACAGCGCACACGACGCCATCCTTGCCGGAAACCAGGCTTATCCCGACATCGAGCAGCACGCGCTACGTTTTTTACAACAGGCAGGATTCAAACCCGATTATTTCAGCGTCTGCCGCAGCAGTGACTTGAAAAAAGCAACCCTGCAAGATGCCGACTTGGTTTTACTGGCAGCGGCAAGGCTAGGAAAAACAAGGTTAATCGATAATATTTATTTTTCGAAAGAACCTGGAATGAATGCCGGCTGAACTCAAACCGGCGAAAAGTTGATGCACTGCGCAAATTAATGGATAATTATGCGTTTTTTAACGTATTTATATAGTTTTATTATGCAAATTACGATGCTTAAAGCAAAATTACATAGAGCGACCGTAACCCGTTCCGAACTGGGCTACGAAGGCTCCTGCGCTATTGACAGCGCTATTCTTGATTTATCAGGCATCAGAGAATACGAGCAAATCCAGATTTACAATATCAATAACGGTGCGCGCTTTACCACCTATGCGATTCGCGCCGAAGCCGGCTCAGGCATTTTTTCAGTCAATGGCGCGGCGGCGCGTTTGGCCTGTCCGGGCGACTTGATTATTGTCTGCGCCTACGCCGTATTAAACCCGCAGGAAGCAGAACAACACAAGCCCACGCTCGTCTATTTCAATGACAAAAATGAAGTGTTGCGTTCTGCCTCATCAATTCCCGTTCAAGCAGCATAAACCGCACCTCATCACGACCGACTCGGCAGGCCAAACACTTCAGCAGCCGATACAGAAGCCATCACACGTTTTAGCGACCAAGCCGGTACCTTGCACGGTGCTTTATATCGACAGGGATGTCGACATTCCGATGCAAAGAGGGCCGGATTGAATACTCTGTGAGAAATATTGACTATCAGGCTTTTGGCAATGTAACTCCTGTTTGCCCCTGATATTTACCCCCCCTATCTTTATAAGATGTCTCGCAGACTTGGTCGCCGCCGAAAAACAGCATCTGCGCAACGCCTTCATTGGCATAGATTTTTGCCGGCAAGGTCGTGGTATTCGAAAACTCCAGCGTCACATGTCCTTCCCATTCGGGTTCCAGCGGCGTGACATTAACGATTATCCCGCACCTGGCATACGTTGATTTACCGAGGCAAATCGTCAGCACATCGCGTGGAATACGGAAATATTCGACGGTTCTCGCCAGCGCAAATGAATTCGGCGGAATAATGCAAACATCGGATTTAACATCAACAAAACTGCTCGAGTCAAAATCTTTCGGGTCAACAATGGCAGAATTGATATTGGTAAAAATCTTGAATTCGTCGGAACAACGCACATCATAGCCATAACTTGACGTGCCGTAAGAAATAACCCGGCCTTGTTCAGAATCCCTGACCTGGCCGCTTTCAAACGGCTCTATCATACCGTGCTGCTCCGCCATCCGGCGTATCCATTTATCCGACTTAATGCTCATAAGCGACTGACTACCTTACTGAAAAAGGAAGCCATTCTAGCATAAATCATTTACACACACGGGAGCGGCTTTGTAACGCTCACGATCAGGTATTCTGCACGACAATAGTAGGAAAGCGGCGGCTGTAATCCTTGGCCTTCAGCGCCAGTTTTCCGGGCAATGGCTTTATAAATTTGCGCGGCGCGCCCGTCGGGGTCGGCGACCACAGTCGGCCTGCTCGAACCAGCATCCCGGCGGAATCTTTGTCGCCGGATGGCAATGTCCAGGTACAGTGCAGATACAAAAACGTCGATGATAAACGGGTGGGCAGATTTCACGGTACGAAACGCTGTTCGCAACAATTCGACATTGTGTTGTGCACAGAGAAATTTATGTCGCTGGTAAGTCACCACGGTGAAAAAACAAGTGCCGCCTGGAGTCTGGGTGCGACGGTAGCGCATAACGCCGCCCCCATGCCGATTAGTAAACGTTAGTGTACCTGAAAACGAGGGTCGGGCAACAGCATTACCGTTGCCCGACCGATGTTGGGGTGTCCGACGCGAAAACAGCCGCAACAAAATCATTGCCACATTGAAGCATTGAAATGTCGGGCACGAAAAGCATGTGCCCGACCTACCCGGCTGCGGCGAATCCGCCCTACAGATCTTGCGCGCTTTTATAAAGTCGAACTCGCTAGCTGGAAACATCCAGGCGATCAAAATCCCTGACAAATACTTCTATCTTCTCACCGACATTTTGGTGATATTTCCACAGTGCCATGGCAGATATTTCTTGAAGGAACAACAAGGCTTCCAGTACGTCGTCTCACTGGTCATAAGATACCCCCTTCATTTCATTTATCAATGTCAAATAGAGTTGCTCCAATTTCAGCGATGAGGAAGGTAATAACCTACTGGCGGGCGGCGATGGCGCGGATACGCTGATTAGCGGCGCCGGCGATGATGATTTATACGGCGGCGACGGCGACGATATTTATCGGGTCAATGCGGGCGGCGGCATTGACCGAATCAGCGATTTCTTCGAGCAGGGCTATAGCGGCGTCAATGTCGGCAATGCCCTGGTGTTCGGCCCAGGTCTCCGCTCGGACGACATCGGCCTGGGCGTCGGCTCCCTGCTGATCACCATCGGCAACAACGGCGACGCCATCCATATCGAAGGCTTCGATCCCGACCATCCCTACGCCAACCCGGTCATCAGCCGTTTCGAGTTCGCCGATGGCACGGTACTCTCCTGGCAACAATTGCTGAGCCGGGGTTTTGATTTATCAGGCACGCTGAACATGGATGTTATCAACGGCACCGGCGCCGATGACCGCATCGCGGCATTGGACGGCGACGACATCGTCTACGGCAAGGACGGCAATGATACGCTGGACGGCGGCAGTGGCGCAGACACTTTGCTGGGCGGGGCCGGCGACGATGTCTATGAGGTCGACATTAGCGGCGACGTCGTGATCGAAAACGCCGATGAAGGGCAGGATAGCGTGCTCAGCAGCAGCGCTTATACTTTGGGGGATAATATAGAAAACCTCAGCTTGGCCGGGGTTCAGGCGTTATCCGGCATCGGCAACGGCCTGGACAACGCAGTGACCGGCAACGCCGGCGA
>Ga0172372_10005539_pt1 | contig 17538 bp, 26 predicted proteins | sample LakKiv5m_2_FD_114544 | JGI IMG/M metagenome (GOLD analysis project Ga0172372, IMG submission 114544) | Freshwater microbial communities from Kabuno Bay, South-Kivu, Congo - kab_092012_9.5m | ecosystem: Environmental > Aquatic > Freshwater > Lake | place: Democratic Republic of the Congo...
ATCACTAAGCGTATCTGAATTTATACACAAGGAAGCCCCACTAGAATACAAACCATTCAAATAAGATTCATAACTAGGATAAGGATTGTAATTTACATTAGGCCCAACAATCACTGTATGAGTATCGGCAGTTATTGCTGCACTAGGATATAGATTCTTTACATCGTTTTTAATGGTCTCTATAGATGTCTTATATCCTAAAGACCACGTGCTAGATGATAAAGCGACAGGAAGCCCTATGATATCAACATTCGATAAATTTATCCATACACAAGTGTCCGTAGATAATCTAGAAAATTCAATCCAACCATAATATTGTCCCCCTTCAGGTTTGGGTGCAATTTTTCCAACATTATTTACAGGTAATTCCCCATATCCAAAATAGAGGCGACCAGACCTAATGAAGTCCATTCCTAAATTCATTGAATCACCACTAAATACACTAATCGGAAATGATGTTTCAGCAGATAGTTGAACACTTGAATTGGAGGTGATGTTTGTCACAGGGTCTGTTGACTTATTGTCACTACTTATCGCGAAGTTTAATTCCTTGCCGTTCTCAGTCTTTCCCCTTGATACCTTTAAGGAGAATTGTATTGGTGAATTCAAATAAACTTTATCTAAACCTCCAATTGTTGAGGTTTTATGGTATAATGGTTTCCCTTGTATGTCCTCTAACTTTTCGTTAAGGTTCATCGTTTGTTTAATTCTGTTTGTTTGTTCTTGTTTGTTCATAATTAAATTTATTTATTATTTTATTTTAGTTCTTCTTCAATAAGAAGTCCCATCATTTGTTTTATTCTTAATATGTTTTCTTGTAGGTTCATAAATTCTTTTTTACCATATTATAAAAAAACTCACTTATTTTTTCAGGTGAAGTTATGTTATTTCTTTTCATTTGGTCTCTATAACCATTCACCATCATTTTAATTGAATTGATTGGAGCATTTTTATACATACTTGGTGGTATGAATGCTTTATCAATCATATCTTTCTTTTGTAATTCTCTTATCTTCCTTGCAGCGAAGTCATCGGCAACTACTTCTGTGTGTTTCATAAACTTCGCAGCCTCTTCCTCACTTATATCACCCAAATAACAATTATACATTATATCTTCACCATATTTTTTGAATTGGTACTGGTGAGCAACCTCATGGAATATTAAAAATAACAAAAAGCTAAGTCCTCTTGATAATGCGGATTTGTTAATCAAAACTCCATTATGTAATGCAAGACCCATAACACCCAATTTGAACTCGGCAAACTCTATTTTTTTGCAATCTGAATTTTTAATGAAATCCATAAGGAACTGTCTTAACTCATCTGATAATTCATACTTTGATTGAATTTCATTTATAAACGAGTCAATACCTTCAGTTTCTTCCCTTAATATTCTTCTTATGGTTTCTTGTAAGTTCATATATCTTCTTCGTTTTGACATTTACCAATCTGAACATATACATTATGGTCTCTCACTAACTCATTCCCTAACCTCCATATTAGATTACTTATTCTATCTTTTACTTGTAATGTTTTACTTTTGTTCCCCCAATGGTCATCAGGTAAATTGGGATAATCTTTTGGTATTTCCACATATAGGTTTATTGAATGTTGAGTTGGTTGAATTCTAAAATCACATATATTATCTATTAATGGAACTTCGTGTTCCATTAATGATTTAACAATGAAAATCATTTCCTCTCGTGTTCCAGTAAACCTGAGAATTTTGTATAAATTATCAATCCCCCCCACCATTTTTTTTGCGTTATAAAGCCCCAAATCAGAAACAATATCTCTCATGTCTTCTTGAGATGAGGTTTCTTCCCTTAATATTCTTCTTATGGTTTCTTGTAAGTTCATTTCTTTGTTTTCTTTACACAGTTGGGGTATCTCTTACCAAACATTGTTTTCATTCCTTTTTGTGTATAACCCGCCCAACACTTTTCTGTTAGTTCCGCTTCATTCTGTTCTTGTTTCTGTAACCTAACGGTTTTCTCTTTTGACTTTTCTTTCACCGATTCAATATAATCATATGCTCTTTTTAACCTTTGTTTTGTTTCAGGGTCTTTGGCGTTTTGATAAGCAGCTCTCACTCTTTGGTGAATAAGATTAATTATCTGTGATTGTCTCTTGTGAGGTTTAGATTCGAAACTATCTTTGTTTAGTGTGTCTACTATATCATCTTTTGTTCTAAACTTCACAGATACGGTATCATTTGGATTTTCGTCAGTATATAATCTTCTTCCCGAGCCTTTGGGTTTCTTACCTGTTCCAGTCTTGGGGTCGGACTCATTAAGTAAATGTTCTTTTAATATTCTTTTTATAGTCTCTTGTAGTTTCATATTATTATAAATATCAAATAAATGGAAGTAATTAAGGACAAGACCATTGGTAATTATTTCTCAACTTTTCAGTGAATTTGTCAATACCATAATTTAACATTAATTCATAAGACTTTCCCCACTCAACAGAATTATCATCCATATCAGAAAAGAAATCCCAATACATAGATGTTATAGCCTTTTCAATAACCGTCTCAATATATTGTTCTTCAGATAAACCACAAACATTATATTGAGATTTGACCTCTTTAATTGCAAAATCAATCTGCCAATCAATTGCATGTAGTCTCCTTTTAACACTACTTGGAACTTCTGCAGACTCTTTTAATATTCTTTTGATTGACTCTCTGAGTTTCATATTATTATAAATATAATTATATTTATTATGTAATGGAAGAACAAACTGAATTAGAAAAACTTATATTCGCTTATCTAAATGTTCAGGACTTTGAGATTATTAATGCAAGTAAGCACATTAAATTAATTTATTTTGTTTATGATAAAAATGACTCTCACGCTAAAATAATGTATAGTAATAATATGGTTGTTATATCAAAAGAGTTGTCAAATGAAATCAAATCTTATTTTAATATCACTGATGATGACGCATCGTTTGAGATTACAAATTGGATTGAGTCAAAATTGAATGTTAAAATTAATATATGGGATGTTAAGGTGTATGGAGGAATGATTGGAGATTATTGGTTATCTGTTAATGATGACTAAGATATCATATCTTCATCCATTTTATCTTCAACATGTTGGTATACTTGTGGTAGTAATTCATTCATAACTATATTATATACACCAGGTAGATATACTTCATCATACCAATTGAACAACTCTTCGACACTATCAAAACTTATTTTGTCTTTTAATGATTGGTAATAACTTCCTCCACCTTCAATTTCAACAACTACCTGTCTTTGAATTGGTCTACTTTTATCCAATAAACTAAACCAATCAATCTCAATAGGAGTAAAACTTGTTCCGTCCCAAAATGGTGTTGCAACAACGGTAATGGCTTCAGTATATTTATCAAGAAATTGTCCTGTTTTTATTTCAGCATCCCAATAAAAAATACCATCCATATTTGATTGTATCTTGAAACCTTTATATTCATCGGTTAATTTACCATTAATCAAATTATCATCTAATATTAAATTGGCAAGTTTTTTATCAATCGGTATGTTGATAAGTTTAACCAAGTTTGTTGTATCTAGTCCAATAAATTTCGCAGCCTCATATACACCAAATTCGTCAATTAATTCACTTGCATAGTTTTTGAATTCGTCTTCTCTATTTTCCTTCAATATTTTTTTTATGTTATCTCTCAGGTTCATATTATTATAAATATATATTTGAATGAGAACCCCACTGAGTAGCGAATTCAATGGGGTTAATGTAGCCTAAACTACAGCGGTCCTAAGCCCACTTTTTTAATCAAATTTTTCACTTATAATATAAATATGTTTTATTTATTATTAGTTAATCAATTATTATAATTTAAAAATGAGCGCACAATTCAATACTTGGTCGGATTTTTTCTCAAATCAAAAAAAAATACAGAAAGAATCAACAATTGAAAATTTAGATAGGTTATCCAAAAGTACCGTATATAATATTGAGTCTAATATTGATAATATCATATTCAATATAAAAAAAAATAAAGTAAAAATTAATGTTGTATTACCATATAGAGGTAGATTAAATTCTTTATTAACAACAATTAAATCTTTTGAAAATAATATAACAGAGGATGATTTTGTATTAACTGTTGTTGAGTATTCAGATAGTAGGACATTTGATGATGATACAAATTTTAATTATATCTGGATTCCGTCAAAATCAAATGAATTTAACAAATCCATTTGTTTAAATTTAGGAGTAATATCTGTTACATCAGAATTTGTATTATTACATGACATTGATTTATTTGTTGAGCCAAATTTTTTAAATTCTGTTTTAGATAATTTTGGTCAAAAAACAAACTCGATTATTCAGTGTTTTTCTATTGGCGGTTTAATTAATTTAAATCACCATAATACAGAAAAGTTAAAGAATTACACCACATAAAATTTTTAGATGCCTCAGATTTTGTCTCACACTATAATCAAATTCCCCCATTTGGTAGTCTTTTACTTAAAAGGTCTACAATGTTTGAAATCGGTGGTTTTGACTACAACATTTTTGAGAATTGGGGTGCTGAAGATGACGCATTTAAACTAAAGTTTCAAACTTTTTTTAATGAGACTTATATCCCATGTAAAAACCCTGAAGTTTTCGTATTCCACCAAAATCACGATGTTTTAGAAAAAAATATTAAAAATGAAGAAACTTATGAGTATTTGAGAGATTTGGATGATGAATATAAAAAAATATTCATTTCTAATCAAAAAAATATTTTTAATAACTTAATTAACTTGGTTTCATTAAAAATAAACATATATTTTATTTGGTAATATGCTATGTTTCCTTTGGAAGTATTTTTTCAAATATATTTCGTCACGGTCATTAGTCATTTTCATTATTTGTCTCAAAAAGTCGTGTTCAACCCACACATTCAAATTTCTCCCGTCATTTGCTTCTTTAGCCTCAAAGACCGTGTTACCATTTTTATCTTGAAACTTAATTGTATCAAGATATTCTTTTTGTTCTAAATCACCGTATTCATCTTCAACAAGCATGTCAATTAAGTTGACCATTGCATCTTCAATATGTTTCTTATTTGACTTATCCATATCTAAATAAATATTACCCAAACCATTTGACACTATAATTAATATTTCATATCATTAAAAAAACAACTAATAATTAATAATAATATGGGAAAAGGTTCAATTAAAGGTCGCTATGTCTGTAAGGTAGGGTTTTATGATGTCTATGCAAAGGACAATCTAAAACAAGCAAAAGAGAGTAAACACAAATGGTCAATCGGTGAAGTGATTTCAACTGACTATATCATTTATCACTCTAAGAAAATGGTAGAAAAAGGACTCCACACAAAAGAACAAGCCGTAACTAAGGCTAAAGAGCTTTTGGGAGTTAAATACCGACAGCAATACGGTCTATGAGAATAAAGAAACCCTTCTTCGGAAGGGTTTTCAATTTATTAAGTATTTATAATTATGTCAAAATATACCCAAGAACAAATGTCGGTAATAACATCAATAATGACTTCATTATTAGATGACTATGATTATTACGGTATTACAATTCGTTTCTCAGGTGATTATAGTAAAATGAGGATTGGTGGTGTGGATTATCAACTTCCTGTATTCAAAATCGACAATCCAAATGATTTACCATATTCAATACCAACCATTTTATGGGAATGGTCAGATGAAGAATTAGGTAATATAGGAAACCTTATTAATATACCTAATTTAAGATGGGATACGCAAATTTTAAAATTTTTTAATCACACTCATTCGGGTTTCTATGTTCCACCCAAAATGAAACAAGAAATTGAAAAATGTTTGAACACTCCTGAAGTTGATGTTAAATTCAGAAAGGGTAATGTAATATATACTTTCACTGGGTCATTTTCTCCTGGAGCTGGTTTTGAAATGCATTGGAATAGCTCTGAGGATTTCATAATTTATGTTGATTTTAACATAAGTAAAGTATGGAAAGAAGACCTAAATTATAAAGACAAACATGGATTTTTGGAACTTGACCATTACATCACAGATTTACTTTATGATTTTCACTTGGACGATAGTAGTATTTTTGAAGGTTTAATTTGGCATTGTTTTGAAGATTTGATGGGATACCGTAGTTTTATTGACAGGGATTGGCAATTAATATCAGTAAGTCCAAATTTTGTTCTTCAGAAATAATAGTTAAAAATCTTGCAATCGGGATTTAGGTCTTTCAAATCAGGGAACATTATATCACCAATGCTATCATTATTAATATGTGATATATGTAATTCTGTAAAGTATTTTGCATACTTCTCATAAGTCTTTTTTCCTCCAATACACCAATCAACATCCAATATTAACTCGTCTCTTTCATCAATAATAACTTCTCTATTCTTTAATTTAGGTAAGTTAATTGATGTATTATACCCAACAAGTAATCGTTTATTTAATGTCTGTTTAATAAAATGTGACATATCTTGTTGGGAGTTCCATAATAATTTATTATCTAAACCAATGTATGAGAGATTGTTTTTGGCAATTATTGCTTTCATTTTGTGAATGTTAATTTATTATTAATTGGATGATAGATGAAATAGTCAAACAGTCAATATTTAATTTAATCATTGGTGACATGGATAACGCCGAAATAATTGATTTAGGTAAATCCATTTGGATTATTGATAAAGAAAATAGATTTTGGTATTTTGAATATCAAACAGATACAAAGAACCTTTGGTGGAGATATGATTTCTTTCTACCTTATCTTTACCCTTTTGGTATGAGTCATCCGAGATTTCATGACATTTTTGGTGACTTTTTCAATCATTTTTTATCTCAAAAGAATTTCAAATCAGAGGAGGTTAAAAAACTTTGTGAAGGTGATTTTGTATCTCAGCTGGAGATTGATGAGATAATATCAGATGATAGAGAATTACAAATTAAAATGGGTCAAATCATAGACGAAAAAAGGTCAGGTGTCTAATTAGTTTATATTTTAAATTAGTAAAGTATAAAATAAACTTTTTATTATATTTATTAATGAATATATAAATATATGACTCAAACTCCAAGTAATACTCCAACTAACACTCCAAGTCCAACTGTGACTAAAACTCCTGCGGAAACACCTCCCCCATCGAGTACTCCAACACCTACAACAACGACAACGACAACCCCCACACCCACTAAAACTGAGACACCATCCTTAACCTCATCTGTACCAGTACAAAGTAATAGTCCAACACCTACACCAACTAAAACTACAACTCCAACACCTACAATAACTTCTTCGGTAACAAAAACCCCAGCAATGTCACCACCTCCAACAAATACTCCAACATCATCAAATACACCAACAACAACACCAACTAAAACTGTATCGGTTTCAAATACGCCAAATGAAACACCACCCCCAACAAATACTCCAACAAGTTCTGTAAGTAATACACCCGGATTAAGCCCGTCAAATACCGCAACTAACACTCCAACTCCTTCAATAACCAAAACTCTAACCCCATTTGTTAGTGTAACCCCTACAAAAACTAACACACCGACAAATTCAAAAACCCCAGCGGAAACTCCACCTCAAACAAACACTTCAACACCAACAAACACTTCAACACCAACAAACACTTCAACACCATCCTTAAGCTCTACCCCTGTTGAGACTCCTATACCAACTGTGACTCCAACATCAACCCCAACAAAAAGTAATACTCCAACCCCATCAGTGACTAAAACTCAAAGTTTAACCCCAAGTAATACACCAACAAATAGTTTAACCGCAACTAATACACCAACACCAACTATAACCCCAACATCAACTATAACCCCAACAATATCAAAAACCGCAGCAGTTACTCCACCACCAAGTAATTCACCAACAACCACTAAAACCACCACACCATCAATCACTCCCACAAAAACTTTAACAAAAACACCTGCACAATCCCCTCCACCTATAAATTAAATTTTATCCATACTTTTTGAGAAGATAATCTCTCTTACTAATCCACAATTTTTTCTAATTGTGTTCTCAAAAAATAATGTGAAAAACTCCTCAGCAACAAATGTTCGTTCAACACCATCATGGATTAACATAAATGTTCCAACTTGTTCTAAGACATCAACCTTATTTACAACAAGATGTGTTACTCCATTTATATTACAAGCTTTAATTAAATCATCCATATTAGTCCAACCAATTTGTCTTGGTCTCCCTGTGGTTGAGCCATATTCATTACCAATTTCTCTAATCTTATCAAATACCTTTGATGGTTTCTCATATTCTTTCGCTCCGACATATGTGTTATAAGCCTTACAGATACCATATACTCTTCTGATTTTTTGAGGAGGAACTCCATTCATAATCGCACTTCCAACCGTGCAGTGTGACGATGTAACATATGGATAATCACCCCAATCAATATCTAATTCAAACCCTTGAGCCCCTTCAAATAATATCTTTGACTGATTTTTATGTAACTCTTCATAGATATCAATCATAAAGGGTTCAAGCATTTCTGCGTGTTCAGCTCTATTTCCATTACGAGAGTATTTGTCAGTATAACACGGACCGTTCCCTGTCTTGGTTGTTCCAATTTTGGTATCTGTCGAGTCTCTGTTAATGTGATTGGGTGTGATAACATGAGCCCTTTTATCAATAAATAAATTACCAATAACTTCAACACCATTACCTTCTAATTGTTGTATCTCTTGCATTAACTGTATTGGGTTTACAACACAACCAGGTCCGATGATTGATTTAACACCATTTACTATTCCTGAGGGAATAAAATGGGTTACAATCTTCTTTCCGTTTTTATAGATGGTATGACCAGCATTTCCACCACCATTATACCTTACCACATGTGTATACTCATTAGGTATTTGACTTAGTGAGTTACAAACTTTTCCTTTTCCTGTATCGCCGGCTTGTAAGTCAACGATAATATCCGCATAATTAATCATTGTTTTCCCATATTGTAGACTTCCCTAATTCTGTTATTAGTCCGTCCTCGTTTATTGTTATTTTATAATTTTCTAATAATTTCTTGAGTGTCTTTATTTGTTTTCCCTTTGTTATCCAACTTGCAAAAAGATAATCTTTATTAACTTTCTTTATACCTGTCAGAGTTTCATAAACATATCTTATATCATTATCTCTACTATTGTAAATTTCATCATATTTTTTTGATGGTTCTGACCATATTGTCCAACCTTCTCTAACCATTCTATCACCATGTATTTCAGTTAGTAAATCTAACTTTTGTCTAAGTTCTAAATAAGGGTAATTTTTTTTCATATTTGGAGTAACAGATTTTTTTTAGGGTTTGCATAATCAACATAGACTTTCATTTCATGAATTTTTTTTGACTTGAGTGTCTTGGATAACATTTTACATTCGTCAATCAACTCCTCAAGTATTTCATACCTGTTGAAGTAGACCTCAAATGGAATTTCTTTCATGACATAGTAGAATAAAAATCTGTCGTCTTTATGTTCAATTGAAATACAATCAACAGGTAATTTATATTCAGGTAATAGTTCTTCTTTAATTTTTTTCAAGAAGAATTTATCTATTTCATTGATGTTACTCACTTATTTGTTTTTCATCCATTGATAGTAATCCCTTACCGTGTTTTTCAAGTCTGTCGTAATACCTTTCTTTCACATACTCATGGATTGGTATTGCTTTTCCGTCACTATCAATTCTTACAAAGGTGATATATGTTTGGGTTACCGCTTCTTGTTTACCAGTATGAACATTGTGTTTTCTAACTTCAACATAAAGTTTGATTGATGTTGTTCCAAACCTATCAACGGTCCCATAAACTTTTAATAGACTACCTACTTTAACAGGACTTTTGAATATTAACTCATCAATCTTAATTGTCACCATCCTTGTTGTATCGCAAATTTGTGCAGCGTAAGACGCCGCCGAGTCATCAATAAGTGACATGATAGTTCCACCGAACATATTGTCATGAACGCCAATATCACTTTTTTTACATATGTAAGTAGTAATCAGTTCCATTACACATTTACCATCTTAAAATTCATATCCACAAGATTAACTGTCTCTGAAATTACTTTCATAATCTGATATGGATTACCGTTAGATGCCGGTCTTCTATCTTCAACATAACCTTTCCATCCGTTTTGTTCTGTTGTTTGTGGAACTCTGATTGACGCTCCTCTGTCAGAAACTCCCCAACTGAATGTATCAATAGATTGTGTTTCGTGTTTCCCTGTAAGTCTCATCTTATTATCTGAACCATAATTTTCAATATGTTTGTCGTGGTTCTTTTTGAGAGCCAAGAATAACATTTCAAAGTAGTCCTTTCCACCAACTTCTCTCATGTGTTTAGTTGAGAAGTTTGTATGTAGTCCCGAACCATTCCAATCCCCGTCTAAAGGTTTTGGGTGATATTTAACCTTAACACCATAAGTCTCACAAAGTCTTTGTAATAAGAAACGAGAAAGAATTAATTGGTCACAAGCTTCGTAGGTTCCTTTACCCATTACTTGGTATTCCCATTGACCCAAAGCAACTTCAGCGTTAATACCTGTTAAGTTAAGTCCTGCCGCTAAACACACATCCAAATGGTGTTCAACAATATTTCTACCTGACACATTTCCTTCACCAATACCACAATAGTATTCTCCTTGTGGTTTCATCCAACCTTTTTTATGCCCAATAGGTAAGTCACCTTCATAAATAAAATACTCCTGTTCAAATCCAACCCACATGTTTGGGTCGTCTTTTAATTGTGACCTGTGGTTAGATGGATGAGATGTTAAGTCAGGGTTTAATACTTCACATAGAACAAGGTATGCCGATTTTCTTTGGGGGTCTTTAATCATCTTAACAGGTTTCAACATGCAGTCGGAATACTTTCCTTCGGCTTGTTGTGTTGATGACCCGTCAAAACTCCAAATTGGTAAGTCGTCTATTGTTGGTTCATTTTCAGAATGATAGATTTTTGTCTTACTTCTAATATTTGGCTCGGGTGTATATCCGTCTAACCAAATGTATTCTAATTTACTTATCATATTTTTTTACAATTATCACAGTATTGAGCAGGAATGGTTATATCTCTGTCACACGCTTTTTGTTCTTCATTATCCATTCTCCAGTATTCTTTGATGGGTATTTCACATTCATAACAAACCATCACCTTTGCACCATTTTTGTTTTTCTTAAATTTTGAAACTCTAAGTTCCCTGATTTCCAAGATTTGATAGGCTTTAATAATGGCGTCATGTCTTCCCAATCTTTCTTTAGATTGTAGTTCGTTTGACAAATCTAATAGGTTGTGACCTAAACCTTTTTCGTGGGCTTCCCACAACAATTCTTCAACTAATTCTTCGTTAGAATAACTCATCGGTAAAAAAATAAATGTTCAATAAGACTTTGTCAATATGAAAATCAAGATTGTGGTTTTCTTGTAACAAATTCGGTATAAATTTGTGACATTTCCAAACTATACATGTGTGACTCTAACATGATTTCAACAAACTCATTGAGAAACTTTTTGACTTTACTCATTCTTCCATCTTTTTTTTCAATTTCAACAATGATATTCAGAAAAGTCACTCTTAATTTATTACTACCTTGGTAGGGAAAACTAACATGCATAATAACATCTTTAACTTCCATTTCAGGTAACTTAAATCCGTTTTCATCTTCATAAAAACTTTGGAACTTTCCAATACTTTCATTAAGTAGGTTTTTTAACCATTCCCCGTGTGTCATAACTTGATTATATTAGGTAAATATTCTTATTTTTATATTCAAATTAAGTTTAAGATATATTTATTAAAAAAACTATTAGAACGATGAAATTTACTAATTTATTAAAATCTTTAATTTTAGAGTCATCTCGTTTCAAAATTCTTTTTGATGCGAATGTTGAAACTCCTGGCCAAAAAAATTATTATGAAATGGTTGGTGTGAAGAAAGGAGCGTCTCAAGGAGCTATTAACTCAAAAATTGATGCAATCAGACAAAAATTAGAGGCTAGTCCTGATAAAGATAATCCTAAATTTAATGAACTTAAAAATGCATTAGATACTTTAGGTAACGAGCAAAAGAGAAAGAAGTATGACTCAACAATTGGAAAGAAAATTCCATTTGAAGTTTTCAAAGCTATGATTTTTGCTGACCCTAAGGTTGGAGTTCCACAAGGTTTTGATAAAGAAAATGCGACACCCGAGGACATGGAAAAAATCAAGGTTGGAGCATACACTCAATGGATGTTGAAAAACTATCAAGAGCCTAAATTAGACCTTCCTGATTATGTTAAAGAAAATCCAAAGGAATACCAAGAAGCAATTAAGGAATTCCGTAGATTGTTTATTGAGGACATTGATAAGTTGAATGTTGATTTGTTAAAATTTGACAGGTTCAAAGGTAAATTAGAGAAAAAAGATATTAACCAATATACTCTTGATAGTTTATCAAGAGCGGTTGAGGATTTCAAATTAACTAAAGACTCAAAATCAGCTAAGGAAGAAAAAATGATGAAAGAAAACCCTTTCGCATTTCCTGGCTCAATCATTGACTATGTTGGTCCTAATTGGACTGTGGTTAGAATTGATAACCATAATGAGGCTGAAGATTATAAACAAGCTAAGGCTGCCGCTTGTCACTTTGGTGGGTATTATGATACAAGAGATGAGTTTGATGAAACTAATTGGTGTACATCTAAAGTTGATGGTAGTTACTACGACACATACATCAAACAGGGTTCTCTATATGTAATCTTACCAAACCAATCTTCTATTTTTGGTAAAAAGTCAGGTCTTCCTAAAGAAAGATACCAATTCCACTTTGACCCAAGACATCCACAGTATATGGATAGAAGAGACAAACCTGTTAACTTATATGATATGTTAAGAGAAGGAGGAAAACTTTCTGAACTGAGAGAATACTTCAAACCTGAAATCGCTAAGCGTGTTTCTAATCCAACAGGTTCTAAAATTCATATTGAATTCCCTAAAGGCCCGGCCGGATTATATGCATCTTTATACGGAGCAGAAGAATTGTTATCTGACATTAGTCCTGATGTTAAGAATATCATTTTGGAAAATACTGATAGTTCTAAACCTATTAAAATCAAAATTCCATCGTCAATTGGAAACTTACAAAAACTTAGGTCAATTAATTTTGACGGAGTTGTTTCAGAAATACCAAAAGAGATTTGTAACTGTAAGTCTTTGATTATTATAGCAGCTCCAAACAACCCTGATATGAAACCGTTACCTGAGTGTATCAAAGATATGCCAAACTTATCTTTTGTTAACTTAATTGGTTCTGGTAAAGAAAATGGTAAAGAAAAACTTCCTGATAGTGTCAGAGAAACGGCAGTAGAACGAGAAATGCCGGGTATGTGGTTTATCGGTTAAAAAACAAAGGGTCTGAAAAGACCCTTTTTTTATCTCCTATTGTATTTGAAATACTCTTTTCTGTCTTTATGAATAATTACTGTAAAAAAAGTAATGAAGACTAAAATAAAAATTGAACTTGTCATACTAACATATAGTAATAAGTTAGAGAAAGTGTGTTAAGACAAAGTTATGAAATTATTAAAAGTAGTCTCCCACACTTTCATTAACACAACTATCAACCTTACGGTAATCAGCATAATCATCAAAATAAACTCTCAATTCGTCTCTACTACCATCTCTAATTTGTTCTTGAATCAATCTATAATAACTTCCATGGTAAGAAATAGTATCGTCATTCCATACATTTTCTTTTTTGTTAATAATCCAATTTTCAATTACATCATATATACACTTTGTTGCGGGATACCTTCTAGCATATACCGTTTTTAATTCAGATTGACCCGCTCTGTTATAAACATTTCTTTTATAACTATATTCTTCAAAATTTTCATTATCTATCACCTCACCGATTAGTTTCAACATTATACTTTTATACCACTTTTCTTCTAATACGCCTTCATAACAATTTATATGAAGACTATATAAATCATTTCTCACATCGTCTAACTCTCTATTAATAACATATTTCATAGTTTCGTCATCTTCTAAAATACGAGAGATAATATCATCATCTAATGTGACATACCCTCTATCTTGTTCTAAACCAATTTTTTCTAATAATTTTGAATTTATATCTAACGCTCCTTTTTCTTTAAGTTCCTCACGAATTCTATTATCAACTAATTTTTTGTTTTCAGGAGTTAGTTCTTTATACACATCTCTATATTCGTCATTTGTAGACTCCCACGAACCAAAGACATAAGTGCCTTCAATAATTTCACCGATTGTTTCTTGACTTACATCATTTCTATTTTTACTGAAAAAAGTAGATAGTTCTTCTCCACTCGTATCAAAATAATACTCGTCACCAATTTTTATAACATCAGATAAAGTATCAGCTATTTTCCATATGTAAGAAGAATCTTCTTCCCAAAATGCATAGTTTAACTGATTTTCAAACTCATCCCAAACAACATTTTGTGGATTTATGTAACTAATAAGACCTTCCGATTTAATCAAGTTAAGAAACTTTTCAATTCCTCCAAATGTTTGAGCAATTTCTGTATCTCCGTCTTCAAAATCTTCAATAAAAACTAATAAATTTTTCTGTATTTTTGTTAGTTCAGTTTTTTCTTCAGACTCTGTTATGTCATTTTTCCCTAAAAACTTGAGAGCAGTTTGTTTTGTTTTTTCATCTTTCAAAATATTACCTAAAAGTTTAATTAAAGTGTTTTGGTCTTGTTTTAATTCTCTATGGTAACCCAAATCTACATTCTGAATAACTTCATAATCTACACATTCGGGATTAAATGGGACGACATCTAAAATTGGATGTGTAACATAAATAGTATCATTTCGCATCAAAAACACCTTCGTTGGTAATCCAATTAGGTCTTTCAAATGTTTCCAACAAAAAAACTCAGGGACTTCATTTTTGAAACCTTTTATATAGATTACATCTCCCATGTTAATATCTTCCATATCAATAAAATCTATTTCCTTTATACATTATACTTGGTCTTATATCTACCCACATAAATTGATTATCACATAATGTTTTCAAATTCCATATGTAAGTGAGTATAGGGTCAAAATTACTATTGATTTTATCTCTAAACCAATCGTCATCTCGTGACTCCCAAATAATTTCGGAATAATCATCCAAATTTGTTAACACATCAACATATTCACCACCGTAAAAAGAAACTTCTAACTCACTACAATCGGCTTCAACTTCAACCTCAATACCCTCACCATATGACTCAATTCCAATAATTTTAATTTTAACATTACACTTACCTCTAATTGCAACATATTCATCACCATCTACAGCATTTATTTCTTTTATATCGTTAGCAATTTCCAATAATTTAGTTTTATCTTTTGAACTAATATAAACCTCGTGTTTACTAATGTCAGTATAATAATGAACCATTTTTGTCATATAAAAATACGATGATGGTCCTCCTGGCTTTTCTTTTGGTAAATACTTTATAAATTCCTCAATTAAATTTTCAAAAATTTCAATTACAGCCACTCTACTATAAGATAAATCGTTTGGGTTATTAATATAAACATCAAGTTCATTAATAGGTGTTAATTCGCATTGATATTCCATTCCATTAATCTCAAACTTTGGAGACTCCAAATATGAGTTATAAAAGATTTTCATGGCTTCATTATATTTTCCCATTATTAATAAATACTATATTTATAATAAATGGAAAAAGTATTTGAGTTCGCAAATAAAATGTGGGAAATCGTATTTGGCGACGATATGCAGGTTTATAATGATGAATATTACGATTGGGAAGAGGAATACCATGACATAAGAATTGAATATTATGTTGGAAAGCCAAAGGGTATAAGAGAAATGAAAAATGTGACTCCATTATACAGAGTGGATTATGATTTAATCGTATCAGGTGTTTTTATTGATGGTGAAATAATTTACCACCAAGATGACCTTCCTGAATCTATATGGGAGGAATTTGAGGCTAATGTAGATATGGAATATTATAGGTTATTCAAAGATAAACGAATACAATTTTATGGTAATATTGTTTTTGATTATAGTAGACAACAGGGTATTAATGAAAGTGAAGAAAAACCATCACAAGATAAATTACTTATTTACATGCTGAAAATGTTAAATCCAGACGAGGAACTTTATATAGATTTTTATTTAAGCCCTGACAAAAAAACCACTTATGTTGTTGGTGATGAAGATGTATTAAATAAAAAATATAAAGGAGACAGTTGGAACGCTCCGAGTCTTACTCAACTTGTTCATAGCGCAAAAAAACACATTAATTATCAAAACCCAAAAGGACTAACAAAAGTAGTGTTTGTCAAAAAGAAAAATGATAATAAATCATCACTTAAAGAAGGAAAATTTTATAGAAAAAATTATGACAAATTAATACCGAGTGTTGAATATGTTCTTAATAGAATTTTCACTGAGGACTTTGATTGGTTCAGGGGAATTAAAATAGATGAGATTGGGATTTGTTCGTCAGTAGTTAAATGTATTGATGTTCATGGAAAACTAAAAATTGATGGGAATTGGGGGTTTGCGGAATATAGAAAATATAATTATGAAAAACCGTTTCATGATGAAGTAAGACTTGGAGATATGACCGGCACAAAAATTTATGGTGAATTTAAAGACACTATGATACTAACTTTGTCGGGTCTTCTTGGTTTTGATGTTAAATATTTTACCGATAATCTGTATATTGAACTTGTAAGTGATGAAGAGGAGTTAGTTAATGAGCAAGTCTCTAATCAAAAAATTGAAATTCCATATAAATACAAAGATTACAAATTATCTGAAGTTCCATATGATTTTGAAAATAATCTTGGGATTAAATTTCAGAAGGGGGTTGACACTCCTGAAAGTATTTTGGAAAAATTAAAAATAAAAAGTTTTTATATTGAGTCTGAGGGGCGGAAATTTCCCATAGTTCCTGTTTCATTTAATGGTAAAAATTTCAAATTAAGTTTTGAACCTTTAGACAAAAACAAAACTTTCTTAATTGGTTATAAAAAATCTTTTTAACTTGTTTTCAAATTAATTTTATTGTATTTTTGTGTTGTGAAGTATATTCATGTCAATCAACACAAGATTAGGTCTAATAAGAAAAATAACACATTAGAACCTGTTATTACCGTAAAAGAAGGTAGAAAGAATACTTACTGTTCAGAAGTTGAAATTTTGGGTCCCAGTCGTGTTTTATATGGTGGAAATGATAAAACATTACTGTCTTGTGGTGCCCGTGTGATTATTGAAACTGAATCTGAAATTAACATAATAAAATGAATAGAAAAAATAACGAAACTGATTTGAAGAGCTTAGCAATAATGATTATTGTCTTTACAATTGTATTTCTAACAACTCTATTCTCTGTGTAATATGTCATCACTTGAAACGCAATATTGGAATTTCTTAAAAGAGAACCCGACCTCAACTATAACTTTTGAGGAATGGAAAACAAAATTATCTAACGAACTATCCAAAGTTATTGAAAGAATTG
>Ga0172372_10005540_pt1 | contig 17537 bp, 31 predicted proteins | sample LakKiv5m_2_FD_114544 | JGI IMG/M metagenome (GOLD analysis project Ga0172372, IMG submission 114544) | Freshwater microbial communities from Kabuno Bay, South-Kivu, Congo - kab_092012_9.5m | ecosystem: Environmental > Aquatic > Freshwater > Lake | place: Democratic Republic of the Congo...
ATGTAAAACAGACACTAATTGGGCCTAATCAATCTATTGGTGGTGATTCATCTTTCTTATACGGATCAATTGTTGAAACATATAACAAATCTAAATTGGCTTCAGGTTATGGTCTTGCCGGCAGCGCTATTTATGCACGGCATCAAAGTACTTCATCTATTGACATAGTTTGGGGTCAGCGTAGTGTATCAACAATATTAAAACCTAGCGATGGCAACACAGCGGGAACAGTCAACAGCATGGTTGGACTGTACGCCGATGTTGGTTACATGGCAGAAGCCAATTTTTCAGGATCTATAACAGATTCGTATGGCTTTAGATACAGCAATACCGGTATCAATTCTGCCAGGACAATCATAAATTCTTATGGTGTTCAAATACAAAATGTTGGCGCGTCCGCGGGCGTTACTAATGCAATTGGTATTGATGTAGAACAAATAAATACAGCAAGCGGTATAAAATTAGGAATTAGAACGCAAGATCCAATTGTTATTGGCGCATCAAATATTTCTGGAAATGAAAAATTAAGAGTTAATGGCACATCACGTTTTGATGGCGTGTCAAATTTCATTGAGGGCTTGAGCGGTTCAATCACAAGACTAACTAATGGAAATTCTTATATCGTAGCCGGAACCGGCGTTTCTGTTGTTTCCAGTTCTTCTGGTCAAATTACGATATCTAATAGCGCCGTTCAAACGATAGAGTGGAGTGAAAAATTGGCAGGCACAGTAGATGGTACAAATACAAACTTCTCACTAAATTACACTCCGACAAGTAGCTCCACAATTATGGTTTTTTTAAATGGAATATTGTTAGAACAGGGTGTTAACAACGACTTTACAATTTCAGGTACGACTGTTACTTTAACCGAGGCGCCATTGCCCGATTCTAAAATAATTGCTACTTATTCTCATTAGCGTTAATGGTGAAATTCTATTAATCAATCGAATTGATAATAGATAACGATTGATTTTGTTCTTCTGTAATTTTTAAGCTTTCTCTAGCTTCTTTTCGTCGAGCCGCGAGATCTAAAGACGCACGTCCAGCTTTCGTGTTAGGGTTTTTATCGGGTCTATATTTTCTATTTTTTATCTTAGACTCTGCAGTTATTTCTCGAATATAAGCCTGAGGAGGTAACGGCGGCGCTGGCGACGGTCAATACGGCGGCGGCGGTGGAAGCTTTTATATCGGAACTTTTCAAACAGGTTCTACAGGAACCAATAATGGACATGGGTATGTTACGATAACAAAAACTTGATTGATATTTAAACGAAAGAGGAAGAAATGAGAATTGGCGCATATTGCAACATGAGGTTCTCTGAATTTCATGTATACAATTCTGCTCTATCAGCAATACAAGTTTTAACAAACTACAACAATAGAAAATCCTTATACGGACTTTAATGAACTTAAGAATTTGAATCAGAGGTTTGAACTATTGTTTCTTCCTCTAATTTCTTTTTTGCTTTCTTTCTTCTTTCTGAAAGATCAAGGGAAGCTCGCCCAGCCCGTGTATTGGGATTTTTATCAGGTCTGAATTTTCTATTTTTTACTTTTAATTCCGTGCTTATCTCTGAAACATATGCCTGAGGCGGCAATGGAGGATCAGGCACAGGATTTAAAATTTCTTCAATCTGAGAAATTAAATTTAACTTTGTGGAATTTAATTTTGATATTTCAATATTTTTACTGGCATGTTCTACTTTTTTTGCCAAAATTAATTTTTCATTTTCAGAATTTAAATTCTTTATCGTATTAAAAGTAGAATTTAACAGACCATCAATAAAATTAAAAGCATCCGCATTTATTTGTTGTTTTGCTCTAAATTCCATTATGTCTTTTCTTTGCGACACAACGTGATTTTCAATCTTCTGAAGACTATCTTTTGCACCAAGAGAATATCCCTCTAATCGTTGAATGTCAGCAATTAAACCTTCAAGATCTTGTTGCCTTTCAACAATCAATTCATCCAAAAAAGAAATTTTTTCTTTTAACTTTACAATAACTGTGTCTTGCTCTTTAGAATTTTCCATTAATTGTACCACAAAATCCTAAATTGAATTTATTCATCATTTTTTATGAGTAAACATGTACAAATAAAAAAGGCCCGGGAATTCCCGGGCCTCGAAGTATTTCAATACTTCTTTATTACGTTGTTCCTCTTAACACTATTGAAATAATATCATCTGCCGTTAAAGAATTTACAATTGTTTGATCTAGTGTGAATGTTGTCTGCGTAATCGTTGAGATGTCATAACCATATGCCATGAATATGCCATTTAAGAACACATCCAACTTTTCATCATCTGCACTTGAAAGAGTTCCAATGTTAGCACCAGCAGGTCCAAATGTAACGATGCCATTTGATGCGGATATATGCGTGCTGGTGCCTGCAAGGTAGCCCTTTGCAACCTGCGACGCCGCATTATTGCTAATGGTAACCTGACCATTAGAACTAGATACTACAGTAATTCCGGATCCTGCAACGATGTATGATGTGCCATCAACAAGTCGTGTCAAAGAACCTGAAAGTCCGTACTGCGCCTTGACGATGCTGCCAGAAATTTGTGCAGCGTGGAAGTTAGAATAACTTCCAATTGGAATTGGAAGAGAGCCTGTTGCGCTGTTTGTTGTTGTTGAAACAACAAATTCCGTTGCAGAATTATCCCAGAAAAATGCAACGTTATCACCGCCAGCCAATCCACCAATCCATCCTCTATCACCGGCAGACTGTTGAATAGTTCCAGATGCAAAACCGAGGCCGACGACGGCGTCTTTAATCTCAAGATTATTTGTGTTTATTGTTGTCGTCGTGCCATTGACAGTTAAATCGCCAGGAATGACAATGCTTTCACCTGCCAACTGAATTGCAGTTTGGCCTGTGCTTGACTTAATGTCATTGCCATTAACTTGTAGATCATTTCCAATGATTACAGTTGAGGATGCACCGCCAATCGTGATGTTGTTAGCACCAACATTCACGAATATTGACTTTGCTTCTTCGGCATCTGCAACTATATTACCGCCAATGAACGCATCGCCCGTGGTGGTGAATGTGCCATTTGCGAGAACATTTGAGCCAGTAAGATTTCCTGCAATTGAAACATCAGTACCAGACAACGTGATGGCTGTCGCGTCAGTTGAGGATTTGATGTCATTACCTGTGACTTTTAAATCACCTGCAACGTTAATTGTGCTCGCAGCACCACCGATCGTAATATCTGTTACATTCGTAAAGATTACTCGAGGGGTGTTTTGATCGGCAACTAAATTGCCGGCAGTTGTAATATTTCCGCCTACCTGAAGTGCGCCTGAACCACTTATCGTTGTCGCAGTAACTCCTTGCAAAGTCGACGTGCCTGCAACAACCAATGTACCTGAAACATATGCTCCGCCTGCAGCATAAACATTACCTTGAAATGCTGCGGTAGAACCTGTTACATGTAATGCTCCATGGATATCAGCGAGGTCCAATGATCCACTGAGACTATCAGTCCAAGAATTTGTACCCATGATCAATTTGATCTGAGTACGCAATGAATTTAAATCGTCCTCTAGGGTACGATTTGCTTTTGCCAAATTCGCATTTGTTACGCTATCAGATATTCGTGCAGCTAGCGTTCCGCTGATCTGTAATTGTTGAACTTTCGTAATCGCCATTTTGTCCCCTTGCCGAAATCTACTTCGACACTTTTAAGTATGGCGAAACAAACAAAAATTTTACAAATTATAAAAATTGACTTTGGATTTTAGAAGCCAAATTGTGCTGACAAATGTTTGTCTCCCGCGACAATAACACGAGGATCAACATCACGAGCATCACGAGTTCTAATGAATACCGGAAATCTTACTCGTCCATCTTGGGTCAAACCATCACCTGTTTGTGGATCAGGTTGTCCTTCCATTTCCACAACTTTACCGATCCATGAATTTGGATCGACATTAACCTCAGCCTTCATCTTGTCGGTAAATCCGCCGGCAACTCGGGTCACGACACCATTTGGCAACACAACTTCAAAGCCACCCCACAAACCTTCTCGCTTCGATCCCCTGCGGCCCTCATAATGACCTACAATAATTCCTTCATATGTCGCCACAGGTTTCATCTTACGAATATTCGAAGATCTTTTGAAAACATAAGGCGCAAATAAATCTTTCACCATAATACCTTCATAGCCTGCATTGGTATCGGTCGTATATGCTACGAGTAGTTCTTCTTCGTTGTTCACGTATCGACCCGGTACTTGGGTGATTGTCGAATCACCAACTTGATGCACAAGTTCCGCTACAAGTTCCAGTCGATCTTCTAGATCAAGATGACTCTCTTGGTCATGCCAGTCGGCAAAGGGAAGTGCATCAAATACGTGAAAGATCATGCCAGAATCATCTTTGCTTTTTTTATGTGACATGACGACAGAAGCAGATTCATTCCAATCTGCGCCCATTACTTCCCCATCAAGAACAAACTCATCCCAGGGCGCTGATTCTAGCAAAGACTTAATCTTTGGTAATGTCTCTAAAACGTTACCATTTCTGGTGAACATTGTTACTTCTCCACCGTGTTTTACTGCAACACACCGAAGACCATCTAGCTTTGGTTCAACCCAGACAGGATACATGATCGGATCTTCGATCAGAATGCCCTTACCATCTTCATGCCTAGTCTTTAATGACTCAGCAAGCTGCACTGAGAATCCAACAATCGCGCTTGGCCAAATTTTATTAACAGTTGTTGATTGCACTCCACACCGAAGATTCTTTAAAAGAATTCGCAAACACCACTTCTGCTGTGGGCCTGTCATGTCCGTAAAAAGTCTAACGACAAGATCCTTTGCGGCATTGCCTGTTACAGCGCGAGTTGACAGCTTTTCGTAGATATCCTCAAGAAAATGTTCTAGAACGATGTCATCGGTACCGATTCCTTCGGCCTTGGGCATCTTGAACTTGTTGACGTAAAAATTTAGGTAAGGATCTCCTGAGGCAATAAAAATTCTTTTCAAGAGCGAATTTTTACAATTTTCTTCAAGAAGTTCTTCTTTAAAAAGACGAGAATTGTTGGATTCAAGCCGCTCAAGAATGTCGATGACAGAGTGCATGGTTTATTATACCATGCAAAAGATGTAATTTCACGGGTCGTTTGAAGCTAATTCTTTCTTTTTCTTTGAAGATTTTTGAGTAGGAATGCTGATAGACTCTGCCGTATCAACATCAGATTTGACATCTTCTGCAATGATTGGTTGTGGTTCTGCCACCGCAGGCGGATCAACCTTCACATCAACTTGAATCTTCTTTCCTGTGTCTTTAAGTAAGGCAGGTGGGTCTAATACAACAATGCCTTCTTGGGGTGATGATACAGGAGCACCTGCTACACTTTGAAAGTCTTCTTCAGATGGAGGCGAAACTCCCATCTTGTCACACTTCTGTGAAAGTGTAACATAACTTGTAATTCCAGTTGAGGCCAAAAAATCTTTTAGATTGGTTTTTCTTTTCCTAAGAAGATCTGTTAGTTTTATTGGTGGAAGTTTTTTAATTGTAAATTTTGACATTTTAACTCCTAAATATTGCTTACTTTACTTTTTTGCTGCTTCCAGATTGTGAAGCAGATCTGAAATCACATTTTGAAATTGCGGAGATGCAGCTACGTTCTTAATTTTTTCATCTGACAATTCAAGATTCCACTCTTCATCGAATGCATGGACAAATTTTGTCATAACCCTGAGAACATAATTTCTTGCAGACGAGTGGTTCATTACAAATCCAATTTCTGACATGATATCAGCAATTTCTCTGTAATTAATTCCTTCATCTTCAAGAACGGTCGCATAACCTTTACTATTTTTTGTATTCATACTTTTTTAATTTTTTGGGGAGGAGCATATCGACGATGCTGTAGATCTAGTAATCGATGATTCAAAATTTCATGAATATCTTGTCGTTGTTCAAGATGATCAGCTTCGTGATCATGAGAATCTGAATTTAAAAAAATCAACTTTTTTAATGTTAGAAATGAAACAATACAATTCAAAAAAGAAAGCAAAGTTAAGCACAACAACCAATACGTCATGTTAGTCCCATACCTGTCACAATCAGATGTGCTTCGGCATCGCTAACTTCATAATCAGCATTTTCAACATCTTCATATAAACCAAAACGTAATCGAAGAATTGCTGCTTCTTTTGTCGACAAGCTTTGCATGACATTTTTTACGATGACCATCATTTCTTTCTTTGCAAATGATTCAAAAGGATCATTTGCAAAGTTTGTATCTTCAAGTTTGTCTTCAAGCGTTGAAGTTCCATCATCGCCGACGTGCTGCTGCAACGAAACAATATTTTTGCCAGATTGCATCGTTGCTTTTACAACTGTTTCAGAAACATCAATAATTTCTGAAAGTTCTTCAGAACTTGGGCCATATCCCTTTAACTCCTTGAAAGCATCAGAAGCTTCAATCAACTTTTTTTGAGCCAATGCAGCATGCGCTGGCAGTCGAATAATCTTCTTACGCTTCAGAATGTATTGGCTAATCGCCTGCTTAATCCACCATGTTGCGTAGGTTGAAAAACGAAAACCTTTCTTCCAGTCGAATTTGTCGATAGCTTTCAATAAACCAAGATTGCCTTCTTGAATTAGATCTTCTAAGGGAATATTATGACCTTTTTGCTTCTTTGCAATATACACGACCAACCTGAGATTGGACTCGGTCAGCTTTTTGCGTGCCTTCACCGCATCTTTACCACCCTTTTCATAAGCTTGAAACAGCTCAACAAGCTCTTCATGCTCCAATTGTGGATAAGATTGCAACGATCCTAAATAACTAGAAATTGTATTTTGTTTATTTGAAATATTTAGCATATCAGTTCAAACCATTTTGAGTCGAAACCTCAAGAGTCGCGTCAGAACCCAGAGTTGAATCAACTTCAGTTGCAGGTACAAATTTCTTAATGTATTCCAAATGCGCCTCCGCGTGAGTTTGACGGAGATTCTTCTCGCGCTGCAAATACGCTAGTTCGACTTCCCACAAATATGGATCCTTGCTCATCGACACAAGCTTATTCCTTTCAAACTCTAGACGATTCACACGGTCATGAATCGCTTCATCAGCCATGTAACCGATATCATCCATGTTGTACATCTCAGGAGCATCGTTGCCAAAGTTCTTATTGAAATTCTTGTTCTTTTTGGACATTGTCTTTTTCCTATTTTTGTAATATAAATTCAGTGAGTGTCATTGTACATGGAACACATTACATGTTCCATTGCTTCGCTAAGTTCTTTTAAGAAAGTTACAGAATCAAAAAATTCAAGTTGTGTAATTTCACCGCCACTCATTAATTTAAATCTACCATGACTTGAGATCTGAATACGAAGACCGTCTTTTATGTAGACAGGCTTCCAAACCTCTCGTCTCTCTGTAAGTGACACTACGTTCGACATATTCTTATTCTATCTCACCGATACAAAACTTTGCATCAGTCAATCAGCTGAATTGTACCCCACTCATCAGGTCCGATAGTATAGACAACTTTCTTCACGCCAGCCGCGCGCATTCTAACTTGACAACTCGTGCAAGGTCGTGACATTGTCCAATCGCCCGTCGATCGCAAAACCCTTGCCACCCAAACGACAGAATCAGGGGTCAACTTTCGCACGACTCGAGCTTCCGCATGGTGTGTTGGAACAATATTCGCTGCAGCGATGTTTTTTGCTGTGACCAAGACTCCATCTTTTCGTAGACCAACAGCACCGAGACAAAAAGAACGATTATCATACCGCTCAGGATTGTCCCGGGCAACGTCTGCTGCCATGGCCAACATTCTTCTATCCATCGACATGATACATTAAACAATAACACGGTCATTCTTCACATTGCACACTAATTAATCATAGAGGAATAAACCATGGGCGCCAATGATTCGCTAACAACTTCAAAAGAAGGCTTGGAACACATCACAAAATGGGAAGGGCTTGTATTAAAGCGTTACATTTGTCCCGCAGGCAAACCCACAATTGGTGTAGGCCATGTGATTCTTCCAGGTGAAAATTATCAAGTAATCACTAAAGAACAAGCACTAGACATCCTCGCAAAAGACGTCGAACGGTTTGAAAAAGCAGTCAAAAAACACATCACAACGCCCCTCAATCAACATCAATTCGATGCGTTAGTCGGCTTTATCTTTAACACTGGCGAAGGTGGCATCATCAACACAGGTGTGCAAAAAGCCGTCAATTCAGGCGATTTTGCTAGCGTTCCTGCAAAATTAGAAGAATGGAGCAAATTTCGAGTCAACGGCGTATTAAAAGTAAATCAAGGCCTTCTAAATCGAAGAAAATCAGAAGGCCAACTTTTTATGAAACCTGTCGATGCGCCATCCTGCGTTCCTCCAAAAATGACAACGTGGACGAAAGAATCATTAATGAAAGCGCAAGAAAAATTATTAAAGATGGGGCTCTACAAGATGAAGGTTGACGGCCTATGGGGCCCAGGTACTTCTACAGCCCTAGAAAACTTCTCAAAACAGCGTGGCTTATCTCTAGGAAACCAACCCAAAGTTGAGATTCTTAGTGAAACATACGAAGCCCTCATGTCGTCATGAATTTTCAACTATTGCTTTGTTTCATCATGTCTACAATTGCACCTATTGTTGGCATACAACATACAGTTTTAACAAGTAAATGTAATCGACAAATTCCTCAAGTCGCAAAAGGAAGCCGAATGCTTCTCATCGGCGATTCTTTAGCACAGGGCATGTCACCACACTTTAATAAAAGTGCTCGCAGCAGAGGGTATCTTCCCTTCATAAAATGTCTGCAAGGATCTCGAATAGATTATTGGTCACCTCGCCTTGAGGCAATCATAAATGATATTAGACCAACTCTCATTGTCGTATCACTCGGCACAAACGATGCAGGAATGACCACACCAGAGAGTCAGAGGCCACACATAAAAAATATTAAAAAAATAATAGATAGATACGGAGCCAAGATTATTTGGCTTTTACCACAGCCTTTACCAAGTAGATTCGTTGGTCAAAATGACATTAAAAAAATCATAAATGAAGAGTTGCAAAATAACGTTTATGACACTAAAATCAGGTTAGAAAAGACTGAAGATAAAATCCACCTGACAAGCAAAGGCTACGAAACTTGGATGAACGCGACGTGGGAGCACATGGCGTCGAAAGGAATCATCGTCAATTAACTTTTATTTGTTGATGAATAGTTGTCGGAGGCCCAACCTCCACCCTTCAAGGTGAAAGATGTTCCACCTGAAATTAATCGATTATAGCTAAAGATTCTGCACTTTGGACATTCCGCACCTTTTTCATCTTTAATCGACTGTTGTACTTCAAATTCACTATTGCAGACAAGACATGCATATTCGTATGTAGGCATATTATTTCTCCATCAAACGATGGGTGAAGATGCTGTGATAACTGTTGGAAACATTACGATAGTCCCCTTTAACTCAGGAACACCAGGTTGACGTGTAATCTTCAAGGGCCCCTGATGATTAACTAGTATAGATAGTTTTGGATCGACCAGCAGGTCAGAAAATCTTTTCTCAGCACCGTCGACCCAGCATGTCTGAGAGACTAACTGACAAACTTGTGAATAATCTGAGTGTAAAGCGTCATGGGCCGTCGCATTTGGCTGTATTACCTTAACAGGTTTTCCATTCATTTTGTTTAAAGATGATGCGGCAGCAAAACCAACAATGCCTTGGTAAGACGTGCCGGCAAAATGCCAGCCATAATTACATGCCCGACCAGGTAATTGCTCAAGCTTCTTATCAAGAATCCAATGTTTGCCAGGATCCGCAACAAGACCCTCATTTATAGGCAGCAATTTCAACTTTGCATCCACATTGCTGGAATGTTTTACCATTGAAGAAACAGACGAAGATATCTTCATTGGCGCTGGTTCCAGCCGGCGCGCCGCAGAAATATAGACAAGATCTGCAATCTGTGCTGTCATCAACGACGCATCAAAAAGATCCGCAAGATTTTGCTGCAGCCGAGCGCTGACGTTAACGCGCACACCATCAATTTTCAGAGCGTCTTCCATAACAAAAAATTTCGCGTTGTATCCACCAGCAGCGTAAGTCACCTCCGTCCAGGCGGCCTCAAAAGTTCCTGCCTGAACACGATCGAGAATATATTTCTCACGGTCGGATAACTTCTCTGGAAATGTCACGTTCTTATCCTATATCAGCTTAAGGGTTTTGTTCATTTTTTACGATGACCCATCTGATCGTACTTATCACCGTCTCCTTGACGATTCATCGACTGCACAATTTCTGAAGGATCTTCGTGGCCCTCGTCCACATCTTCTTCGTCTAGAGGAGAAGGAAATCCACCAAATCCTAACCGTTCTTTGTCATCGGAATCAACAGGTTCACCGCTGCCCGCACGCCAGCGACCAGGGACATCAGCTTCTTCATCGAGTGCTTCTCTAATTAATCTTCTTAATTGTCTTACAGTTATTAACATAAGATTTATAATATATATATATCAGGGCCATCACGATAATCGTATGCCATCATCTCGTAGATTAAAAAAACAAAAAATGCCTACCAACGGCGATTGTTACGAAGCCGCCGGCAAGTTTATTGGCGATCAATTGTTGGCCGGCGAAATAGATCGCTACATTCTTGTCCACGGTGAAGTTCGTGGTCAAGGCCCTTTAATGGGCGTCAACTTCGGCCACGCATGGGTCATAGACACGACGACGGACGCTGTGATAGACAAATCGAACGGCCGAGACATTAATCTACCACGATTCATTTATTATGGAATCGGCGGCATAAACGACATCGACAACTATTATGAGTACACTGCCGAGGAAGCACGAGACAAGATGTTGGAGACAGGAAATTATGGCCCATGGGACCTTGTAACATCGAGTGGATTATGAACAAAGATGATATTTTTACGATGGCATCAGCACAAGACGTTCCGGTCGACCCGGAGACGCTAGCAGATATCGAACGATCAGATGAAACAGTACAAGAAGGCAAGAAAAAGAAGAAGGGCTTCTGGGCGAACATGTGGAACAAACGTCGCCGCGGCGAACCTCCACTTCGAAAAGGCCAAAAAGGCTTTCCAAAGAAGTTACCGGAATCGCAGCTTAAGGAATTAATTCAGCTGTTGATTCGTGAAGAACTCATCAAGTAAGGGAAAATAAAATGATAATTGCACATTTAATCGTCGTGATGACGACGCTGTGGATATTCATTTCAACTTTAAAAATTAAAGTCCAAGCTCATTAGCATGAGGCAGCGTTGGAACCACAGGTTTCTTTTTGAGAACCTCATGTTTTGGTGCTGCTGAAGGAAGCGCCATTGGCACTTGAACTTCACTAAGTTGATTCATTAAAGAAACATTCTTTTCTTTTTGCGTTTCTCTTAACAAAAGTTGACGACCGCAGCTTCCGCATGCATTAAGTTGATCTTTCAACTCATCCAACTCTTCTTCCAATTTTTCGTGTTGATTTTTTTCCTGCTGAAGTGCTTCTCGCAGGATCTCATACGCAATTTTGGCACCTGGTTCCGGTGGTTGACGAACTGCACCCCATATTGCAGTACATGCAGTTGCAATCGCACCAATGACCATTACGGCAGCTTTACCCTTCGCCATTATGGCTTCAGCGCGAGGTCTTAATCGTGGCTTCTCGTCGTCTGACATGATTGATATATAATCTTCAGAATTCGATTATTTCAACGATTAATTTCCCGCTGTTTTGTCGTCGAATAACACGATGCCACACCGCCGCAGGTATTTGATACACATCACCAACTTTCAAAGAAATTGGAAGTTCATTGTCATATTGCAGATACCAACCTGATCCTTCTATCACCTCGACACGTCGGTCGACAGCGTCACGATGCCATGTCAGTTCTTCGGCGTTAACGTCGACTTCAAAGGTTCTTCGTCGACAATTTGACGATAACTGAACCTCCGAAAATGGATACATCACCACCAACCAGGAATATTCCTACCAAAAAACTTCGTGGCCCTGCAGGACCAATAACCTGCCTGAGTCCTATCGTCTTTGTCAGCGCAATTGTGTCGATCACCAAAAGACTTACGACGCTTACGTGCAGCATCAGAATCACCCATGGCGTCAGGCATAGAAGAACCAAATGAAACTTTCTTTACTTTACCTGTTTTTGGATTTCTAACATAAACATATGCACGACCACCAGAACCTCGTTTTGGCTTGCCTAGCTCAACTTCTTTTCCTTTATACTTCGCCTCACTCAGGTCGTCGTCTTTCATCGGAAAATCCAAAGGAACTGCCTGACCTTCGTATGTGGCCCACTCACCAAGATCGGATTCCAATAAATCTCTTTCGAATTCAGATTGTGGTTCGTAGAGCTTCGAAGTATAAAGCCACTTGGCCTCCTTAATCAGAGCGAAGTACTTTTCAGTTCCTGCACGATACACAGGAGAATCAAAAGAGACGCCTTCCTCTAAATGCCAACGAAGGCCTTCAGACAACGTTGGAGATTTACCATTCTGTGCAGAAGAACGTAAGAATTCTTCACCAATTATTTTACGAAGTTGTTTTTCTGTAAGTTCCACGTCTAATATGTATTCGACAAATTATCGACCTTGGTGTAAAATTTTTTCGAATAGTATAATATGAATATTACCCCTCGGGGTAAACATATATTTTTGAAGGAAAACAGAAACATGAATAAGAATCTTTTTGCTATCGTTTGCGTCGCTGCAGTTCTCGCGGGCTGCGAAGACGACAAGTGTGAGACAAAGTCCGAGGCATCCTCATCAGCTGTTGTTACCTCATCGGTTGCGGGCGCAGGCGGTGCTGGTGGACAGGTCGCCGCATCAGGCTCAGGCGGTGATGCTGCAGTCGTTGGTTCTGGTGGTGCAGGCCAAGGAGGCGCCCCAGGCACCGGTGGCTCTACAGCAACAGCAGGTGGAGAACCAGGTGCAGGTGGTGACGGCGGCGCAGGCTGACGGTCACAATCATCTCACACAATGAAAGCCTCGGGAAACCGAGGCTTTTTTATTGCTCATTTTTATCTACATTAAAATTTGGTGGGCAACCCATGTAAACGTCAGCATGCGGATCACACGGCAGCGGAACTTCCATAATAATCAGTTCATTATTTGGACCAATCGTTTTGATCACCTCTGATCCACAAAGCCACGGATCATCATGCCAAACTTCTTCCACTTGAGAATCATTGGGTGGAGTTGGATATGATGGCGAAATTTCTGCCTCAACAGGATCGCTTCCCAAATCCAACGTGGAAGGCATCGAGACAGAACAAGAAAATCCTGCGAACAACACGACGATGCTGAGAATGTGATGATTCTTCATACGCCTCAAAAATTCATTGGCAAAAGGAGGAATAATGATAGACGCACTCATCAATAAACCACTAAAGATGCGGGCTGTCCACATTTGTCGTTCCTTAATCATAGGTATTAGCATACACATGAAAGACGCAAAGGTTATTAAACAACTCCTCAAAGAATTCGTTAAAGAATACTCGTCACGTGCAGGATCACACCCAGAAGAAGCATACCATGACGAACTTCTAGATGACCCAGCGTACTCTGCAGATTCTGTCTACGTGCCGCATGACATCAAAAAGAAGATTGGAAAATGGGCAAAAGACATGGGACTGTCCACAACCAAAAAGAAAAACAGATAGTTCAGCCATAGATATACTGCCTAGCCATGCCATACAGAATTCGTAAAGCGAAATGCAAACAATCTGACGGCACACCAGGCACATACGTCCTCAGTTATAAGGATAAAAAGGGCAAACGACACAGGGCATGCCACACTTCTAAGAAAAAAGCAAAGGGTCAAATTGCCGCAATAGAAATGGAATCTTTAATAAGGTTGACGATCGGCGGTATAATTAAAGAAGTACTCGATGACACCAAGGACAATGCAATGAAAATCAAACTCTCACACCTTCGTAGAATTATTCGTGAAGCCATTGAAGAAACAAAACTTCAATCGACGCCCAGCAGACCTGATACAGACGAGGCAGTCGACGAAGGTGATGTCGATGAATCAGAATTCACATATGCGATCGCCAAGGCGGCAGACCAAGGTAAGAAACAAGTCAATATTGATGGTGAAAAATTCCCAGTTAAAATGTCGAAAGACAAAGCAGAAGATATACTCGACAAGAAAAAGAAGTAATATAAAATTTGCCATTTGTACCCGGAGGAAGCCGATCGGCTTCCTTTTTTATATTTTTACGGCAATTATTTGAACATCTCGTGGAATGCTAGGATCATTTCGTAAATTTTTTACTGCAGCAATGTTTTTAAATGAGTCGTCAAAAAATTTTACAATTTTTACATCACGTTTCAAAATTTCATCACGAATAACATCAGCCTTGGCATACGGATCAGAATCACCCAAAGCAACAATGTCGATACCACTCACACCCATCTCTTCTAAAAACATCCTAATTGGGTCTGCAGCTCCACGAGCCGTCAAAATAAAAACATTTTCACTGCCTAAATTACGAATCGCATACTTCAACTTCAACAACATGTGAACGATCGGCGATGGGCCCTTAACCTGCTCAAAATCCGAATAATCAAAAGTATCGCCAGGCTTCTGCTCATATATGGCGTATTCTGCAGGCGTTAACGCAATTTGTTCACCCTTCTCGGTCGTCAAATAAATGTAAGACTTCGTCTTCACCAATGTATCGTCAAAATCAAACACATTTACCTCGACGACACCCGGGGCCTCCATCAAAATTCTTAGACTCAAAATGTCCGTCATGCTTCATTAAATATGAAGAAAAATAAAAAATGACGAAAAGACATTTTTAGAAAAATCATTAATGAATTTTATAATTATTCATGTGAAACGCCCTCATGGTTCCCGTTGGTACAACGTGTACGGCGAAAGTTTGGCAATGACAGCTGTTTCTGCCGCAATGTCGATCTGTATGCTAATGTCATGCAATACTCCAAGATGGGTCAAGTACGGCCAAACGAAAGCGTGGATCTTGCAAGAAACTTCAACTGTTTGCATCGAAGTGCCTCCAGAAAATCTGCTCGGCGTCATAACAGCAATAGAGGCATGGGAAACAGCAATCGGCAACTGGAAACACCTTGAACCTCGAAAAGGTATCACAGAAGAATGCACCTACACAATTCGTGAAGAATTACCTGGGCCTCAAATCGGCCCATATATTCTCGCAATTGTAACAGGTACAGCAAGTAAAGACATCCTACTCTTCAAAGGCAGATACGAGTTTGATCCCGTCGGCATCACACTTCACGAACTCGGCCACGTATTCGGGGCACGTCATATGGCAGGCACACTTATGGCACCATATGTACAACCCGGTGTATATCGATGCCCAGATGCTGCAACCGTGGCACAAGTGGCCATCGCAAATTCAGTGGATCCATCGCTACTACTCTGGTGTAGCAACGATTAATTACTGCCCCATCTTAATACGCTTCACCAACAACGCACCCATCGCAGACAAGGCAGTGTGTAACTCGGGACGCGCCAATAATGCTTCGGCAATTAACTCACCAGCAAATGTATCGTCTTCAAAGGACTCAGGCAACGATACCTCATCACCATCCAACACTCCCAATATCTCCAATGCCTCGGCGGTGGCGTCTAACGAGGTTCCACCAACAGCTTCAGTTACGAAATCAACTAAGGATGCAGCCAATTCCTCCACCGCCTCAGCCTCTTCGCTCATTTGCTTCATCTTAAAATCACCATAATTGGAATGTTAATATATACACAGCAATTATTAAATATCATCAAAAGTTAAACATAAACAGCTGGACGTCAATCTGCACACACTCCCCCCACACGAGGCTCGGCTTCAGCGGCGTCACGCGCCGCTACCTCACCTCGCTCTACTCAACTCCGCCGACAGGCGGGGCCGCCAAATCAGCCGCGGCGTCCTCCGGGGTGCCCTCGCCTCCCATACCAATGTACTCCTCAGCAGAATCAGGCCGCCCAGGATTCGTGCCCTTATCCCCCGGACTCTTGTACCAATATCCATAAATATCAACGCCTCGATCCACCTCGTAATCTCGAGCACCTCCGGATGTTCCCGTCGTCGGATCCGCAGTAACACCCGGCCCTGAGGCGCCCTGCCTCAGGGCTTCCCTAATATAACGTCGAAGTAAGTACATGTCGATACATATACGTCACCGACCCACAGTTGCCCGACACAGCTGTCGAGTGTCCCGGTCCCGAATCGACTCACAATAAATGGGCTTATCCCAGGCGATCGCTCGACACAGGTGCCGCAGGTCCGAATCCGCGATCGACTCACAATAGATGGGCTTGCGCTGCGTCGTGGCCCTGCAATGATTGCGACGATCCCCATCCACAATCGACTCACAGCGCAGCGATCCACCACGGCCGCCGCGGGCCATGCACGTCACAACGAGGAGAACCACAACACAGAGCACCCGCTTCATTTGTCGACCCCCAAGACACGAATACTTTCTTCAGGCAACAACACAGGCCGACCCTCCTCATCGTACGGACAGTGTCGACAGCCACCATTGCAACAGAAGCCACGATCCAACAGAAATTTGTGGGTCCATACGTCCAGACCCGTCGCCGGATCCTGATACCAATCGAGACCTTCCACCAACTTCATGGAAGACATATCAGTCCCGTCGCCTCCGGGCCCGTGCCTCCGACAAAACTACGAGACGACCCCCGATCGATGCACAACGAAACACTGCAACGTCTTCGAGCACCCGCGGATTGTGGCATCGAAAAGACCCGCCGTGACCCAGACGCAGGTGACAATCAAAGTCCCCCATACAAAGTGTCAGCAGGTTGGAAACCTCCAACTCCAGGTCCGGGGCCACAGAGAACGGCACGATGTGGTGAACCTGCAACAGATTCGTGCCACCACACGCAGCACATGTCGGATGGGCCGCCAAGTATGCGTCGCGCACGGCGTCCCAGCCAGAGGATCGACTTCGAGACTTGTCCAGCTCTCTGTGCAGAGACCGCGCTTTGTGCACCCTCGACTCGAGGCGCTTCAAAAGATTAGGCTTGTATGCGTCGTTCATGCCGATACATATTCGGTCATCACAACTTCATCGACCCCGCCGTGCAACTCACAAACGGCCGCCGCAACCTCAATAGGCGTGTATGGATACACTGTGTCCGTCCATCGCCCAGACAACTCCGCATAGGGCCACAGCAGCGGTTCCACCTGCGAAGGATATCCAATCTCCACTGCGCTCCACGGACCCACACTGTTTCTCGGGGTACAGTACAGGCCGGCACCGACCTGCACAGACATCGCAAATCCATCCCGACAAACGATGGCCGGCAGCGGCCGGCCGCCACTCGCACCTCGCAACCTCTTCAGGTACGATTGCAAGATTTGCAGCTGATTCTCCATGACACTTCTCCTTATGCCGTCGCCGCATCGGCAACGATGCCTCGAATCGTCTCTTCCAGCTCCGGTTCGACGTCGAGCATCCACGCCACCAGGTCCTCTTCCTCGAAGTACTCCAGCAGCGCCAACA
>Ga0172372_10005541_pt1 | contig 17537 bp, 15 predicted proteins | sample LakKiv5m_2_FD_114544 | JGI IMG/M metagenome (GOLD analysis project Ga0172372, IMG submission 114544) | Freshwater microbial communities from Kabuno Bay, South-Kivu, Congo - kab_092012_9.5m | ecosystem: Environmental > Aquatic > Freshwater > Lake | place: Democratic Republic of the Congo...
AGGAGGTAACGTAGGTATTGGTACTACTAGTCCTGGAGCATTATTGCACTTAGTACAAAGTAGTGGTCCAACAATTAGACTAGTTAGAACATCAAATCGTTTTGATATCACTGCCGATAATGACTTTATGGAGTTGAATGCAAGAGACGCATCAACCTATATGACATTTAGAACAGCTGATACCGAGCGTATGCGCATCTCCTCTAATGGTAATGTAGGTATTGGTACTACTAGTCCTAGTGAAAAACTTTCTGTTAATGGGTTTTCATATGCTTATGGTGCTCAAAACGTAAGCGGATTCAAATACGAAAATACAACGGCTGGACACGTTGTTATTATGAATGCTAATGATTCGTATGCCCAAATATATACTCCTGGTGCTACTCCATTAATGCTTGGAACTAATAATACTTCTAGAGTATATATAACTTCAGACGGTAACGTAGGTATTGGTACTACTAGTCCAACGGAAAAACTTGTTGTTACTGGAGCAATAAGGTCAACCAACCAATCGAACGATTTTGGAACTGGTGGGGCAAGTGCATTTATGGATATAATAAATGCTTCTAAACTTGTGCGTATCGGTAGCGTTAGCGGTGGTGATACTCTTGCTGGGTCGGAGGGCGACGTTGGAATTTTTACTCGCGGCAGCGAGGTTGTTCGCATCACCAGCGCTGGCAACGTCGGCATTGGGACGACTAGTCCAGGCGCTAAACTAACTGTTTCTGGCGCCGGCGTAGAGGCTCACATCAATAATGGCGATACAAATACTTTAACGCTTGGTAATTTTTCTAGCGGAAGGCACTTCATTAAGTCCATAAATCTTGGTGTCGCCTTAACTCCTCTTACTTTACAGGCATCTTCTTTCACATTTGACACTGGCAACGTCCTCATCGGAACCACCACGGACGCTGGTTACAAACTCAATGTAAACGGAACATTTTTAAGTCAAGGCACGGCTTACTTCAGTGGTAACGTAAACTTCAGCAACCAATACAGAACCTACGGCCTTCCATACTTTGAAATGGGTGGCGGCGGAATCACCGATGAGTATTTGCTTTTGGTTCCAAAATACGCCTCTGGAACAGTAGACCCATACTTGCTGATGGGTGAGTTGCAGTTCCAGCGAGGAAGTACGAGCACTGGTAATGATAATAGCATTACAACCATTAACATTCAAACCGCCTACAACCAAACAAACTTTTATCAATTCTCCATCAACGGAGCAACTGTTTGGACGAGCATTGATATTATTTCTATAAGTGGTGTAGAATGGTATGCGCTTAAAGCCAGACCAAATGGTGGCGGCCCATACTTGGTAAATCAGTTTGTTGGAAACCTTACCGACTCTGGTAGTCAAATGCTAACTCGTGTTAGACTTAGTGATGCGGGAGTTGCTTTGGTTACTGCAAATGTTTTTTTGCCGAGTTATACCAATTATGGTGGCTACATCATTCGAGGAACAAGTTACGATAGTCCATATTTTGCACTAAAAGGAGATGAATACACTTTAGTAGAAATCGCTGACCGCACATCTGGAGCAACAGACGTAGGATTTATAGGAATTTATAGCGAAAACACCAAAGTAATTGACATCCCAGGTAATACTGACAAGGTTTACTTTAATAATGGTGGAAACTTCCTCATCGGAACCACCACGGACTCGGGCTATAAGTTGAATGTTAATGGTACAACATTTTCGTCTGGAAATATAACAACAGATGGATATGTATTTGCAAACTCAGAGGGTCTTTCGACAAGACTTCGAGTAGGAGGCATTCACGGAAATCTTGGTCTTTACATTGACGCGACATATAATATGCAGTTCGACCTTGGTTGGAATGGTGCATTTACATGGACTCGTGGTAATGCTGAAAAGATGCGCCTTACTTATGATGGAAAGGTTGGTATTGGTACGGCTAATCCTCAAGACAAGTTAGAAATAGCCTCGGGCTACCTAAGGATGTATGACCCATCAAGTAGTACAGGCGCTGGTTACTTCTTGCAGTGGTCATCCGACAACGGAGGCAGCAATGTAACGTATGCAGGTATTGATGCCATTACAACAAGCGCAGGCGCAAGAACTGGAGACTTACGATTCTTTACCTCAAATGCAGGTGCCCCAACTGAAAAAGTACGCATTACCAGCGCTGGCAACGTCGGCATTGGGACGACTAGTCCAAGTTATAAACAGCACACCGTCATTAGCGGAGCAACTGGAGACATAGCCGGATTTTCATTAACTGGAAACGTCAATAATCCGACTCTCCTTATTAAAGCTGATGCTACAAATCAAGTTATAACCTTTCGTGCTGGTTCAAACACTGCTACTTATCCTGCTATTGCTTTTGATACTGGTACTGGTGGTGAAAAAATGCGCATCACCAGCGCAGGCAACGTCGGCATTGGGACGACTAGTCCTAGTGCCAAGCTTGAGGTATATGCTGGTTCAGACACAACAGCAAATACAATCTTATGGGGACAGACCATAAGAAACGGAGGGAATGCAGCGACCACTGGATATGGTGTTGGACTAAAGCTAAAGAACAGCACCGACAGTGTTCCAAACGAGCTCTACAAGTGGGCTGGTGTTGCCGCTGTTGCTGGCTCAAATTATTCAAATAGGACTGATTTAGCATTCTATACAAATACTAGTTCATCTGTGGACCCCACAGAAAAAGTACGAATAACCGGAGATGGAAATCTAGGAATTGGCACAATTGCTCCGGGCGCACCTCTAAGTGTCGCTGGCGTTGGCGGAAGTACAAAGGGAACAGATGGATACCTTGTTAACATTGGCGGAACAGACAGCAATGTTGACCCGGTTCGGTATATGATTGGCTTTACTCACGGAAACACATATACTGCTGGCAACGTAAGGGCTGCCGTTGGTATGATGGTAACCACTGGTGGAGCAGGAAATCTTGTTTTTGAAACAGGGTCATCAGGGGCTGGACAGCTTGAGCGTATGCGAATCAATGGCTCTGGAGATGTCGGCATTGGGACGACGGCGCCGAGCGAGAAACTGCACGTTGACGGAAGCGTTGTTGTCACCTACAACAACTCCTACCAAGGCATCAACTCAGTCGGCAACAAAGCGATTCTCGCACGGGTATCGCCGACCGCGGGCATTGTCAACTACGCCGAATACGCAACAGCAACGAACCTCAACGGATTCGTTATGGGTTCTGATGACGCTAGAGTAAAGGGCAACATTGCCACCGACTCTCTAGAGCTTATCACCAACGGCTCAACACGGATGACCGTCCTGTCAAGCGGATACGTTGGTGTAAACACCACCACTCCGGGAACTAACTTCCACGTGGTAGGTGACGTGCTCATCCAGACAGGAGCCTTAGGCGTGGGGGTCAACCCCAACGCCACCGATGGACGCATCGACGCATCCAACGACATCGTAGCCTACTCATCCTCTGACCGTCGCCTCAAGGAGAACATCACCCCGATTGCCAACGCACTCGACAAAGTGAAGTCACTCACTGGCGTAGAGTTCGACTGGAAGGAGGAAACCAAATCTGCTCACGGATACGAGGGTCACGACACGGGTGTGATTGCTCAGGAGGTACAGGAGGTGATGCCAACAGCTGTTCGTACGAACGACACTGGCTACCTTGCTGTTCGCTATGAGAAGATGATTGGTCTCTTGATTGAAGCAATGAAAGAACAGCAAACGCAGATTGACGAACTAAAAGCAAAACTAGATGGCCTTACCAAGTAGTGGACCCCTTAGCCTAAACGACATCCGAGTAGAGCTCCAGCAGTCTCAGGCCAACAGCTCCCTAAGGTCGCTGTCTAACCTTGCTGGATTCTCGACTCCAGACGCAGTTAGCGAGTTCTATGGTTACTCGTACGCTAACTACAACTACTTTGAGATTAATGACACTGGTTACTCCTCCTCTTCTGAGGCTTGTAATTTTGGCGGACAAGATAACCTGACGCTTTATTTCGCGGGAAGTGGCGGCACGCAAGCCTGTCCTTCTGTTTCTAATCTATTATATACGAACACCGCGCTCACTCAAAAGTTTGACGGAGCAGGACGGTGGTACAAGTCAAATTTATGTAATGCATCATACTACATACTTGGATTCCCTGACACCGGGTTTGTAGAGAGTGAGAGCGGATGTTAAAGTTTTGTATATTTGCCTAACTAATTAGTAAGAAAATGAGCGCATCAGCTTGGGGCATTGAGCCCACTTCACTTGGATTCCTTGGAGAGGCAGAAGCCATCCAAGTAGCCGCCCTTACATTCAACGCTTCGGCAACCTCTTGCACGCTGTACTACCAGCTGTTCGACGCCAATATGAAGCAACTCACCGACGGCAACCTCACGATGGGAGGAACAGCTTTCTCCGAGTGGGGCACCGACAACTACGACCTCATCACCTTCGCTTGTGGTGAGCTTGGCCTGACCCCCACGGGTCAGCCATACCCCGCAACCCCTGAACCACCTGTAGCACCTGCTGAATAATGGATATTATCTACTCTTGGGACTGTCGCACTGTCGACTGCTACCCCACCAAAGACGAACAAGGCGTAGAGCTGGATGACGTTGTATACAACATCCACTGGCGCTTAACCGGAGCCGAAGAGTCTGGCGGAAAGACCTACTCTGCTACTGTAATCGGTACGCAAGTTGTTACCGCTGAGGACATCGACCCAGAAACTTTTATCCCATTCGACGAGCTTACCAACGAAATCGCTACTGGCTGGTGCACCGCCGCTATGGGCGAGGAGCAGGTGGCAAGCCTCGAGACCTCTGTGGCGAACCAAATCGCAGGACAAATCAACCCGACGTCTATTACGTTGGTCATTGGTCAGCCTGTGCCCCCGGTTCCCGCTGAATAATCCTTACTAACCTAAACTTTAATTAAAATGGCGAAAGTCAAAGAAGAGCTGCTCAACGCAGTAAAGGAAGCACAAAAGAATATGCAAGCCATCCAGATGGAACTGGGTGTCATTATGCTCGCTGAGCTGCGCAAGGACGCCCTCTTGAAGGCGTACGAAGAGCAGCAGGCTGAGATTAAGAAGGCTACCGACGCCATCCAAGCCGAGCACGGTGATGGCAACGTAGACCTTGAGACCGGAGAGTTCACTCCAGCTCCTGCTCCTGAGGCAGAGGTTGTAGAATAATACTGACGAGCGCCGTCCTGAGCTGGGGACGGAATGCTGGTTGACAAAGCCCCCACCCCCGGGGGCTTTTGTCATTTTACCTATTTTTGTACCACTAGAAACCCATTCACTTGAACGATGAAATTATTCAACTACGTAAAGAACAAGATTATGGGCTTCGCCTCTATTTTTAAGGACGACAACAGCTGGAACGAGAAGACCATCATTGGCTTCATGTCGTTTGCAGTAATGACTATTTTTGCTGGAGCAGATATCATCACTGGCATTGCTGGTAAGAGCTTGGTAATTCAAGATACCATCTTCAATTCGTTTGTAATTATCACCATTGGGGCCCTTGGCATCGCCGAAGCAGGTAAAATCTTTGGTGGCAAGAAATGAAACCCCCCGTATCCTTTGACCAGTTCCAAAAGAATCCGGTAGCCGCCATCGCCTTCATCGGCTTGGTTGCAATAGGTTACCTTTATGTAGACCAAAAGATGATGAACAGCAAAGTGGATGACCGTTGCCAAAGTCGGGTTGCAGAACTCGAAGTCAAGGTCGACAAGTATGTCGAGCACATCCGCCGTCTGGACTCATCTCTTGCATATACTAGTGCTAAGAACGAAATGCTCATCCAAACAAAATGACACGTACAGTTCTCCTTATCGCCGCTGGCATAGCTGTTGGTGCCCTTATCGCCAAGCAAAACAAGCCCGAGGCCCCGGTCGACCCAGTTGACCTGATTATCGAGAAGTCTAACCAAACGATGCGCAAGGCCAGCGCGGTTTCAGCCCGCGCTGACCAACAAGTGGTTAAGAGCATCGGGCAAATGAAGCAGACCATCCAAGTTCTGGAGGATGAGAAGGAGCTTCTTGTTGAACAAGTCAAAGTAATGCAAGATGAAATTGTTGCTATCAAGTCTGAGCCTGCTGCTCAGCCTTTCGATGTACTCGCAATCGGCGTACCCGATACAACGAATAGAAAATAAGGACACGGTAGTTGTAATGACCAAGGGCCAAGCTGTTGCAATGAACAGAAGGTTCTTGGAAATGGACTCCACAATCAAAGCCTACAATGAAGCTTACAAGTACAAATATCATCAGTATCATCAAGCAAGCAAAGACTTGGCTCGACAAGATTCAATCATTGGTGAACTCAACCGACAGCTCCAAATCAAACCGACGTTCAGGAAAATGAGCCAGCAGGACGTGCTGATGTCAACGTACTTTGTGCTGTTCTCTTCTGCATTGTTCTATATGAATTTCAAGTGATGGAAAACCGAGTTGCTAACCTAGTCAAGAAGTACGGAGTTTCTGGCGTAAACCGACCGAAGAAAACTCCGTCGCACCCAACCAAGAAAGGCATCGTTGTCGCTAAGGTTGGAGACACTGTGAAGGTCATTCGCTTCGGCGACCAGAAGATGGGCCACAACTATAGTCCGGAGGCCCGTAAGGCCTTCAAAACGCGTCATGCTAAGAACATAGCAAGAGGCAAGCTAAGCGCTGCCTACTGGGCTGATAAATTCTTCTGGGGCGGCTCAGGAGCCGATAAGAAGATGCCACCCAAGTCGCAGAAGTATACACGTGGAATCTAATGGCAACAGCTCAAAAAAATAACCCGGCGCTTTGGAAGCGGATAGTTTCCCGAGTGAAGGCTGGCTCGAAGGGCGGGGACTCTGGGGAGTGGAGCGCCCGCAAAGCGCAATTAGCCGTTTCGCTATACAAGAAAGCCGGAGGTACCTACTCCGGCCCCAAGCGTTCGACATCTCTGTCAAAGTGGACCCAGCAAGATTGGCGTACAAAGAGTGGTAAGCCTTCCAAGGAAACTGGAGAGCGCTACCTTCCCGCAAAGGCTATAAAGTCCCTATCATCAGCGGAGTACGCAGCTACCACTCGCGCTAAACGCGAGGGTAGCCGCCAAGGAAAGCAGTTCGTTGCTCAGCCCAAATCAATAGCGCAAAAGACCAAAAAATTCCGTTAATAACAATTTTGGTTTTCGCGCAAAATGCAATGCGCTCACATCTATACATTTGCATAAACCATTAAAAGAAATTTACTATGAACTCAGTTGAATCACAAATGGAGCAGGCACTCACGAGTGCAGGGTTTACGGTGTCGGATACTCCGCCCGCAGCCTTGATGAATGATGCCGCTGAACAATTTACGGAGCCCGCTCCGGTGCAAACCGAAGCAGCTCCGCAACCGCAGGAATCGACTCAGCCTGCAGAAGCTTTTGAGCCTCAAGCTCAAGAGCAACTGGAAAGTGAGCCGAGTTCTTTGACAGAACCTTCTACCGGTGAAGGATTCATGCCATTCCCTGATGACGCCTTTGGTGAAACGCCTGTTGACGACCTCGAGGGAATGAGTGATGAAGAATTCACCGATTTGTATGCTCAGCTTGACCCTCGGATTCAAGTTATCGCAGACTTTGTTGCCAGTACCGGACGCTCTCCGGAAGATTGGTTCCGCTACCAAGCTCTAGACCCATCCGAAATGGATGATTTGACCGCGGTGCGAATCAACCTCGCCAGTGAATATCCTAATCTTTCCAACGAAGAGGTAAACCTTCTTTTGTCAAGCAAGTATAAGTTTGACGATTCGGTTTACAGCGAAGACGAAGTTCGCCTCGGTAACCTCCAGCTAAAGCTAGATGCTACAAAAGCTCGTACGCAAATGGAACAGCTCCGTGAGCAGTTTCAGTTGCCTGAGTTTGAAGAACAATCCTCAAGTGTTGACTATCAAAGTCCGTTCGATGAGGGTTGGCTTCGTGGAATGCACCAGTCTCTTGGTGAGTTGGGACAGATTGCTTTCGAGCTACCCAACGGCAAAGAGTTCAACTTTGGTGTTCCCGAATCCTACCGCAACGAGCTGTTCAAAGAGAACGCCAACATGGAAAACTTCTTCGACAAGTACACGGACAGCCAAGGTAATTGGGACCACGACCTTTGGAACATGCACCGCACGGTGACGGATAATCTTCCTAACATCCTGCAGAGCATCTACCAGCAGGGGCTTAGCGACGGTCAACGAGCAATCGTTGAGCGCGCCGCCAACGTGGACGCAGCTACTCCAGTTGCTCCTGTACAAAATCAAAAAAGCGCTTTAGCCGAGCAAATCTTAGATGCGCTTGGGCGACAGCAAACCTTAACCTTCAAAATCTAGCATAAATCATGGCTACTACTAGTGCACCTCCCGTGTATAATGACAACAAGGCAGCAGTTTTTCGCCGCCTTGACCCGACCAAGTACACCTCCTTGGCCGACTACATCGACGAAATCAACGCTCCAGACAACCGCGACCAACTGGTTAAGACCTACGGTTACCAGCAAATCAGCGGCGGTCTTACGGGGTTCCTAAACCTTACAGGCGCAGTACGCGGAAACGGTACCGCCGATGAGGTTCAGTACTGGGAAGAAACCCGCTTGCATGCCTACGCTACTGTAGCTCCCACGGCTTCTGCCGCTACTACTGCTACTGCTTTCGTAGCTCAAAAGGCAACTAGCGACGCTTCTGTCCTTCGTTTGAATGACGTAGTTCTCGTTGGTGGACAAGACCGCTTCATCGTTACGGCCATCAGCCCGACCGGAGAAGTTGCTTACAACGCTACTGCTAACTACACCTTCCAAGCTCTTTCTAGCTCAGGCTTGACCGCTTCTGTAAGCACGGCTTCTATTAACCTTCCGGTTATCGGCAACCTGTTTGCTCAAGGTTCAGACCAAAACGATGGTTACTTGGAATCAAACGTTATCAAGCGTACCAACGCTTACAGCATCATCAAGGAAGTATTCAAGGTTACCGGTTCTCAAGCCACCAACATTGGCTGGGTTAACGTAGGTAACGGCGACTACCGCTGGTACGTTAAGGGCGAAATGGACACTCGTGCTCGTTTCCTCGACAAGCGTGAAATGATGTTGTTGCTTGGTCAAAGCATCAGCAACACCCTGACCACTACGAGCATCGGAGGTCTTCCTACGGCTGGCGAAGGTTACTTCTCTGCCATCGAAAACCGCGGTATCGTACAGTCTGGCCTCATTGACAGCCTTGCTGAAATGGACATCTTGGTTGCTGAACTTGACAAGCAAGGCGCTGCTCCTGAGTACGCCATGTACGTCAACACGGCCCAAGACCTGGACATCGACGATATGGTTGCTTCATTGAACGGAGCTGCTGGATTCGCTAGCGCTACCATCGGCGTTAACGCTTTCGGTGGTAAAGTGAACGAGGCTGCTATGCTCGGATTCAAGTCATTCTCTCGTGGTTCTTACACGTTCCACAAGCACTCTTGGAAGCTTCTTAACGACCCGACCTTGTTGTCTGGTTCGAAGTACCTCGGCGTGATGATTCCGATGACTACTGTTGTTGACCCCAAGACCGGCAACCGTGCCGCTGCCTTGGAGCTTAACTACAAGGACACGAACGGCTACAGCCGTGAAATGGAGCACTGGATGACCGGTTCTATCCTGGGCGTTGCTAACACGAACGAGGACTCTTTGCAGTTCAACTACCGTTCGGAGTGCGCTCTGGTTACGCGTGCCGCCAACCAGCATATCCTTATCAAGGCCTAAACCTTGGAAACCTGAGGAAGGGGGCTTCGGCCCCCTCCTCTTTTTCTTTCTCTTAATTTCATTTAGTGATGAGTACTGAACAAATCCCCGCGCCCACGAAGCGCACCCCCCGTGTCGTTGAGGCACCCACACCCACAACAGCTAAACGAAGTGTTCCCGTTGTAAAGCGTGAACAAGCACCAAGCCTACAGAAAATCTACGAGATTCCTTATGGCGGTGGTATCGTTTGTAAAATCAAATCGGAGACCACGGTCTATGACTCTGAGACCCGTCAAGTTCGCGGAATCCGCTACTGCCCCAACGAGCCGAGTGTGTTCATGGACGAGCAGAGCTACAACGCCCGCCGCGAGCACATCCTCTTCCGCAACGGTATGCTTATCGTTCCGGAAAACATGCCAAATCTTGCTGCATTCCTAGACCTGCACCCGCAGAATCGCGCCAACGGTGGCGAGCTGTTCCAGCTTGTTGAGCGAGGCCGCGACGTACAGGCTCAGGTTGACCGCGAGTTCCTGCTTCACGATGCTGTTGCCTTGGTTCGCACCAAGGAGCTCGATGAGCTTCTAGCTGTTGCCGTTGCCTTGGGCATCAACATCCAACAGAAGACCATTGAGATTCGCCGTGAGCTTCTTGTTGAAGCTAAGGCGAATCCAGAAGGGTTCATCAAGATGTTTGACGACCCTCGCGTCAAGTGCCGCTCTGCCGTTATCCAAGCAAATGATTTCCAAATCATTTCGCTTCGTTCCGACGGTGTGTTCTGGTTTGACAGCGGTCGCATGATTCTCTCTGTGCCCGCAGGACAAGACGCCACAGACATCATGGTTCGCTTCTGCCTCACCGAGAAGGGCGCCCCTGTGTATGAGGAGCTTGTTTCACGATTAGAAAAGTTGTCGTAGATTTGCTCTACACATCAATCGCCGAGCCAATCTGGTTGGTATCTCTGGTTCGGCAAATTGGGGGCTTAGGCCCCCTTTTTCTTTTTGTATATTTGCTTCAAAGCCAAACGCTATGGCAAGTGTAGAAAGAGTATACCGAGCAGTAAAGGACATCGCGAACAAAGACCAGCGTGGATTCATCACTCCAGCTATCTTTAACGAGTTTGCAGGCATCGCTCAGATGAACGTTTACAACCGTTTATTTGAGGAGATGGGCCTTTCTGTTCGCATGCGCCGCAGTGGCGCAGACGCCCAGCGACAGTTCGCTAAGGCAAAAAAGGTAGAGGAAGACCTATCAACTTTCTCCAAGAAAGCTACGTTGAACCTAGCCTCTGGTGTGGTCGACAAGCCTTCTGATTTTTCACGTGTGATTTCCATCACCACTCCGGGCAAATATGTGCTTGGACAATACCAGCAGTACACGGTGCAGATTGTGTACAATACCGAGCACATGGACCGCATCTTAACGAGCGACCTTTCTAAGCCTACGACGTCGGCTCCAGTTGCTCTGATTGGAAACCAGATTGAGGTGTTCCCGAACACCAATACCAGCATTACTTCGATTGTGCTGCGATACTACAAGCTGCCGCAGGGAATCGTCCCAACCACTGGAGCAAAGACTACCTCTGCGCCCACCTACGGATACACCTCTGCGGTTCCGGGCGTTGAGCTGTACTCAGCAGCCAACAGCGTTGACTTTGAGCTGCCCGAGCACTACTTCACCGAGCTGGTGTCGGAAATTCTAACTTTGGTTGGCGTAAACCTCCGCGACACCGACGTGTACAATTATGGTTCTAGTGAAACCGCTAAAGACGAAGCTCAATAATGTCTAGCTACGCATACATACCCTTAGACCAAGTAGTCAATGATTACGTCATTGCGATTCAAGAGGACGACTACGCGTCCAATGTGTCTGACTACCAGCTGCGCCAGTATGCCCTTCGCGGCATCCGTGAGTTCGGCATGGACATTTCTGCAAACATCAAAAGCACGCTGCTTGATGTGAACGAGCAGTACGGATACGTTGAGATTCCTTGCGACCTTTTGGCTCTGACCAAAATCGGACAGCTTGGAAACGATGGTCTGGTCTATGTGTTCGCTGAGAACAAGAACATGAACCTGCTCAAGAATCAGCCATCTGCTGACGTTCCTGATTACCTGCTTGGTTTTGACTCTTACGTCTTCCGAAACTTCATCTTCGAGACGACTGTAGGTCGTCTCTACGGCATGGGGGGTGGACAAGGTGCTGGTGAGTACCGAATGAACTGGGCAGAGAACCGCATTGAGATTTCGATGCTGTCGGACACCACTCAAGTCGTTATTGAGTACATCTCTGATGAGGCCAAGAGCGACAACCCTTCCGTGCCTACCGCGGCTGAGGAAGCGCTGCGAGCCTATATGTATTGGAAGACGCTGGAGCGTAAATCCAGCGTCCCGATGGGTGAGAAGCAGCGCGCCCGTGCGGAATACTATAATCAACTTCGCTTGGCAAATGCTCGTCTGAAGTCGTTCAGCAAGGATGATGCGCTGCAAATCATCCGCCGCAACTTCCGTCTTAGCCCTAAAGCGTAATATATGCCTTCTGTTGACAAGCTCATCCCGCGCTACCTCAATACTGACGATGACGAGCGCCTAGTTAAGAATGTTGAAATGACCGATGCGCAGAACCTGCGTATCTCGGTTGACGTTGAGCGTGATGCCCTTGTAATCAAAAATGCTTATGGTAACGTAGCGCGTTCTAGCAGCCTGCAGAACGGCTCAATGCCAGCTGGCACTAACAAGGTTATTGGCTCTGTCGCTGACGAAACTACCAATCAGATATACTTCGCTGTATTCAACAGCAACTCAGACCATCTTGTGATTCGCTACGATGCTAACGCAAAGAAGGCGTACAAGGTGTACCAAGATTCGGTGCTGCAGTTCTCTAATGATTCGTTCGTGCACATGGCTGTTGTTCGCAACTCCAACACGGACATCTTGCTGTACCTCAACGACAGCTTAACCCCGCCCAAGAAGATTAACGCCACGAAGGCCGAACAGAGCTTGACTGGTGTGGGTGGATACCCTTCTGCGTTCTCTACCGGTACTGACGAGGAGAAGCTGTTGTACATCACGGCGGCTAAGCAGCCACCGCTTGAGCCGCCCACCATTGCGTTCACGAACAACCCGCTTTATCCTCAGAACGACATCTTCGAGAAGAACTTCCAGTTCGCGTATCAATATGAGTACATAGATGGAGAGCAGTCTGCTCTTGGCCCATACTCAGAACTCACCGTTACGGAGTACCAGCTCAAGGATGGCTTTATCAATAATGCTGACCGCAATACGTTCAACCAAATCAACGTCACGGTCAACAACAGCAAAGGCGACGTAAGCAAGATTAAGATATACGCTCGACGCGGAGACCGCGACGCTGCGTTCTTCTTAATTGGAACGATTCTAAATAATCCATCTGGCGGAACCCAAGTAATTAACTTCCGTGATGACCAGAGCTTCATTCCGCTTTCTGCTAGCGTGCAGGACAAGCGGTACGATAACGTACCGCAGGTCGCTGACTCTCAGGCAATTTGCAGCGGTCGTCTTTTCTATGGCGGCTACACCGAGGGTTATCCAAACTTGGTACTCGATGGTACTACCGTAACTGCCAACTACAACGAGAAGCCTTCGGTATACGACATTAGTGTTTCGTTCGTCTCTAACCCAGCTTCGGCTTATACTGATGAAACGCTAAAGAACAGATACTTTTCTATTGACTTCTCTGGCGTCCCAGCTGTTGTGTCTGAGGCATCTTCTCTGTTCTTGTCCATTTCTTGGGACGATGGTTTTGTGGTTCTTAAAAACCTATTGGGTGATAACGACAACTACAACTTCTTTAGTGGCAATGGTGGAGGTTCCGTAAACGTGTCTCCTAATGCTGGAAACACGTCGAATCAGCTTGAGGCAATCTCTGGCATGCGCATCCCTGCGTTGCTGTCTTCTCCAGCTGGCCCGAATGCTAATGGTCCACTGAACTGTCCTCCGACCATCCGATTCATTAAGCAGAAGGACACTAGCGAAACGGAAGATACGCAGGTGCCCATCAACCATATAAAGGGTGGAATTAAGCTGTTGACTAGCGGCATCCAGATTCGTGAGCGTATTGACATCCCAGCAAATACCACACGAGCAAGAGTTATTCAGCTCGTTGAGGCCGCCATTCTTGGTGCTGCTGGAAATCCAAAGTTGTACCCATTGCTTGCCAACCCACAGCCGGGCAACGGAGGATTTAGCAATCTTACTACATCTGGAGATACGCCAAGCACTACGGAGTCTGCTGCATTTAAGGGTAAGGGATATGCCCGCATACGCTCGGAAGCAAACGGAGGCACATCTGTTTTGAAGGTGTATGCCGTACTAATTGACATTCTTACCATTTCACTGGACAAATTTGTCTTTGGCACCAAGCAAGCGGATGTAATCGACCCAGAAGCCCCAACAGCTAAATTTGACTTTATCGAGGGTTCGGCAAACTCAAAGGGGCAAAACAACAGAATCCGCATACCCAATTTCGTAAGCAATGGGCGCGGACAGCTTGTCAAAATAAACGCTGGCTCTCAACAGGATTACCGTCGCGATGGTCAGGTGCTCCGAACCAATGCTGCAGCAGTGCAAGGCGGATGCTTCTTGATGGCCAAGGCCAAGATGGACGGCACCCCGTGCTTCAAGTCTGGCTCTATGCACCAGCTTGGCATCGTCTACTTTGATGACCGCGGTCGTGCGGGTGGCGTTCAGAAGGTAGGGGCTGCCGACGTACTGCACACCAATAATCGCAGCGGACAGAATAACCTTGACGGATTCGCCGACATTGTAATGCGCATCAAACATGCGCCGCCAGTATGGGCGAAGCGTTATGCCCCTGTCTATGCTGGGAAGGGTTCCATCATCAACAAAGTTCAGTACAGCGTAGGTGGAGCATACTTGGCGTTTAACGACCAGTCAAACCAAGGTTCGTTTGGCGCTAACCAAAGCATCTACCTAGCGTTGAATACGCTTCAGGGCAAGGAAAACTCATACACCAATCAGTTTGGTGCAATTATTGAGTATGGCTTTGCAGCTGGAGACAAGGTTAGAATTGTACGATACGGCAATAACCAAAAGACTCAGTACGTCTTCAAGGTAGTTAAGGCTGTTGAGCTTATTGACGACCAGCTTATCAATCCGCTTTTGGACCGCAGCTCTAAGGCTGCTGTCCAAAATACCACGGGAACATTCTTGGTCATTGAAGACAATCCAAACGCTGATGGCTTCAGCGTCAAGAGCATTCTTGCAAATGATTCGGACTGGAACGATGACTGCGTTATAGAAATCTACCGAGAGAACAAGGCATTTGACAGCAAGGTATACTATGAGATTGGTGTCAATCTAGCTGTTACAAATGGCGTGCACCAGTCCGAGCGATTGACTACAACGAGCACGGTTAAGGTGACGGCACAAAGCGGGAACACCGTAACTGCCTACTCGGTAAATCAGTTTTACAAGGGAGACATCATACAAGATGATTCAGGTAACGACATCATCGTAGGAAACGTGACGCCAAGTACCGCAGAAAGCGGATACAATTACTTGTTTTACGGCACCACTACCGATACGCTTACGCCGCCATATACGGCGACGTTTGACGTTTCAAATCCAGATGCTGTTCTGCTGCTGGACAATGGTGATTCTTACTACCGTTTGCGCACGCTCCTTACTGGAGCGGGTGCCGCAAACCAAAACATTGTCACCAATACCCGGACGGCCTTTGCCCAGAACAACATCGTTGACTTTGTAGAGGACCCGCGCGTTAGCGACTTCTACGAGTCCAACTTCCAATCGCTTGGACGTTCATTCCCGTATCTGCCGGACGCAAAGACTTACAAGCGTATTGGCTCTATCACGTGGTCTGACCCCTTCAACATTGACAACACCACCCTAGGTCTTTCTTCGTTCAATATGACGAAGATGAACTATAAGGACCTGGCGTACGACTATGGTTCAATCCGTAGTCTTGTTCCGTACAATGAGCTGATGTACGTGCTGCATGAGCGCCGCGCTGGAATCATTCCTGTTGGTCGAAACATCATCACAGCCGACAGCGGTGATTCGATGGTAGCATCCAATATGATAGCTGGTCCAGTGAAGTACTACACTGGAGAGTTTGGAATCAACAATAACCCAGAGTCTGTTGCCTCTTATCGTGGCTATGTGTTCTTCATTGATGCCATTGCCGCCAAGGTGTGCCGCATCGGATTCGAAAGCGGTATAGAAGTAATCAGCGAACAGCTCGTTGATGCGTTCTTTGAGGACAACCTTTACTCATCGCAGACTACGGCGACTAACCGCCGTTACATTGGCGGTGTCGACAAGGAGAACACCGAATACATCATTAGTGCCGAAGCTCTGTATACCTCTGTAATCACCATCGACGACACCCTTACGGGCAACCAGTCAATCGGATATGGCGGCACCAACAGCGCTTCTTCTACCATCAATACGAGCCCCGTATACGACGATAGCCTTACGTTCAGCTGGGACTCTGACCCCAGAGACTACGAAGTATCTCAGGATGATTATGAGTACTCTGGCGCTGGTCTCGTTATCGTAGACCAGCTTACCAATCAGCCTATCGTTGCGATGGCTGAGAGCTACTCTCCGGCGTACCAGAACGGAGCATTGACTACCAACGTGCCAGTGGTGATGACAACATCATCATTCAACGCGTTTACTCCATCGCTGTTCAATCAGCAATCTACGTCGCTTACTCCAGATGACTCTGCGCAGTCAACGGCAACGATTGCAAGTACGGTGGTTACTCTGCCTGCATTTACTATCGCTTACGACATACGTGGAAACTACTGGAGCACGCGGTATTCGTACCGCCCTGAGCAAATTGTATCGCTGTCTGATTCCCTCTACACTTTCAAGAACGGAATTATCTACGAACATAATCCTGATGTTGCTCGTAATACATTTTATGGCGTTGCTAGTCCAAGCATCGTTGAAGTAATTTCAAACTTCAACCCATCAATGGTGAAGGTCTATGAGGCTATCAGCCTTGAAGGCAACAGTAACGCATGGTCTTGCACGATGAACAATTCGAACCAGACATCTGCTATCGCTAGCACCATCTGGCAGGACAAGGAAGGATTCTACTATGCGCCAATCCATCAGGATTCAACCATGGGAGCTGTGGCCACCACCTCAACAGCTAATATCACAGCTGTTGATGGCACCTCGCAGTTCTTCTCGCTGGGTGTGGTAAACTCTGCAAGCGGCAGCGTAATCAACTTCAAGAATGCAATCAATAGCATCCCGTTCCCCGTTGGAAGCACTACCGCTCTGTACAAGCTGAACGCTGCATCTAATCGCCTTGAGCCGCTTGGATACCGCGCTGACAGCAAGAGCGGAGAGAAGCAAATCACGTGCAACGCTACGGCATCTGGGCTTGTTCAGAATGATGTTGTCATCCTGGTTGCCTCTCCCTCAATCGAAGGTGATGCTCTGCGTGACTACTTCCTTCAGGTGAATCTAACGAACTCGTTGACTACGCCGCACGAACTGTACGCAATCAACTTGATTTACTCGAAATCTAATCTACACAACCAACAAGGTCAATAAAAAGAGTTATTTTTGTAATATGGGTAAGCCTAAAAAATTCATCGTTGGCGGTCTGCTAAATCTGGGCTACGGACTGGCTACTGCTGGGGCTTCTTACGCGCAAGAGCGCAAGGCCCTGCGCCAGATGGCACAGCTAGACCAAATAGAAGGAGGCAACATCATGTCGCTCGCTGCACGTCGTCGTGTGGCTAGTCAAGAGTCTGACGCTCAAGCAGCGGCAGACGAAGCGTTGCGCTCACAGGCTACCGCCCTTGAGGCCGGACGCGAAGCAGGGGGGG
>Ga0172372_10005543_pt1 | contig 17534 bp, 16 predicted proteins | sample LakKiv5m_2_FD_114544 | JGI IMG/M metagenome (GOLD analysis project Ga0172372, IMG submission 114544) | Freshwater microbial communities from Kabuno Bay, South-Kivu, Congo - kab_092012_9.5m | ecosystem: Environmental > Aquatic > Freshwater > Lake | place: Democratic Republic of the Congo...
AAGTCTCCGGAGACCTCTGCAACAACGTCACCGGAGATCTCTGTAAAACCCGCAGAGAGCTCTGCGAGGCTAACGCAGATCTCCGCCGGTAGTTTCCACACCTGCGTGCTGACCTCCGCTGGCGGCGTCAAATGCTGGGGATACAACGGGGACGGACAACTAGGTGACGGAACCGACGAGAGCAGACTCACACCGGTCGACGTGAAAGGTCTCACCTCCGGGGTTACGCAGATCTTCGCCGAGCATCTCCACACCTGTGCGTTGACTTCCGATGGCGGCGTCAAATGCTGGGGATACAACGAGCCCGGACAACTAGGTGACGGCACCACCAAGGACAGATCCACCCCGGTCGACGTGAAAGGTCTCACCAGTTGAGATGCCGAGACCAGAGCGATTCCGGTTTCTAGTCCAGCCAATCGAGGAAGACATCTAGCCGCTAAGCGCTGAAAATTTCCTCGAATTTCGCTGAAAAGGGCGGTGAACAAACACCCTGAAACCCCCGTCCTACAAGACCGCCGGACTTATGTGCATACCCCACACTAGCCTCGACACCCTCCGCAGAGAGATGCGTCTTGCCGGCTGGGGCCTTGACGAAGATGCGCAGATCTCGCACCAACTGCACCTCGATTCTGCACCTGCTCTTCGACGCGAGATCGCCGACATACGCAGGCGGGTGCACTCGAACCCTCACGACGCCCCACTACTAATCGGTTCCGCCAAGGAGGCGGTGGAGAGCTCGACGCGATACGTGCTCAGGGAGACCGGGCACGAAATCTCCAAGAGCGATGGGTTCGAAAAGCTCCTTGGGCAAGCACTGGCTGCACTCGGATTGGACCACGAGGGGACGGACGCCGCCGAGATCAGACAGCTGTTTGAATCGGCCAAGAAGACTGACATGGCTTTGAACAGGCTGCGAAACGAGTACGGCACCGGTCATGGCCGGGAGAGCCGACCCGAACTCCCTGAACACGTCGCCAGATACGCGATCCGGGCTGGTCTGAACTTGGCAGACCTACTTGTTGAGGCAATCGACCAGCGCCAGAACACCGATTAGAAACGCGCCGATTTTCGGTTAGAAATCCCGCCCTCGACGTGCGGAAACTCGCCTCCACGCTGGACCGCAGACTTAGGTGCTTACCACACCAGCGCGGGTAGTTTGCGGAGACAAACCCCCGCCGCAACGGTTTTCCGTGTAACATCAACAGCGTTCAGTGGAACGCACTACACAGGAGAAACGAAAACATGTCCGCATTCATCATCGGAATTTTCGCGGGGTTTATAACCTCTCGAGTCGTTCGCGCCCTTATCAAAGCGCGAAGCTGACACAGACGACTGCACTCCCGGTTTCCGGGTGTTGCAGTCGTTCTTGTTTTAAGGCACTTAGCTTACCAGGGGAACCCGTGCTCGCCCGGACCGTCAGCGTGACCCTAGGGATGGTGCGCCGCGACCGGCAGCACCAGTTCGCTGTTGAGCGCGAGTCCTACGAGAAGTGGCTCACGAACGGGAGGTAGGTCCCTGCCGGAGTCTTGCGAGCAGGAGCTTCTCCTTGGCTTTGGCGCGCGTCTTTGGACACGTCGAATTCTCGGCCACGATCTCCAGGGCTTTCGTGTCTGTCAGCATGTCGACTGCAGCGAGCCGTCGGAGGAACACGGTCGGAGAGGGTTCCTCCCCACGTTTCTTCCCATCGGGCCTCGGAAACCGGGCAGCCTGCATAGGCAGAGGGGAAACCCGGGGGCCTGACCAGGGGAACGTGATCGTCTCAACGTTCAGCGAGGAGTGCCGAGCTTGTTAGCTCTAGCGAAAGTGCAGTAGCAGCGCCGCGCGGAGGAACTCGTCGATGTCGTCGCCGTTCCAGCCTTTCGCGAGACTTTCGAGGGTGTCGATGTACCCGTCGAGATCGCCCAGTAGCCGGGCCTCTTGGAGGTGCGCTCGCAGTGTCGCCGAGCGTCCACCGGACAGCCCCGCGTAGAAATGCGAACACACCCTTCCGATCCGTGCCGTTTCCGGGTTCGCGGACGAGCGCATCGTGACGAGTACGCCCCCGCCGAGGTGGTGGCTTATGGCCGTTTCGGCGAGTTCCCATGCCCGGTCGGGTTCGCCGGCGAGGTACGCTTCGACGAGGACGCGATCGGGTAGCGCTACCAGCAGTTCTTCGATGTCTTCCGGTGCGTCGTTGCCGCGCACCAACTGCAGGATCTCGTCGGCGACGTCGCGCTTGAGCGACCGTTCGAGCCTCCGGCACACCTCCGAGAGCGGACCCAGGAGGTTCCCGCCCCCGGTACCGTCTTCGTCGTCGCAGCAGATGTCACGGTAAGTTCCGGCCTGCTCGTCGAGGACGTTCCCGGCGAGTAAGTCCAGCCTCCCGGAGAAATCGTTCGCCTCCGACGCGTAACTGAGCGTGACGCGCACCTCAGGGTAGCGGAAGGACATCGCCACGATCGGGTATACGGCCGGCGCGGCGTGCGTCTGGTAGCGGTAGGACGCCCGCGTCTTCGACACCTGTGTCCTCTCGACGTCCGACGGGGACCATTTCGTGCCCCAGTGCGCCATCCGCCAGTTGTGCCAGCCGTTCTTGCCGCCGAGGTTTCCGATGTCGGGTTCGGCTATCAGACGCTGCCAGTCGAGAAGTTCGTCCTCACCTTCGCATGCGGCGACGAACGCGGCGACGGCCGTCGCCGGTCCGCTGATCTCTAGTTCGTTCTCGCAGTAGGCCAACATGTCTTGTTCTTTCCGGGTAGGGTCGTACTTTCCTGCCCGTAATCGTTCCGCCTCCGGCGATTGTGACATTCCCGCTTTCACCTGGTTGCTTGGTCCGCATCGGCCCGGCACGGTCGGTGGCGTGAAACTCGGCCCCGGTCTGTCGTTCTCGTGGAAGCGGGCCCTGGGCGTCACCACCGTCAAGCGTCGCGCGGCGAAGAAGACCGGTATACCGTTCACGCGCACGGGGCGTCGTTCCAAGCTCGGCCGGCTTCTCGGCGGCCGCTGACCCGTTCGCTACGCGGGAGGGGTCTGCCGTATACGAAGAAGACCCCGCCTTTCGGCGGGGTCTCGTTCACAGGAGCGTTGCCGCGTGGACGGCGGCGGCGAACCTGCAGTAGGGGGATCGCTCCTCTTCGGGGGTCCAAAGTTTCAGGGCGGTGTCGACGTCGTCGTCGGTCGGCTTTTCCACGGGTTCACCGAGGAAGTGGCGTTCCGTCGATTCCCGGTACGGATCAGCGCCATTGCCGCCAACGTAACGTTTGCGGAGCCGCTCGCCTCGCAGGCTCGAGCCTAGGAGATGGCGGTAGACGTCGTGGACCCAGATGGGTCCGGCGACGACGGTCAGGTCGAGGCGACGATTGTCGGCGCCGCGACGCGCTATGCGCGTCTGGTGATCGACACGGTGTGCGTTCACGTAGGAGTCCAGGTCACGGTTGACGAAGTGCCGGCTCACCTCGAACAGGACGTCGCCTCGTCGGGTTTCGGTCAGCGATCCGAGGTATGCCTCGTGGATGCCTTGTAGGGCTCGGAGCGTGGAACGTCGTACAGCTTGGCTCGACCATTTGGCGTCGAGCGCGCTGTAGAGGTCGGCGTAGCGTAGTGACAGCTTGTGGGCCGACACCAGCTGCGACGGGGTGAGGTGTGCCGGACCGCCCGACGGGCGCGGCAGGGACCGGTCGAAGTCCATGAGTTCCTGTTCGACGATGTCGAGGTACATGGCCGTCTCGTCGAGTTTCCGGTGACTGGTGTAGTCGGTGGCGAAGAAATCATCGAGCAAGGTTGTGACGGCGTCCCAGAATGTCTCCGGTTCGATGTCGTAGCGGTGTAGCAATGCGGTCATAGGATCTCCGCTGTCTAGATTGCCTGTATGGGTTCTCCGCCACCGTTGTTGTCGCGACCGCGTTGGCAAACCCGTGTCCGGTGCGGGTTTTCCGGTCTCCGTTAGTGTCGCGTGGCGACCCCCGGTCGCCACGGCGGGTGTATGCCGCGTTGGCGTCCTATCGGCGGGAACCGCCCGCTAGTTGCAGGTGAGTCCTTGCCAGGTTCCGCCGCCGTCCTTGAAGACGATCACTCCGAAGCAGGACGCTTTCTCCTTGACGAAGGTGACTTTGATGCCGGTGTCCCCATCGGCGGAGAGGGTGCTGGAAACTTTGGCGTCTCTGAGCACGGCATCCCGGAGTTGGGTGTCGGTCAGTTTGGCATCGGCTTTGAACAGGTCGGCGGCCTTCTGGCGCAAGGCGTCAAGGTCCGCGAAAGCCGCGTCCCGCGCCGCTTCCTGCGACCCGTCGTCGACGGGTCCTTCACCGCCACCGGTTGCGCTTCCCGCGGCGGGTGCAGTGACCGTCGAGTCGGACGGGGAACCGCCGGCGTCTGTCGCCGCGTCTTGTGCGGCATTGTTCTGTCCACCACCGTTGCCGGACAGCTGGTTGTCCGCGGGCATCTCGTTGTTCGCTGCCTGGGTGTCGGAAGGGGTTTCAGGTAGGGCATCGCTGGAACTGCAGCCAGCGGCGAGGACGATGAGTGCGGGGGCGATGACGCGTAGGAAGTGTCGTTTCATAATGCCGACCGTGCGGACCCCGGGTCGCCTGTCAAGCACACGACGGGACACCGTCGGTCGGTGCTTTTCGTCGTTTTCGCGACGAAAGAAGACCCTCTCGCCCCCAGGAAAGCCTTGGGCTTCAAGGAATGTTGGCCAGTATCTCCAGCGTCGAGCCGTCGGCGACGGTGACCGAGCCGTCTGCGTTCACGCTGACGATGCGTCCCCCGACGAGCATCACGCGCCGCCCGTTCGTCGGCAGTTTGACCCGTCCGACGTCGACGAGGTTCGCGCCGTCGATCCTGCCGACGTTTACGTACCAATCGCCGACCGGTGCGACCATCGACGGGACGCCCACCGAGACGCCGCTTGAAGGGTCGCTGACCCGGGCGTCTCCTGTGATCGGCGCCGGCATCGGCTCGGGTAGCGGTACGACGTCCGCCCATGTTTCGCCGGGAGTGAGTAGGAGTCCTGTGGCGGGTTCGTAGGCGAGGGCGTGGGGGTCCCAGACGGCTTCGGAGTTCTCGCCGGCCGCGAGCGTGGCGAGCAATGCGGGGTTCTCGAGATCCGCGACGTTGAAGAGCGACCACTGCACCCCGGTGATGGCGCCCTCGTCGGTGCCGGAACGGCCGAACGCGAGGAGGAGTCCGCCATTGAGCGGGCGGAGCCAGGTGGAGAAGCCGGGGATCTTCAGTTCGCCGCGCACCCGCGGGCTGCGCGGGTCGGAGAGGTCGACGGTGTAGAGGGGGTCGATCTGGCGGAACGTGACGACGAAGGCGAGATCCCCGGCGAAGCGCACCCCTTGGATCTGCTCGCCTCTGCCGAGTCCGTCGACCTCGCCGATCTGGACGAGATCACTGCCGCTCGTCTCGAGGACGCGGATACCCGACATGCTTTCGGCTCCGAACCCTGCCGCGTCGGTGGTCGTCGCCACCCGCAGCAGGTCCTCGTGCTCGCTCAACGAGTACGGGGAGATGATGCGACCGGCGACGCTCCCGGAACCGCGGTAGGAGACCCCGTTCACGCCGAGGTCGAAACGGTGGACGTTGGTACGTAGCGGCTCGGGTCGTATCGGTGCGGTGCGTCCGCCGGTCTGCTGGTGGCGCACGGTCGCCACGTAGAGCGCGTCGGGGCTGGCGTAGACGTGTTCGGCGTCGGCGACCACCGCCGCTCCGGCGTCGAACGCGGCGCCGATCGCGTTCTGTTCGAATCGCGTCACCCATGTCATACCGATCCCCGAGTACTCGCCCGGCGTGCCAACCTGGTCGCAGGCGAGCGCTTTCCCCGGGTTCGAACGGGTTCCGTCGGCGTCTATCCGGAAGGTGCGCGGCAAGATGTCGTCAGCGTCGAGGTTCTCGACGACGCGTCGGTTCTCGGCGAGGGCCTCCTCTTCGGCCTCTGGTCCCGAGGTTGCCGGCACGACGAATTCGAGACGGCTCGCGGTGTCGTGGCGCAGCACGACGTAGACGTATCCCGCGTGGGCACGCACGTCGACCAGGGAGCCTTCGAGGTGGTCGACGCCGGTGGCGGTGAGTGCGGCGTCGGCCACACGGTAGCGGCGCATCTGCGTCTCGGGGCCGGTTCCGTTCCAGAGGCTGGTGACCAGGAAGAGGTCCCCGTTTCCGGGCGAGTTCGCAAAGAGGATCAACTGGTGCTCTCCGGCGGGGATGCTCTCCTCGGCGCTGATCTCGCCGGTGACGGTGTCGACGACCCTCAGACGTTGCCCGAGGGCGAGATACACGTAGCGTCCGTCGTTCTCCGCGAGGTCACCCTCGTCGACACCGGCCTCCTGGACGTTGGTGGTGGTGCTCGCGTCCCCGACCGACGGTGCGCCGGATGCCGTGTCGTTTCCCGTCGCGGCGTCGCTCTCGGCGCGCGCGACTCCGACCATCGGCATCGCCCATCCGCCGCCGAGCCCCCACGCGGTGACCTGGTCGCGCATGGCGTTGCGGGTCCAGGATGCGAGGTCCTCGCAGGAGGAGAACGGGCGGTACGCGGCGAGATAGCGCGTGCCTGCGCCCCCGGAGTCGAACTCCGCGCACGAGGACAGCAGCAGCGCGGCGGTGAAGAAGGCGGCGCTTCGCAGCCGCATCCGGTTGCCCGGTCCTCGAAGTGTCGGCATAGCGGAGACCGTTCCGGGGTCGGGGTGCGACGCTGTTAACCTCGTCGCAGAGTTCGCGGCATGCTTGTCAGCGGTTGCGCAGCAGTCGGGTGCAGGCCGCGCAGTCGAGCACCTCGTCGACCGGGCGTTTTCCGCGGAGCGTGACGTCGAAACGTTCCATGTCGGTGGCGTCTCTGCCGCAGAGCGTGTGACCGTCCTCATAGAGGTGGGTCATAAGGTGCGGGTTGGCGTGGTCGAAGGCGACGGTGACGACCGTGGCGGTTGCGGTGCTGTTCATGCTGTGAACGGTTGGGGCCGTCGGACCGGACGCATACCCGCTGGTGGGCGTACGGCTGCGTCGCCGGACGGTGGGACCGGTGCTGTCGGTTCTCGTACGGTTCTGGTCCGGCCCCGGGGTTTTTCCGGCTCCGCCGACCGACGCCGTGCACGTCGGTCCGCTGCGTGTCGGGTTCTACGGGTTGATGATCGGGATCGGCGCGCTGCTCGCGGTGAGGTTTTTCGGTTCCCGACTCGAGCGCGCCGGGACGGGTACGCGTGACGATGCGTCGCGCATCGCCGTCACCGCGTTGCCCGCCGGGGTGTTCGGTAGCCGCGTCTATCACGTGGCGACCGACTGGGGTTCCTACGTCGATCGGCCGGCGGCGGCGCTCCGTTTCTGGGAGGGCGGTCTGGGTATCTGGGGAGGGATCCTCGGCGGCGTGCTCGCGGGTGTGCTCGTGGCGCGACGCGCGGGTATCTCGCCCGCAGCCGCGGTGACGGCGGTGACTCCGACGTTGCCGCTCGCGCAGGCGTTCGGACGTTGGGGGAACTGGTTCAACCAGGAACTTTTCGGACGCCCGACGACGCTGCCGTGGGGTCTCGAGGTGGAGGGACGCGCGTTTCCTCCGGGATTTCCCGCAGGGACGTTGTTTCACCCGACGTTCCTCTATGAGTCCCTCGGGTGTCTGCTGCTCGTCGCGTTGCTCGTCCTCGTCGAACGCCGCGTCCGCCTGCGTCCCGGTCGGCTCTTTCTCGTCTACGTCTGCGGGTACTCCTTGCTGCGTTTTCCGGTCGAGTCCCTGCGCATCGACCCGGCACCGGTGCTTATGGGTTTGCGTCTGAACCAGTGGGTCGCCTCGGCGTTGTTCGCGCTCTCCGCGTCGCTGCTGCTGCGGGAGGCGCTCGGGTCCCGCCAACGTCCTCCCCGGTCGTGACGAGCGTTCGCGGGGAGAAGGGTTGCCGCCGTCACCGTTATCGGCGACGGTCGGCGCTGTGCAGGAACCCGAAGATGTCCACGAAAGGGCGATCGGTCACGCTCGCGCCGTCGCCCCGGACCTTTTCCAGGAGACCTACGTGCTCTACGAGGAACCCTCCACCGGTTACCTGCACGGGATTTCCTCCTGTGCGACGTCCGCCCAGCGGAAGGTCGCGCTCACCGTCGAGGAGATCCTCGCCCTCCCTTTGACCGGGGAGGAGTGTGAGTGCGGCGGTTGGAGGTCGACGGAGTTTTTCCCGGCGCTCCTGATCGCGCACCGTAGCTGGGAGTTGCAGCGCATCGTCAACGAGGGCGGTATCGAGGAAGTTGCGGAGGCGCTCGAGCAGATCGACCGCATGCAGCCGTGGTGGCGTCCGGAACTCGAACATTTGGGCGTCGGTCTGGCCGCCGCTGCGTCGCTGTCCCGGGAGAACTATCGGATCGAACTCGAACTGATCGAGGATTTCGCCGCACGTCTCGACCCGTCCCCGCTTCTCCGCTACGTCGCGGCCCACGGTCTGCGCACGATCAACGACGTCGACGGCGCACGCGAGTTCTCCGGCTGGGTCGACTCGCTCAGTCCGCGTCTGACGCTCCCCGCTCCCCGCGTGGTCGCGTCCCGGAGCATGTCGCCGATCCGACCCCAAGCCGTGCACCGTCCTCCGGTTTCCCGGTCTTTCTCCCGCACCACCGATGCGCGTCGCCGTTTCGACGAACTGCTCGATGAAGCGCTCGCCGGTCCGCGTTCGGTGGTGATGCTCGAACGGCGACTCTGGTCGTCCACGGATGGCGCGACGTGGTACATGCCGGCGGAGGTGCTGCTCCTGAGTTTTACCCAAGGGAACTCCCCGCGCTCGAGTTTCGCGTGGTTCGACACCCCTAGGGTTGTCGTCGACGGTCTGTGCGCGCTGCTCTCACGCCTGCCGGGTCCGCCGCGTATGGGCGTCCTCGCGTCCTCCGCGCTGCCTTCTACCGACGCGCGGACCGTGGCTGAGACGCTCTGGTCGGACAACGACGGCACTTGGGGCACCCTCGATGACGTGATCGCCGCTGCGCTCGCGCTCGACTCCGGCCGCGACGCCTGAGGGTGGGTGCGCTGGTCGTTGCCGCAACACACCCGGCCGGTGACGGTCACCGGGGTGTTCGCCCGCACCGGACCGCGACTACTGGCGGGAGATCCTCCGGGAGAGCGCACGCCCCTGAAGGGTGCGCTTTGGTCAGTCGTCGAACCGGGTCCGGGGCACCGGTCGTCTCGCCGCCTTGCGTTCGGCGGTGGCGCGTTTCTCCCGTAGCCTCTCCTCCCGCGCGTTCCTGCCGGGACGGCTGCGTTTACGCTCCGACGCCGGTCGGGCCGCCGCTTCTATCCTGCGTGCGGCGCGTTCGAGGAGGGAGACGCGGTTCCGCCACTGGGAACGTGACGAGCCTTCGGTGACAACGAGTCTCGCCCCGAGGATCTTGCGGATCCGTGCCAGGGTCTCCGGGTCGCCTTCGAGGAGGTCGACGTCGATCTCTAGTCGCACCCGGGTGCTGGTCTTGTTGCGGTGTTGCCCGCCCGGTCCGCCGCCGCGGTCGAACCGCCACGACATGGCGTGCGCGGGTACGCGTACGCCGTATCCGGTGTCGAGATGTTCACGGTTTTCCATGGAGGTCACCGTGCCCGTCCGCAGGTTCCCTGCATTGCGTGCGTCGCGTTCTTTCCCGGAAAGCATGAACGCCCCCGGTTTCCCGGGGGCGTCCGTCAGGTTTCCGACCTGCGTTCGTGTGCCGGTTTCCCGGTGTCGTGTCAGAGACGTTTGGCGGCTTCGATGAGCTCGTCCAGACCGCCGCTCCAGCCGTTCCCGAGCCCTTTGACGGCTTCGAGGACGTGCGGATCGGTGACGCCTTGTGACTTGGCCTGTTCGAACAGACAATCGTCGAAGACCGGTTCGTCGGGCGTGCAGTAGCAGGCGTTCCCGCGCCGCCGCATCTCGGCGTGACTGTCGGGTACGTCGTACTGGTCGTGCTTGACGAGTTCGCCCTGGCGGACTTCGATGTGTCCGCCCCATCCTTGCTCTTCCTCGTAGTGGTAGTCGAGGTCGACATCCGGATGCGTGTTGGCGAACTTCTCGATGATCGGGAGCGGCGGGCTCCACGCCGTGTCGAACCTGTACGTGAGGCTGCCTTCGGCCTCCTCTTCGAGCCAGGCTTCGCAGGCGTCCCATTTGGTGCCCCAGTTGGCGACGTTCCAGTTGTACCAGTCCTGCTCCTCGGCGGGCCGGGGGATGACTGTCTGGAAACTCAAGGGGCTTTCACGACCTTCGTCGTCGCGGTGGTGTAGGAGTTTCTTGATCTCCTGGCAGCGCTTCTGCGGCGCGGTGATGGTGAGTCGGTTGTAGACCCAGTTCGGCATGGTGTGCTCCTTTGCCGTATGTTTGCGCGGTCGTGTCGACCGTCCGAGAAGACCGTTGCGGCGAGTTCGCCGCCGACCAGCGCGGTGTAGCCCGCCGCTAGAGGCGCCGCGCCGTCTCGAGCAGTTCGCGCGCGTCGCGGTAGGTGCAACTCTCCCCGTCTTCCCAGAGCGCGCCGGCCGTTTCGAGGTCCTCTGCGGTCGCCGGACCGGCGGGATCGCCGGCCGGGACCCACCCTTGGCTAGCCAGCAGCGGAGTGACCGACCACGGCGCGTGCAGGAGGAGCCGGAGACCTCCGCGGCTCGCCGCGACCGTGTGCTGCGCCACGATGGTCCGCGCGACGAGTGCGCGCCGTTCCTCGGGCGTGCTGCTCGGCAGGCGTCGTTCGACCGGGAAGAGGACGTTGCCGTCGCCGTCGTGTCCGGCGATCCGAAGCGCCTTTGCGAGGTTGACGGGATCGGAGCACAGTCGCTCGACGTTGTCCTCCTCGTTTTCGCCGAGATCGAGGATCGCGCGTTCGAACCGCCACCATGCCGCCTCACCGGTGCGGGTGACGTGTTCCACGATGTCGCGACGGAACGCGTTGATCTTTCGACGTCTGCGGGCAGCGTTGTCGAAGGTGATCGCTGTCTCGAGAGTGGTCTTGCGCAGGCGCCGTAGGCGTGCCTCGGCACGTCGTTCGTGCCAGGCGGTCGCGGCGAGTATCGCTTCGAAGGAGATCCGGAGGACGTTCCACGGCGGTACGACCAGCAGGGGGAGGAGCATCGCTCCGCAGGCGCCGGCGGCGGTACTTGCGAGGAGAACGGGCAGGTCGGTTCCGTCGGTGTGGCCGGTCAACCATGAGACGATCACGCCCGCGCCGCCGCAGACCGCTCCGGCGTTGCGCAAACGGACGAGGACGGGGTGCTCGCCGAGGAGCCCGGGTCCGTAGATGCGCGTCCACGAGACCATGGTTCGGTGGAGGAGTTCGTCCACGAGTTTGCGCGCGACGAACGCGACGCCGACATTCCGCCCGGCGGCAAGGGTGTTCGTCTCGTCGGTCATGATCCTCCGTCCCGGCGTGCCGCGGAACGGGCCGGTTCCGTGGCTACTGCTCTTCTTCCGCCCTACACCATGACGCGTGGGGCGTCCGCTGGCATTCAAGGCACGTCTCCTGTCGGGGCGGGGTTTCTCCCAGCACTTCCTTGACGAGGCTGTCGATGTCGTCGCCGTGCTCGGATCTTTTCAGCTCGCGTGCCTCGCGGTATCTGCGGTTCTTGCCCTTCTTCATGATGCTCCTCTGCTCTCTGCCCGGTCCGGACTCTGTCGCCGCCGCGCGCCTCGCGGGCGGTGGTTCTACCCGTGCCGTCAGCAGGGGTCTACCGTGCGCCCTCATCTATGCCTGTCAGGGTTCCCGAGGGGTACCGCTGCGCGTCACGCGCGGTCTGGGACGGTGGGCGCAATGGCTTACGGTGATCTTGTTTCCGTCGACCGCCCGGTCGAGGACGTCTGGTACGACGAAGGGGGCGGTCCGGGTCGTCCCGCGTGGTTCGTCAAGGTGCACCGCGAGGGCTATTTGCAGGAGTTCTGGTTCTCCTCCGCGGCGGCCGCGGAGCGTTTCGCCGACTCTCTCGCCCGCCCGTGAGGTCCTTGTCGTCGGCTACTGTCCCGGAGAAAACGAAACGGGAGCATCCGGCTGGATGCTCCCGTTCGCTATGGCTGAAGTTTCAGCCCCAAGAGATCTGGCTCCCGTTCGCCTTGGCCCAGTTGGCCAACTCGATCAGCAGTCGGATCTTCTCGTTGAGGTAGCCCTCAGGTTCGCCGAGGTCGATAAGGGTGCAACCCTTATCGCCGCGGGTCGTCGTGCTCACCCGTGCGTCGGAAGTCTCCAGGAGACCGTCCGCGACGAGGAGACGCCCGAGGAAGTCGTCCGCGGTCGCGTGACCGCAGTACGTCTCGCGACCGTCGTAACCGAGGAGCGTGAGCACCCGGTACGCGTTCGCGTTCGCGAGGTTCACTTCGGTGAACTCGTGGACGTCGTCGACGAGCACTCCTCCGTAGGAAGAGCATTCGCCGCAGATGGTGTTGTGCAGCCCGGCTTCGATGCCGGACTCGCTCACCGCGACGGTCGTCGTCGGGGTGTCGCACCAGTAGCGGAGCGTCCGGTGGGACGCCTTCGGGGTGACGTTTGGGTAGAACGTGACGGACATGGTGTCCTGCCTCTCTCCCGGTGTTCCGGGGTGTGGATCTGACGGGTACCGTCGTGGTCGTTCCGGTTCATGCAACCTCCCGACACGCCTGGTTTCCCGGCGACGAAAAAGCCCGCCCCTTGCAGGGCGGGCTCTTCGCGTGCGTTGCGGCTTAGAGCCGTTTCGCTGCTTCGATGGTGTCCCAGAGCGATTTCATGGGACCGCTACCGTCGTGGTCGTAGAGTTTGGCGACGGTTTCCCTGTCTGCGTTCCCGATGTCGACGCATTCATTGCCAATTCCGTCTTTCGAGCGTTTCTCGTACGGGTTTGCCGACGTCATGTAACGGACTCGCGGGTCGTGCGTTCCCGCACGTACCAGTTCGTAGACCCAGCGTGGTGTGAACACCACGCCGGCGGGGAATACGACGTTTCCGGTGCGCCGGTCGCGTGTACCGTCGACGTACTCGACGAGGAGCCGACTCACGGCGAGGTTCGCCGGTGTTCGTTCCAAATACCACGCCGTAGGCACGTCGTCGATGACGAGCGATTGCGTCGAGCGCGTGGCACGAGCCAAGCGGAGCGTTTCGATAGCCTCTTGGAGGGACTCCCGCCACGAGGTTTCCAGTACGGCGTCAGTTCGGCGACGATGTCGCTGCAAGCGTTGCCACAGGCGACGTTCACGAAACGAAGCTTCAGGGTGCGGTCCCTGTTCGTCGCGCATCCGCAGGTGGGCGGTAACTCTGCCTACATCCGCCAACAGGATATGCCCGGTGCGAACTGTCTTGCGCAGGTAGCGGATCTCCTCGCGAAGATCTTTCCGTCGGCGCCGAGTTGGGACTCGTCGCACGGCGACCTGTTCGAGGATCGCGATGGTCAGGGTAAGCACGAGTGTGCCGACCATGAACGTCAGCGCGCCAGCAAGCGCACCCAGTGCCACTACGAGCAGCCTGAACGGTATCGTCAGCACGTTGTCGGCACTGATGAGAAGGGCGCTAAATGCGCCGAGGAACGCTCCGCAAAGGAGCGTGTAGGTGATGAAGATCCAGTCGATCTTTCCGCGGTAGACGTATAAGTCGGTCGCTTCGCGCATTATGTTGCGCAAGAGGGTGTAGCCTCGGGTGCGTGTCTTTGCACGGTTTGGTGTATGCATGGGTTGTTCGTCCCTTGTTCTCGCGCGGTGCGCGTCTTGTGGCCGGTTTCCCGGCCGTGTGTTCTACCGTCACCGTGGTGGCGGCCGGCCCCGGCACATCCGGACGTTTCTTGCTTCCGCCGCCGTGGCCGCAAAAGTAAGCGGGGTCAACGATGAGCTGATCAGCAGAACCGGGTGTCAAGACTCGTGTTTCGCGGATCGAGCGAGAGGTGGTGGGGGCCGAACCCTGCTGCTTGAGAGTCTCACGACTCCCTCGTCGGCCCCTTCGGGGTCTTCGGCAAAATTAACACTGGCAGCGATGCCCGTTCCTACGGCTACTTTCATGGATGGTTCGCGTGGACTTCGGTCCACCGCGATCCTTATAGGGCTCTGCCCTGGCGCATACCCGTAGGACACTAGAATTCATCTAGTCAGTGTTGACGTACAGACGGTCGGGCGCAAGCTCGGCCGTTTGGCGTTTCCGGGATTGGTGTCGCCCCGTCTGTGCGCCAATGGTTTCCTGCGCTAGGCAACGTGCCGGCGTTCGCGTTCGCGCGATCAGTGAACAAGGGGACAGTCATGGCCAACAGAGGCATTTGCAGCAAAAACATCACGATAGACGGCGCGAAGATCAGTTTCGCGACCCACAGATTCTTCGTGCTCGGACCAGACGGCGGGGTGCTGCGTGTCCGACACTACCGGGACCTGCTTCGCACTGGCGTGTTCAGCGGCGAGCGCCCTGTCTCCAACATCATCAGTTCGGACGGGCCGTCTGACTCCGTGCACGTACTGGCACTCGACAAGCGCGACCCGATGCCTTCTTTCGGGGACGTGAAGACGCTGTTGAGCTGGGCCGAGCGTGGTCCGGCTGGCTTCGTGATCGGTTTCGACGCCAAGAAGACCGAGGCCGGTCTTCCGGGTGCGATTCTCGGCAAAACGCGCGATGCGCGCCGTGCGACGAACGTGAAGATGCCTGCCGACAGAACCTTGCTTGGCGAAGGTGGTTGGGGGCATAAGCGTTCACCGGTCAACGAGCTTCTGATGCTCGCCCGCAGTGATCGTTCTTCCGACATGTACTACGAGAGCGCCAAGGATCGTGGCGCCCGCCGGCGCACCCTGGTCAAGACCCTGGTGGGCAAGGACCCCGGAGCGCTCTCGGCTCTGATCGCCGCGCTGCGTACCAAGGACAACCTGCGCACACCGGCGTTGATGCTGGCCGTCGACGCGCTTCTTGCCGGTCATCCTGAAGGTGAACGTCTTCTCGGTGACGTCCTGCTCCGTCCCGATCAGCCCGGTCAGGCGCTCCGCTACTTCTTCGACGCCTACCGAGACGGTGTCCGCGGCGGTATACCGTCCTCCCTGCGTCGCGCCGTAGCCGGTGCGGCGACGCGTCTCTACACGGAGGATGCCGTCGTCCGGTTCGACCGAGTCCGCACTGTGGGTGTAGAGGATCGTTCCGCGAAGGGTTCCGCCGTCAAATTCGCGGACGTGCTATCCCTGACCCATCCGGTTCCGCAAGGGGAGGAGCAGTCGCAACTCTTTGGTTTCCTCACCGGTTCGGGCCGGCCTACCCCGCTGCTTGCCGTTCGCGACACCCTGATGTCGCTCTCTCCGGAACTGGTCGCCCGGGAACTCGAGTTCGAGGCGGCGCGTCTCGCGCGGGGCGGCGCCCCGGGGATGCTTTCCCGTCTGCCGTGGGAGACGTTGGCGGCAGTCTCGACCGGTCCTCGCACCGACATCGCCGATGCCGAAGCCTTTTTCGCAGACGCCAAGGCCTCCCGTGAGCGTTTCCGAGAAGCCAGCCGGGAAGTCTTCGCCAAGGAGCGTCGTCTGCGCACTCGTGTGCGTGACGCTGTGCGTAACACCCATCCTCGAGGCGCGGGCGCCCCGGACCCGGCGATCGCCAAAGCGCGTCTTGCGCAGGCTCGCGCCGAGCTGCAGGAGTTCCGTTCGTCTGTCGAGTACAAGGACGCAGTAGAGGGGATGGCGGCGGCTCGTAACAAAGTGCTCGATGCTCGCGTCCGTCTCGCCGTTACCGCCTCGGCGGGAGGCAAGGTTCACCCGGCTGTCTGGTCGGTGGCGCTGCCATCGCTCTCCGATGGTCAGGTGTTGAGTCTCCTGGGGGCCTTTGATCGTTCCGGTGTCGACGGGGCGTTCCGCGACCGCGTTGCCGAGCGCCTCTCCGCGGCACGGCCCGCCATCCCGGACATACTGCGAACGGCGCGGGGCGCAGCCCTGGCCACCGCGCACCTTGCCGCTCCCGCCGATACCGTTGCGTTCCGGACCTCGGGCGCGTGGACCTCGCTCCCGCCGTCGTCGTGGGAGGCACCGCTCGAGACTCTTGTCGGCGATCGCGTTGCGGAGAAACTGCCCGAGATCAAGGGCAGGGTTCTCATCCTCGTCGACGGTTCAGGCTCGATGCAGTCGGAGGTTTCCGGCCGCAGGAACGACCACCGTGCCGCCGGCTACCAGTCTTTGACCTGTGCCGATGTCGCCGGTTTCGCCGCGTCGGCGATCGCCTCTCGTTGCAGCACCCCGGCGGACGTTTTCGTCTACGACACCGAGGTCGCTTCCGTGGAAGCCCTGCCGGGCGGGGTGTTGGCGGGTTCGCGAACCATCCTCGGGAAAGTCTCGGGTGGTGGTACCGATACGCATGCCGCCATTGCGAGCACGTGGAACGAACACGATCTGCTCATTATTCTCACCGACGAGCAGACGTCGTTCGTGCCGGGTCAGAAGTTCGCGCACGTCGTCGGGTACCCGACCAGTCCGGAATCTGCTGCGAAACGTTCTTTCCGTCTGCCGGAGTCGGCGAAGGTCGTGACGGTGAATCTCGCCGGGTACTCCGGCGCACAGTTCCCCGACTCGGAGAATCGTCGCAGCATCAGCGGTTGGAGCGAGGCGCTCTTCGACGAGGTCGCTTCCTTGGCGACGCAGGACGTCGAGCTCGAGTCGTCTCCGACGCCGTTCGATGACGAGGCGGTCGCCCGGGGCAACGAGGCTCGTCGTCTGGCTGAGCGGGCTCGTCTGGCCGAGGAGGCGTTGCCGGGGACGTCCCTTGCCGATGGGCGGGTCTATCGTGTCGGTGATGTGGGTCCGGCGGGTGGCATCGTCGTGTTCGTCGGCGGTCTCGGTGAGAGTCTCGAGGTTCCGCTGCCTGATTGGAACGGCTCGGAGTTCGGTGACCCGGCTCGTTCGTGGGATGATGCGGTCCGTCTTGCCGAGGGGTGCTCGTTCGGCGGCTACGCCGACTGGCGTCTTCCAGGCAAGGACGAGTTGTTCGAGAAGGTCTACCCGTTCACGCGTTCGGTCGAGCGGTATGACGGGAAGACCTACGTCCACGAGCGCCGCGAATTGCGCACCGGCCGCGACGGTGACCGTTACTGGTCGTCCTGGCCAGTGGGTTCCGACGACGCCTGGTTCGTGTGGATGGATGACGGCAGGTCCAATACCGGTTCGACAACGAACCGTATGTACGTTCTGCCGGTTCGTTCCTTCTGAGATCTTCCGGGTGTAAGGGCGTGTGTCCCTATTCAGCCGTGCCCGACTGACCACATACCCTGTGGAGTGTCGCCAGAGCCATGATAGGTGAGCGGGGTCGTGTAGCGGATGTACGCCGGATGTGCTTCTATGCGTCTCGGCAGTGCACCTCAACAGTATCCTCGCCGTGGTGGTGTTGACTCTACTGGGGGATGCGTGCGGTTCGTGGGCTGAGGATGCCGTCTGGGTCCCAGGCACGGCGAAGCTGCTCGATGGCCGCGAGTTCGGCTGGTGTGCGTACGAGCGGTAACCACGGGGCCTTGGCAACACCGATCCCGTGTTCGGCTGACACGGTCCCTCCGCAGGAGGCGGCGAGAGCCCATACTGCTGCGTCAGCGCTCTCTGATGGCGCCTGTCCGTCGCGCCGTAGCACGTTGACGTGGAGGTTTCCGTCCGCGACATGCCCAAAGCGTACGGCGTAGAGCTCCGGGTCGACGG
>Ga0172372_10005545_pt1 | contig 17528 bp, 16 predicted proteins | sample LakKiv5m_2_FD_114544 | JGI IMG/M metagenome (GOLD analysis project Ga0172372, IMG submission 114544) | Freshwater microbial communities from Kabuno Bay, South-Kivu, Congo - kab_092012_9.5m | ecosystem: Environmental > Aquatic > Freshwater > Lake | place: Democratic Republic of the Congo...
AATTTAAATTTTTTATAATTTGAAATAATATTTCAAAATTTACTTAAAATTATCATATAACTCATATTATTTAATAAAAAATAATAAATTATTTTATTACATAATTTAATATTTTTTTCTCATTATTTAAAAACAAATAAAAAATTAACAATTTTTATTACGAATATTTAGATTTGCTTTATATTTTAATAATAAATTTACAAAATATATAACTTATTCAAACAAACTAAAATTATTAAAATTTTATTTTTAATTTTAAAATCGGAACGACATTATTTTAATAATAATTCAACCATGAAGATATCATCTAAATTACATAAAGTTATTTCATTATTTATATAATTTTTAAACCGCATTTAGAATTAAAAACAAAATTCAATATTATTTTTATAAAAATTTCTGAATTTAAAAAATGTTTCCAAAAAGACATTTGAATGGATATATTATTTTTAAAGATTTTCCATATTTTAAACCAAATTTAACACCAGAGGAAGTTTTAAGAAATGGAAGTTTTGGTGGCACCTATTTTAGACCTATTTATTCATCAATTACAAAACAATATGAAACTAAAGCTTGGAGTGAATTTCCTGATAAATGGTTTAGAGATTTACCAGAAAAATATTATAATTCAAAAATTTATGATAAAAATATAAATAAATATAAAGTAAAGTGCGGTACATCATTAGAATTATGGGAACAAAAGGGATGGATTCATGAACAAGATCCTTATGGTTGGTTTCAATGGTACTGTAGATTTTATTGCGGACGTCGAACAGATGATGATGAAAGGCAAATTAAAAGATGGATGAATTGTACCGGATATAAAGGTCGATGGAAACTTTATTTAATTAATAAAATTTTATCATCAAAAAATAAACAATTAAATGATTTTACGATAAGCCCTACCGTTAGACAATCACTTCAACATTGGGGATATTGTTTAAAAGAATTTGATTTAAAAAAATTATCTCCTACAAAAAATATATCGAATGAATTTCAAATCAAATCCTTAACTAATTTTTTAAAAATAATATCATGGAACATTAATGGTATAAAATCGTGGATTAAGCATAAAGGCAATGAATTTTTTAAAATTGAAAATCCGGATTTAATAGCCCTTCAAGAAATTAGATGTGATGATAAATTTACTTTAGATAAAGTAAATTTTTTTGATGATTATCCTTATAAATTTTGGAATCCGGCCAAAAAAAAAGGATATTCAGGTACAGCTTTAATATCAAAAAAAAATCCCATCAATGTTTTTTGGGGGTTTAATGGAAGTGATGAAGTTGTAGAAAATTTTAATTCGGAGGGTAGATTAATTACAGCAGAATTTGAAAAATATTTTATAATTGTAGCTTATGTACCATATTCAGGAATTGATTTAAACAATTTATCAAAAAGAATGAATTGGGATATTTTATTTTCAAATCATTTAAAAATATTAGATAAAATTAAACCTGTTATAGTTTGTGGTGATTTGAATGTCGCTCATAGAGAAATTGATTTATCAAATCCAAAAAGTAATAAAAATAAAGCAGGATTTACGCCGATTGAGAGAGAAAATTTTGATTTTCTTTTGAATAAAGGTTTTATTGATACTTTTAGATATTTATATCCCAAAACTAAAAATATTTTTACTTTTTGGTCACACTTTGCTGAATCTCGTAAACGTAATATTGGATGGAGGCTTGATTATTTTTTAATATCAAAAAGAATTGTTAAAAATGTCATAAATTCAATTATTTTTGATGCAATATTTGGTTCAGATCATTGTCCAATTTCATTAATATATAAATGAAATTTTTAAATATTTTATATAAAATATTATTTAATATTAGTTACAAAAATTACAAAAGATACCTATGAAGCCACATGCAAAACAAAATTCAGTTTTGCAAATTATACAAATAATATGATCACATCCTCCATTTTTTGTAATTAATATTTTACATCCTGGACATTCTTTAATATTATTTGTACATTCGGAACAAATCATAATTTTTTGTTCTGAATTACATTCCTGAATATATTCTTTTAATTTTTCGCATTTAAAACATAAAAATCTCGGGACTTCCTTTTCGAAAGATAAAGATGTATTATAATTAAAACAACCGTTACATTTTATAGTTTTATAATTAAAAATTTCTCCAGGTTTTGATTTGAAATTTTCATTACAAATTTCACACATAAAAAAATCACAATTTTTGTTTTTACAATATTCATAGTAAACTGTTGTTTCATTACAAATATTACATAATTTTAATTGAATATTATATTCAATTAAAAGTTTTTTATTATTTGGTTCAAGATTTAAAAACGTTTTTTGAGATATTTCAATATGATTATTTTTTTCTAATAATAACTTTATTAATTTATTATTATTATTTTCGCAAGCAATATTTAAAACTGTTTTGTTATCATTATTTTTAATAGTCAAATCTATTTTGAAATTCAACAGATATTCAACAATATCCAGATCATTATAAATACAGGCGTAAAATAATGCACTGTTGCCTTTATCATCTTGGAAATTAAAATCAATTATACATTTTTCAATTATTATTTTTAAAATAGATAAATTATTATGTACGGAACAAAATATTGGTAAATAATTTAAATTATTATCATCAAAAATATTAATATTTTTTTTTAATAATAATTTCGTTATTGAATTATTATTATTTTTTAGTGAATTGTATATTAACGAATAATTGTTTTTATCCCTAACATTAATGTTAGCATTTTTTTTTATTAATAATGCTGCAATTTTATAATTATTATTATTACATACAATAATTAAAGGCGTTTCTAAAAAATTATTTTTTTGATTAACATCTATTTTATTATCAATTAATAATTTTGCAATTTTAAAATTATTTTGAATGCATGCAAAATGTAATGCATTATTATTTAAAGTATCTTTAGAATTTATATTTGCACCATTTTTAATTAATAAATTTACTATTTTTAAATTATTTAAATTACTAGCGATAATGATGGGAAAACTGTATGAACATGGTTCGTTTATTCCTATTTTTTTTTTTATTAAAATATTTATAATTTTTGTAGATGATTTGTTTGAAAAAATAGTAAATGGTGATAATTCATTAATTATAAAATCATTAAATGATAATTCAAAATTATGGAGGTTTATATTATTTTGAATTAATAATTTTACAAGTTTATAATTATTATTTACACAGGCGATATGTAATGGATGCAATACTTTATATCCAAAATTACAATTCATATTTATCTTATAATTGATTAATAATTTAACCATTTTTAAATTATTATTATCACATGCAAAAAATAATGCATTTTTTCCATTATTAAAAATTTTAAATTCTGTTGCATTTACATTTACCCTAGCTTTTAATAAATATTCTACAATAACATAATTGTTATTCATACATGCAAAAATTAAAGGTGATTCTGAATTTTTAACATTCATTTTTGCGCCATTATTAAGTAAATATTCGATAATTTCTAAATTATCATTTTTTGCAGCGTATACCAATGGTGTACAATTTTTATTATCAATTACATTTACATTAAAATTGTATTCAATTAATAATTTTATAATCTCAAAATTATTATTATAACAAAGTGGACTAAAAACAGATTCTTTTGATGAATCTGTTGCACCATTTTTCAATAAATATTTTATAATTTCAATATTATTATTTTTACATGAAACAAATAAAGGAGATATATATAAATAATCAGAATAATTTATATATTTTTTATCTATATTATCAATTATTAATTTTAAAATTTTAAAATTATTAGATTTACAAATATAAATTAATAACGAAAATTCAAACTGAATATAACAAATATCAACAAAAATGTTTTCTTGTATCAATAAATTAAAGATATCTATTTTATCATGTAAATGTTTCCAAAGTTTTAAATATTTATATTTTTTATAAATATTGTTTTCGAGATCAAACTCAGTATCAAAAAATAATTTTAATATATTTAGATTATTATTTTTACATATAATCGATAAAGGTGTTTTATCAAAACAATTTTTTACATAAATAGAAGCGTTATTATCAATTAATAATTTAACAAGTTCAAAAGAATTTGCAAAACAAGCATACATTATAGGATAATTATCTTTATCATTTTTTATATTAACATCAGCGCCATTTTCTAATAATAATTGAGTAATTTTATAATTTTTATGAAAACATGCATGCATTATGGGATACATATCATTTATTTTATTATTTAAATCAACCCCATGTTCTATTAATAATTTTACAATTTCAAAATTATTATGCAAAATTGCACAATTTAAAAAAAATATATCAATAGTTTTAAATTTTTTAATTAAATTTTCTGCTTTTCTAATATCGACATTTTCGTTTTTACATAAATTATATAATTCAAGATCCATTTTATATTTTAAAACTATATTTTATAGTTATTTATATTTAAATAAAAATTTTTTATAAAATAAAAAATTTAATTTCATTTAAAAAATTTTATACTAAAAATATTCTAAATTAGAAAATTATTATATTCTTATTAGCACATATATTTCTGTAAAATTTTAACTAGCATAATTACGTTTTTACATCATTTTTATACTAGAATTTTCATCATCATTGAAATTATCACGGACGACGATAACAATACATCCGATGAAGATAACGACGTAAAATAAGGCGACGGTGATGACTAAGATGATGACGAAGCTAACAACAAAACAGATAACATTGTCCACAATGGAACAGATGTCGAAACTGCTGGTATAACAGAGGTAAACGAAGATGATTAAGCTGACGATTAAGCTAATAACGGAACATAAAATTAAGCACGTATTATAGCTGTTATCATAGTTGCTATCATAGCAGCTGATTATAGAGTCGAATTTAAGTGTCATTTTATATTTTAAATATCTATTTTAAATAGATATTTAAAATATAAAAAAAAATTTTTTATAATATAAAAATAAATTTAATTTAAAAATTATAATGTTAAAAATTTTATAATTGTCATCTTCTATTAACAAATTTATTTCTGTAAAATTTAAAAATGGATTTTTTATATCATTTTAAAATAGTTATTAATTAAACTAAAATTTTCATTATTGACGTCGGGATTATTATTGATTCTAGAAATAGTCGAATCTGTTGTTATCATTTTGAATCTAGATTGTCGATAATTGTTGGAGTTGAATTGAAGTCAGATATAATTGGATATCTTCGAAAATTTTATCGAAAAAATGTTATTTAATCCGTTTAGACATTGCATTTTTGTTATTTCCGTCGGGTCGAGTTTTATTTGCACCAATGTCGTGAGTGTGGTTGGTGTCGTTACCGTTATTTGTTTGAGCTGAAGGAGGTTAATCATTAGATGTAACGGTATCGTTATTGACAATATTTGTCGGCATCGTTGTTGAATAATTATTAGATTTATTTTCATATTTCGAATCTTTTGTAACTACAACAATTATCAATAATATACAATATAAAATAACCAAAACAAATAATCCAATATATACAGGATTTTTTTTTAAAAAAATAAAAAATAAATTGCATTTAGTTATTGCTTCAGAAATAAATGTTTTTTCGGAATCATTTTCTTCGGAATCATTTTCTTCGGAATCATTAATTGGTGGATTTTGAATCTGATTGAGAATCATTTTAAAAATTTAATTTTTAAAATTTGTATATAAAATCTAATAAATTTTATTTTTAAAATTTAATTATACCCAAAATAAAAATTTTTTTTAATTTACGGAATTAATTTAACATTTTATTAAATAATTCTAATCTTCAATTAAAATAGTCAATTTTATTCTCTGATGATCCAATTTTCATAAAATAGTTAATTTTATTCTCTGATGATCTAATTTTCATAAAGATATTCTTATCAGACAAAAATATTCTTTGTCGAGATCGACAAAGAATATTTTGTAAAATAATTTTTATTCGCGAAATTTTTAATTAGTTACAATATGTTCTTAAAAAAAGATTAAATATTTATTTTTGGAAATATCAAATTCCAAATTTTAATGCGATGATTATAATCAAAAATTGGAGTTAAAAGTTTTTCCATTCTTTGATGGTCTATTTTCCTAATTAAAAAGTCATTTATTCTAGATTGATAAAGATCAACAAATAAATCAGGATCTTCATCAAACGATGACCATTCATTTTCAGGAGTAAATTTGACTTGTTTTATTGAAATATTTTTTAAATTATCATTTTTTAAATTTGTTTTTTTAATAATAGATTTTGTTAATTTTTGAGATAAAGAATAAGCCATTTATTTTTTAATAAACTTTTTAATTAAATTTTCTTAAAATTTTAAAAATTATAATATTATTTTTTCATAAACTTTTTCATTAATTTATTTTTTTTAATTTAATAAAATTATCATAAAAAAATGTTTGATTTTTAGTTACCAAAAATCAAATAATACTTAATGTTTGGATGTTAAATCTTAAAACATCCAATTGAAACTTATTTTATTGTTTATCTAAAAAGATTATCATAAAATTTTATTTAAAAAATAAAATATTAATTAACATTTGTTAAATATATGAAATGATCATTAATTAATAATATTTTCATTAATTAATTGTTTGTTTTTTTCATTTAATAATTCATAAATTACTAAAATATAAAAAATACTTTTTTTATTATAATATCCATGTTTTATAATTTTTTTAATTAATTCATAATTATTATTCAAACAAGCATAAAATAAAGATTTATTTATTAAAGGATCATCAATATTAATATTTTTTAAATTTTTTAAAATTAATTTTGCTAATTTCAAATCATCAAGAATACAAGCATACATTAATGGTGTATTATTATAATAATCATTTATATTTAAATTAACGTCATTTTCAATTAATAGTTTAGCCATTTTATAATTTTTATAATAACATGCATAAAATATTGAAAAATTATTTTCTTTTGTATTCACCAAAATATCATTTTGTATCAATTCTTTTAAATATATTAAATTATTTTGACTACATGCAATAAGTAATTGAGATTTAAATTTATTATTTTTATTTTTTAATATAATATTTTCGATATTTTTTATATTTTTATTATTATCTAAATACATTTTTTAGTTCGAATTATCTTAAAAAAATTTATCTTTTTAAGATAAATTAAATTATACAAAAATTTTTTAAAAATATAATAATCTTTTTGTTATTTGTATTGAATTTTTGGGTGTATTGTCAATTAAAATTTAAATCCGCAAAAATTTTTAATTTTATTTGTTGGTTAATTAGATATAAAAGTTGATTTTTATGAATATATTTTACTTTAAAAATTTCATGGAGTTGTGTTTTTTCGATACAACATATTAATTTATTTCGTTTTTCTTTTACGTAATTTGGAAACAATAATTTCAATAATTTTGTATGAATATTTGAAAATTTAAATGTATATTGATTTGTATTAAAAATCGAATTTAAAAAATTTGAAAATTTAATTTCGAATATTACATAATTAATAAATCTATCAACATAAAAAAAATATGGAATTGTTTTATTTATACAATAAAAATCACCCCATGATGGTATTTTTTCAGTTAAATGAATTGTTGGTAAATTAACGATTCTCGTTATTTTATAACAACAACTTTGGTTATTAGGTTGAAAATCAAAGTTCAAAGTTTCACATAAGTTTTTATCAAGATCTATAATCTCAGAAAAATTTTCTATGGTGATATTCATAATATTACCATCTTCATAAGAATATGGTTTTAAATGTTCAGATATTTTATGAATTAATTCATAAACAAATATCGTATCAATATCAAACACTTCTTTAAAAAATTTATCACAAACAATAATATATATATTATCGTAGTCAAATAGTTTATATTTGATAATACACCATTCAACGGCTGAAATTATTTCAGTGAATTTATATATATTTTTATCAGAATCGAATTTAAATAAAGGTGAATTTAAAAATTCTTTTTTTAAATAAGTCAAAAGTTTTGAATTTTCATTAAATTCTCTTAAATATTGTAAATATTTATGATCATTCATTTTTCAATATATTTTAAATGATTTTTTTTAAAAAAAAAAATTTATTTAATATTTTTAATAATTTCAAAATTATTTTTTATTTTAAAATATCATATAACTTGCTATTTTCTTTTGTTTCAATATAAAATATCGGCGGATGATCATCATTATTTACTTTATTTTTTCTTGCTTTATTTTGTAATAATAATATTACAAAATTGATATTATTATTAAAAACGCTATGATGTAGAGGTGTATTACCCTTTGAATCGGATTGGTTACAATTAATATTTTGACATGAAAGTAATGTATTCATAATGCATAAAGAACCATTATTACATGCATTTATCAAGGGTGTTGAATAATTATAATCTATTATATTTAAATTAACTTTATATTCAATAAATAATTTGATAATTTTATTATTATTATGATTAATTATTAAGCTTAAAGGGCTATAAGTATATAAATAGTCAAACAAATTTATATCGGCACCATTTTTTACTAATAAATCTATTATGTTTGAGTTATTTGATTCACATGCAGATATTAAAGCTGTTTTTTTATTTTTTGAAATATGATTTATATTAATTCCTAATTCAATAAATCTTTTTATAATATTAATACAATTATATTTACATAAAAAAATAAAAGCCGTTAACCCATTATTTGTCTCTTCGTTAATATCCACACCATTATCAATCAAATAACATATTTGATTTTTTGAATTATTTTTACATGCATATATTAAGGTATTAAAATTTTCATTATCTTTTGTTTTAATATCAGCACCTAATTTAACTAATTTGTTAAAAAGGCGAAGATTATTATTAATACATGAATATATTAAACAATCTTCACCAATTAAATTTTTTATTTTATAATTGGCACCATTTTCTAATAAATAATTAGCAATAACAATATTATCATATTTACATGCATAAAGTAAAGCTGTCATTTTACCTGCAAAAAGATGATTTATATTATCTTTATTTGCTAATTTCTTAACTTTTTTTAAATCGTTATTGATACATGCCTCTACGAACTCAGTATTTATCATTTTTTATTAATTAATGATTAATTTTTTATTTTTTAAAAAAATTTTACTATTTTAAAACAATAAAATTTTTATTTTAAAAATATTTTTTTTAAAAATACTAAATTTAGTATTGTTACTCATACATTTAATAATATTTGAATAAAATATTATTAAATATTAAAAAATCATTACTTTATCTTGGATTAAATTTCTGGAATATAAATAGATTGTATATTACAAATATTGATATAAAAATCAAAAATGGATTCAAATGAAGAAAATAATCATGTTCGATTTATTAAATCTGAATTTGAAAATGTTAATTTAGAAATTGAAATGGATAATCCTATTGAAAAAATTGATCAGTTTATTAAAGTTAATCTTGACATTGTAGATGATTTGAAACAAAATCGAATTCAAATTGTAAATTATAATATGTTGAATAATCAATTTTTTCAAATAAAACCTTTAGTATATGATATGGATATTTATCGACTAATAGAAACTTCAGATTTATTCGATACCCCTGAAGAAAATGATGAACCTAAACTTGTATATATACACGATCCGAAAGAAATTAAAATTGAAATTCTAGATAATTCCCAAAAAAAATCTCAACGCAAAAAAAATTGGATTGATATCAGCAAAAAATATAGGTTACTGGAAAAACAAAAAAAGAAAGCGTTATTTGAATCGTTATCAAAAGAAGCTAAAATTAATGCACATTTGCGAATGGAATATAATACAATGCAATCAAAAATTAATAAATTATTTAAAATTTTAAATAATTGTAAGATTTGCAAAACACAAATAATATAATAAGATTTTTATGAAATTTAAAAATATTTTAGATGTTTTATTTTTAAAATTTTTAATAATTTTAGATGTTTTGTTTTATTTTTAAAAATTTTTAATAATTTTAAAATATTCTGAAATAATATTTCAGATGGAATTTAGTAATTTGAAATAATATTTCAAAAATATTAATTTATTAAAATTTTATTTCATAATAGTTTAAATTAAAATATCACAATTTTTTAAATGACATTTCAATGCATATTTTCTTTTATATTTTTTACCACAGTTATCACATTTTAGATTTGGTGAAATTCCGCATTCGAATTTATTATGGCGAATGAGAGAATTTTTGTTAAAATATCTTCTTTTACATTTATCGCATTTATGATTTTTATAAAAATCTTTTCTTAAATTTAATATAGATTCATTATAATAGTAAAATTTTGGACAAAAATATAAATTTGTTTTATCAATTAAAGCATTTTTATCTATTTGCAAGTCATTTTCTTTTTTTGAATAAGAAAAATTTACGGAATCGGATATTTTTAGGTTTTCATAATTCGAATTATTAAATTTGATATTTTTATCTTGTGTTATTATTTGTTTTTTTTATCTGAAATTTGAATTGTATTTACAAAATTCCGTTTTTGTATTTCCGTTTCAATTATATCAGTAGGTTGTTTGGAAATACCCAAAATTTGAAATTTTTCAGCCGCATTTATAAATTGTGTTAATTTTTGTTTATCAACAATAATTTCACCAGTATATATATATTTTATTAATAATTCAAAAATTTCAAAACTAATTTCTAAAATACAAACGATCGGTTTTATATCATCATTATATGTTTTAAATAAATTCATAAAATAAGGCGAACAAGCCGAAAGAATAATTTTATGTGTTTGGATACATTTGCCTTCAACAATTAAAATAATATCTGTGAATAAATTATTTTCAAGAAAATCACAAAACATAAAATAAGAAATAGGATAATGTTTATTCCATTTAATATTTAATTTTTCAACGTCCATTTTATTTATTTTAAATTCAAATATAATAATTAAAAATAACAATATTTTTTGAATATTATTCAAAACTTGATATCTTTTTTAATTAATAATTACATAAAAAAAAATTTGAATATTTTTTTTAAAAATTACGTAAAATTATTTTTGATTACAAAAAAAACAAATACCATTTTCGTTTTTTTTGTAATTTACATTTATTAAATTGTTACAATCATTGGTATTACATTTTTTTGTTTTAATATTGTGTACAATTAAATATACTTTAATTGACTCCAACAATTGATGGTCGAAATCAATATATTTAGATTGTGAATTGATATCTGTTTTATTTTCACATAATAATTTAACTAATCTAAGATTGGAATTTTTACAGGCAAAATATAAGGGTTGATCTTTATTTTCTAAATCAATAGAATTTACTAGACAACCTTTTTCAATTAAAAATTTTGCTAAATCATAATTATTTTTTTTACATACATTTGATAAAAGTTTGTATGAATTTTCGTTTGTTAAATTTATATTTGCTCTTTTTTCAATTAAATACATAACAATATTTGTACTATTTTTTAAAGTTGCTAAATATAAAGGATATTCATCATTTTCGTTTATGGCATTTACATTTGCACCTTTTTTAATTAAATATTTAATAATTAAAAGATATTTATCATCGAATTTGCATTCCAATAGCACATCTTCATTTATTTTCGCGCCATGTTCTAATAAAAAATGAAGTAAATTAAAATTCATTAAAGCAATTGTTTTCGATAAAAAATTGTTATCAATTTTTGCCTTGGCATTAATTAATATTTTCATCATACTAAAATTTCTTTTTTCAAATGCAATTGATAATGGTGTACGTAGTTGTGAATCGATATAGTTAATTTTAGCCCCATGTTTAATCAATAATTTAACAATATTAAATTTATTAGTATCGCAAATACTTAAAAGTAATTCATTCAATATTTCTTGTTTTTGATCATCAGCAATTGTTCCAATCAAATATTCTATAATTTTTTTATCATGAAAACAATGTTCAAAATACCAAAAAATTATATGTCGTCCATTATATATTAAATTTGCTCCATTTTCAACAAAAATTCGAATTAGTTCCAAATTATTATTTTCACAATTTTTTTGTAAAAAATTGTCATTAAAAACATAATTTAAATTAACTTTATATTTTATTAATAATTTGACATTTTTTAAATTATTGAAATCACATGAAAATTTTAATGCTTTTTCAAATAATTCCGTTTCTTCAATCAATGGTTTATCAAATTCATTTTCTAATAATAATAACTTTTCCGCTGTTTCCGAATCATTAAATTCAAAAGCTTTAAGAAGTTTATCAATTAGTTCCATTTTTAATTGTTTATTAAATATTTTTAAAAAAAAAATTTTAATTAATAATTAAAAAATAAAATTTAGAAAAAAAGTGTTTATAAACAAAAATCATCATATTCATCAGAAAAATAAGATATATCAGATAAATAATCTGAATTATCTGATTCGTTTTCAAATTTATTATATTCGATATTTTTTGAATCTTCTATTAACATTTTTGTTAATCTAAACTCCTTCAATTCGGATATATCTAAAAAATAACCATGAGGTTCATTTACAAAATGCGTATAACACTTATTGGTAACACGTTCACAAAAATAACATAAAATTATTTCACAATTCCAGCAACAAACAAAGCCACTATCATTTCTAAGACGTAAACATTTTACTTTACATTTTGGGCACGTCATTTTATATTCAGCGCAATCGTCGCAAATTAAAGTATTGTTCAATTTGCGTGTATGAAAATTATTTGTATTACATTCATGAATATAAGTTATTTTTTGGCATTCATAACAAGAAATAAAAATTAATGATTTATTTATTTGTTTTGATGATGGTTTACAACAAACTAAACATTTAAATTTTTTTATATTTATAAGTCCTTTAATATTTCTTTTAATTTTTCTATTACAAGCATAACAAACTAAACATGTACAACATTTAACGAAATTATAGTTTATATTAGTTCGATATATTAATTCATTACATAATTCGCAATATTTATATTTAAAGCCTTTTTCTAATAAATATTGTTTTTGAATATCAGACATATTTGCTTGTAAAATATCGTCATAATAATCATTAGGATCAAAATTATCAAAAAATAATTTAAATATTGGAAAATATTTTGACTCGCAAATACTTGTTATTGAAAATGTTTTTGGTCGAACATATATCCAATTTTCTTCATCATATACTGGCGGGGGTTTAATAACTAAACTTTTATAACAAATAAAAAATTTAATCAATTCATAATTTTTATGTAAGTTGCAATAATATGGAGAACAATTATGAATTTGTACACCATTAACTAATAATAAGTTAAAAATATTATAAGATTTTGAATGTAAAGCTTTTTCTATTGGTATAAGATATTCTTTATTGTAGTTTATATCAACACCGCAATTAATTAAAAATTCAAATATAGAAATATATTTATCAGAATATGGTTGTTTTAAAAAAATATGATTAATATTAATTTTTTTATTTATTTTTACTAAATATTTAAGAATATTAAAATAATTATCAAAATTTATATTTTTTTCCAAATTTAATTCAAAAAAAATTTGGAAATCATCTTTACTATATTTTAATAATAATTTTAAATATTTAAAATCATAATTAGATACAAGTATATCTTCTGATAATATTTTCATAGTTTCGTAATCTAATGCAATATTTTTAAGTATTAAATTTAATAATTTAACATCATTTAATAACAAAACCTGTTTTAATAATTCATAATTTAGATATTTTTCATTAATGGTTATTAATGAATCTTTTCCATTTTTTATTAATAAATTAACAATTTTTATATTATATGCATCACAACATTGATTTAAATAATCAAAAAGAATATTTTTATAGATTATTGCATTAAATGAAATTAATATTTCAACAAGTTTTAAATTATTTTGACAACAAGCGGAAAATAATGGTGAATTAATAATTATAAAACTGCCAGGTTTATATATAAAACAATTAACATCAACACCGGCCTCAATTAAAGCATATAAATTTTTTTTACTATTCATTTGTATTGCAAAAAATAATAAATTTTTTTCGTCGAAAGTTGCATTTATATTAGCTTTTGGTATCAATTCTAAAACATATTCACTATCATTTGATAAAATTGCATTTTTTAATTCAACCGTGTAATCCATTTTTAAATTTAATATTAAAATAATAGTAAAAAAAAATTTTAATATTAAATTTTTTATTGATAGTAGAAAAAATAAGTCAAAGATACTTTAGTAGTTTATTTTATTTGACAATAATTGTCAAATTATTTTATTTAAATCATAACATATTTATAATTTTTTTATGAATATAACATTTATTATATGTAATGTCACAAAGATGTTATATACAATATGATCAAAAAACTCTTATTCTAAGAAAGAAATTTGAGTTAAAATACAATAGAGGTTAATGAAAGCAATTTAATTCAAATTGTTTTCAGATATAATAATTGAAAAATTGATACATCATAATAAAAACAATTTTCATTCGATTTAGCAATAATCCATAATCTACCAGGAACAATCTTCTGAATCTCAAAAGATATGTCATCATGAGTAAGAAATAAGGTCTCGTAGTTTAAGATTTTACTAATAGGTATGCTGTGGATAATTTCACAGCAAACCTTGAATGTTAAATATCGGTTCATTTTGTTTTGTGTAAAGCAGTTAGATTCATTTACCTCCACGAAGAGCAAGTATAAGATGCAATACCGAACCGGGCTGCACTTTGTAATCGGATATAATTTTTTGATCGTTTAACTGTCTTCCAGAAAAAATTAATCGTTGTTGAATTGTAGGAATACCTTCTTTTGATTCAATTAAATCTTTAATTTTTTCAATCGTATCATCAAGTTCAACATTGATTTCAAGTTCTTTGCCGGTTAAAGTTTTAACTTTAATAAACATTTTATAAATCAAAGTATTTTGACTTTAACCAAAACAAACTAATAAATTGTTACTAAATTATTAGTAAATTTCATTAAAAAAAAATTTTAAGAAAGCAATAAATTATTTTATTTTATAAAAAATAAAAAATAATTATTATGCTTTAGAATAATATTATGATGAATTTTAAATTATTTTATAAAATTCATCAAATTCATTTTCATTTAGTATTTTATTAATTTCTCTAATCAATTGATCTCTGTTTTTTATTTTTAGTTCTTCTTGAATTTTAAAATTTTTTATATTTTTAAAAATTTTAATGAATTTTAAAAATTGAATAATTAAAATTTCTAAAATATAATTATATTTTTTAGAATTTTTTATATTGTTAATTTTTATATTAATATTTTCAAAATCGCATTTTTTAATATTTTTAAAATATTCAATATTATTAATATAATTAATACTATTTTCATTAATATATTTAACTGAATCAATCAACATTTTAATTTCTTCATTTGAAATATTTTCAAAATTTTTATATTTAAATATTATGTTTAAATTATCATTGAAATCCATGATTAATATTATTTATTATAAAAGATAAAAAATAAATTTTTAATAACTAATTCCATAAAAAATAAATATTACTATGATTATACCAATTCGTTGTTTTACATGTGGCAACATTGTGGGAAACAAATGGGAAAAATATCTTGCATTATTATTGGAGGGATATTCGGAAGGATATGCTTTGGATACCCTCAAATTAACTCGATTTTGTTGTCGACGAATTCTTCTTGGACATGTTGAACTTATCGAAAAATTTTTTAATCATAATGATTAAAAAATTAAGTAAATTAAAGTAATTTGACTAAAATTTTTATTAAAAATAAAAATTAAATTTAGATATCAAAAATTATACATTTTTGATAAAAATATAAAAATAAAATTAATTCGATTTAATTTAATTGAACTAGTAATAAATAAGTTGGATTTTTATAAAATCCAACTATAAAATTAAAATAGTATTTTTAATTTAATTAAAAAATTCAAATATATTTTTTCAACGTTTAAAATAAATTAAAATAATATAAATTTTCATTAAATATAATTATCATAAAAATCTACTTTAATTTAAGAATAAAGTAATACATTAATTTTTGAAATTGAAATGCAAATAATTAGTTTTTGATTTTAAAAATATTAAATTATTTTAACAAAAGAATTCTTTAATATTAAATTGAATTGATAAATTCTAAAGTTTTGGATTTATTTTTATTTGATAAAGTCGCAATTTTATTAGTTATTTTTTGATATAATTCATTATTAAGCCTAAGTTCATAATCCGACTTTTTATCAATAAATTTAATTTCTAAATGATTTTTTATAGTTTTAAAATCAACCAATTCTTTTTTATCTATTTCTAAAATTTTTATAAATATATCTTCTAAAATAATTTTAATATTTTCTTCAAGATCATTGACCGATATTTTTATTCCAGACGTCTTCAACGATTTTCCAATTCTATCACCTTTACTACCTCTTCTATACCAATCAAATTTTGATTCGTTATGTAAAAAAGTATATTTAGCCGATCCATATTTTTTTTTAAAAAAACGAAATACATTTATATTAGAAAATAAATGTATACTAAATATATAATGATTTATTTTATTTATATTAGTGAATGCTATTTTATGTAATAGTTCTCTTGGTGTTTTTATATTTAAAATATCATTTTTCAAACTCTTATTTACTAATGTTTGAAAATCATTTGGGAAATTATCATTAACATATGTATTTAAAAAAGTTTCTATTACTATTTCGTTATTTATTGCATTATTTTGATTTTTTGATTCCGAATTTGAAGTTATGTTATTTTCTGTAATATTTTTAACAGAAAAAGAAGCATTTTGATTTTTTGATTCCGAATTTGAAGTTATGTTATTTTCTGTAATATTTTTAACAGAAAAAGAAGCATTTTGTTTTTTAATATATTCTTCCATCGTTTTTAATTGCATAAGCATTCCTATATTGAATTTTTGAATGTTTTCTATTTTTTCTAAAATTTTTTTATTCGAATTCAATAATTCTTTAATGTTTTTATCAAATTCTATATTAATTTGATCTTGATTAAATATTGGAATTGCTTTTGTTGACTCATTAGAATTAACCAGTTTTATTGGTTCATTCTTGGAATAAATTAGTTTAATTTTCGTAGAATCATTCTTGGCATGTGATAATCCTTTTCCAATAGAATACTTATGTGATACAAAATTTTGTGATATTTTGTCATTTGTTGAAATTGGAGATAATTTAACGTCATTTGCTAATTTAATAGTTGAATGCGTTTGATTTTTTAAAACAGGTAAAATAGTTGAATTATTTGCTACAGCCAATGCAATATTTGATAATAATTCTAAATTATCCATTTTTATTATTTACATGAATATTTTTAATTTTAAAAATTTTATATTTTTTAAAATTCTATTTAAAATTTATAATAAAATTATAAAAAATAAATTTTAAACATTTTTTTTATCAATTACTGGTTATTTACAATGCTTATTTCATATTCTGGTGGTTTATCCATGTTTAAATTTTCATATTTTGGCAATAAATTGTCCATGTTTAAATTTTCATATTTTGGCAATAAATTGTCC
>Ga0172372_10005546_pt1 | contig 17527 bp, 12 predicted proteins | sample LakKiv5m_2_FD_114544 | JGI IMG/M metagenome (GOLD analysis project Ga0172372, IMG submission 114544) | Freshwater microbial communities from Kabuno Bay, South-Kivu, Congo - kab_092012_9.5m | ecosystem: Environmental > Aquatic > Freshwater > Lake | place: Democratic Republic of the Congo...
CCGTTGACTGTGGACCGTTGACTAAAAAAAAATTACAACTCCAATTGGCGACGGTACAGTTGAACGGTGTTTTCCAAGCCGTAATAAAGCGCGTCACAAACCAAGGCGTGCCCGATGGAGACCTCCAAAAGCTGAGGGATTTGCTGCTTCAAATAGGCCAAATTATGTAGATCCAAATCATGGCCAGCATTCAGCCCCAATCCAAGTTCAGCGGCCAACTTGGCTACCTCCACATAAGGTTGTACGGCTCTTGCTCGATCTATTGGATAGCCAGTTGCATAGGGCTCGGTATACAATTCCACTCGATCCGTACCAGTCTTTTTGGCGGGCTCAAAGAACCTTGCTTCAGGATTGATAAAGATGGATACGCGCGTGCCCAGTTCCTTGAGTTCAGCTACAATATCCTGCAGCATCGCTTGATGCAGGAGGGTATCCCAACCCGTATTGGAAGTAATGGCGGTCGGTGGATCAGGGACCAGCGTGGCCTGAGCGGGCTTGACCGTCCGAATAAGCTCCATAAATCGTGCATCGGGATATCCTTCGATATTGAATTCAGTGCATACCACTTCTGCCAAGTCCACCACATCCTGGTAGCGAATGTGTCGTTCATCAGGCCGTGGATGAACTGTAATTCCCTGTGCCCCAAATCGCTCACAATCCAATGCCACCTGCACCACATTGGGGTTATTAGCCCCTCTTGCATTTCTTAGAGTGGCGATCTTATTGATATTTACGCTTAACTTTGTCATTTAGGCATCAAAAAAGGGTATTTTTACTTTGTTGTCCTGGTATAACACAAAACTAAACCTTATGGCTTTAAAGCAGCGAATAGAAACTGAAATAAAATCAGCAATGATTGCCAAAGACAAGGTACGACTGACCGCTCTTCGTGCAATCAAATCCTTGATCCTATTGGAAGAAACCAAAGAAGGTTACTCCGGCACCTTGAGTGAAGAAGACGAATTGAAGTTGCTCACCAAAGCAGCAAAGCAGCGAAAGGATTCTGCTGAGATTTATGAAAAGCAGAACCGGGCAGACCTCTTGGAGGTGGAATTGGCGGAGCTAGCCGTGATTCAGGAATTTTTGCCTAAAGCCTTATCCGAGTCGGAGCTAATCCAAGCCATCCAAACCATCATCGATACCTGTGGCGCATCTGGGCCAAAGGATATGGGAAAAGTAATGGGACTGGCTAGCAAGGAACTAGCAGGGAAAGCAGATGGCAAAGCCATCGCCGAACAAGTTAAAGCACTATTATCCAAGTAACTTGGAACCGGTGGATGTGGTCATCCTTCTCCTCCTAGGATTGGGAGCGTACGAAGGGTATAAAAAAGGCCTTTTGATGAGTATTTTAGGCATCTTTGGCTTTGTGCTGGCCATTGTGCTGGGCATCTATTTCATGGAGTTTGTAGGAAATTGGCTAGCCACAGAAACGGAGCAAAAAGCCTTAGCACTTCCTGTGGTCGCTTTTTTATTGATTTTTTTTGGCACACTCTTTTTGATTCAACTCGTGGGCCGGGCTTTAAAAAAAATGTTGGGACTCGTCCTTTTGGGTGGGCTTGATAGCCTTGGCGGAGCGGTGTTAGGAATTGTTCGAATGGGCTTTTTCATCAGCTTGCTGGTCTGGGTATTAGGTAAACTAGAGCTGGAATCCCTCAAAAATTGGGGAGCAAATAGCGATTACCTTGCGTTTATTGAGCCACTCACCCCAGAAGTACTCGAACTATTGGATCCGATACTCCCTTCAGTAAAAGAAGCGAGTCAAGAGTTGATGAAACAAATTGAAGTAGGCACAAACTAAAAAAGACTTTCTCAAGAGAAAGCCTTTTTTAGTAGAGTTCATTAATTACCTTATCTGATTATCCGCTTTTCACCACTAACCATAGAAAAAAGGTTTGAGGTTCAATTAGGTGAGCGGTGGACCGTTGACTGTGGTCTGTCAACGATTATCCGCATGTTTTAAATAGGCGAGCTGAGCTACTGGCATGATTGCGGAAATCACATTACCTTAAATCAATCACTTCAATTCCAGGATGTTTTTTGACATCAAAGGTGAAGTAACTCAAAGGAAGGCTAGGTGCAGCCTTCAAATTTTTGAAGGAATAAGAAAATACGCCTCCCTGCCCATCCAGCATTTCCCAACCCAACAGCTGTTGTGTGGATTTTTCTACAAGCAAACGAACCTGCTTGAACGGTGCATTGGATTTTAGTGCAGTCAACTCCACCGTGGAAATGGGCTTTCCTTGGTACGTTTTGTCTGGCAAAAGGCTGTAGTTAAATCCAGATTGGTAGAGGGTATAGATGTTGGAAGGGGTCAACTCGCCCTCCATCCCAGCGGCATCGTTGATGGTTACTTCTTTGTATCCTGCCGTTTGAATAAAGGTCCACACGGTCTTGCCATCGTTGTAAATTTCTTGATCTGGAAGTTTGAGGCGGTACTTATCGCCTAAGACCGCTACCTCTCCACTCTGTCGATCACCCGCACCACCCTCATCTTGGAAGGTATATTCAAAGCTAGCGGTAAATCCCTTCATGCTTTGAAATTTTTGGCTCATGGCATCCAACACTACTTTTGCCTTGGGGTCTTTTTGAGCTTGGCTAGATGCCGCAAGGAAGCAGGAAGCTAAAAATGCATAAAAAAGAAATTTAAAATTCATGGAAGGTCTGCCGTAATTCGTAAGGCATCGCTTACAAACTACTCAATAACCGTTCCAAACTTACTTCGTCCTGAATTAAAACCTCACGCGCTTTGGATCCTTCAAATGGCCCCACCACTCCGGCGGCTTCCAACTGATCGACGATCCTGCCGGCACGGTTGTAACCCAACTTTAGCTTGCGCTGGATCAAGGAAGTGCTGCCCTGCTGATGCAATACAATCAAGCGTGCAGCCTCGTCAAATAAAGGATCTCTATCAGACAAGTCAATATCCGCTCCTGAACCTTCACCATCTTCCCCAACATATTCTGGAAGTAGGTACGCAGAGGAATAGCCTTTTTGTTCCCCAATCCAGTCGCAGACTGCATCCACTTCTGGGGTATCTAGGAAGGCACATTGGATACGGGTCATTTCGGAACCGACCGAAAGGAGCATGTCTCCCATACCAATCAGCTGGTCTGCTCCACCAGCATCTAAGATGGTGCGTGAATCAATCTTGGAAGTAACGCGGAAAGATAGTCGAGCTGGGAAGTTGGCCTTGATCACCCCAGTGATCACATTGACCGAAGGACGCTGCGTAGCCACCACCAAGTGGATGCCGATGGCTCGAGCAAGCTGTGCCAAGCGCGCAATAGGCGCTTCAATCTCCTTGCCCGCCGTCATCATCAAATCCGCCAACTCGTCAATAACAAGCACAATGTAGGGCATGAAGTAATGTCCATTTTGCGGGTTCAGCTTCCGAGCCACAAACTTGGCATTGTACTCCTTCAGATTACGTACTCCCGCTTCTTTGAGCAAGGTGTAGCGGTTGTCCATCTCCATACACAAGGAATTGAGTGTGTGGATTACTTTCTTGGTGTCCGTAATGATCGCCTCCTCCACACCAGGGAGCTTAGCAAGGAAATGCCTTTCAATCTTAGTGAAAAGGGTCAATTCCACCTTCTTGGGATCCACCAAGACAAATTTCAGTTGGGAAGGGTGCTTCTTGTAAATCAACGAAGCCAAAATCATGTTGAGGCCCACCGACTTTCCTTGCCCAGTGGCCCCCGCCATCAGCAGATGGGGCATTTTGGCTAGATCGGCTACAAAAACCTCGTTGGAGATGGTTTTTCCCAAAGCAATGGGAAGGTCCTTGTCGGACTTCATGAATTTTTCGGTTCCCAACACTGCACGAGCAGGAACTAGTTCTCGATTCTTGTTGGGCACCTCAATGCCTATGGTGCCTTTACCAGGAATCGGAGCGATGATTCGGATCCCTAATGCCGCCAAACTCAAGGCAATGTCATCCTCCAGGTTTTTGATCTTGGAGATTTTCACCCCTGGATTCGGGATAATCTCGTATAAGGTCACTGTGGGTCCGATGGTCGCCTGAATGCCTTGAATTCCAATCTGGAAGTTCTCCAAGGTGGTTACGATCTTATCCTTGTTTTCCTCAAGTTCCTGACGGGAAACCGTGACTTTCTTTACATCGTATTCGTTGAGCAAGTCAATCGTCGGATACTTGTATCGGGGTAGGTCTAAAGTCGGATCGTAGGGATCTAAATTTTCAACCTCTTCAGCGGTCTTTTCTTCTTCGGGTCCCTTCTGCACGGTAAAGTTTCCTTCTTTCAGCAGGATGGAATCCTTTTCGTTTTCGAGCAAGTTGACCTGTGGCACATCGAAGAGATCCTCCTCTAGGTCATCGGCGAATGGAAGCGGTGGAACTGGTGGAGCTTCTTCTACCAAACTAAAATCGACTTTATCCCCAGCCATCGGTAGCTCGGGATCGTCTGCCTTTAATTCCCAGTCACTCCCATCGTCTTCAATATCTTCTTCCTCTTCTCCCAAAAACGGAGAAGGAATGCCCGATTTGGAATCCTCATCCCAGGGCAACTCATCTTCAGGCTTGGCCTTGGGAGGAAACCAGTTGAGCTGCTGAATGCCATAGAACAACACAATAAAAATAAGTAGAGTGCCGAAAATTAGCAGCCAGGTTCCCATTCCTAAAAAGTCGTAAGAAAGCTTTGCGAGTTCATAGCCCAATCCACCTGAGGCAAAGCTCCAATAGGAATATCCTTCAATCAAGATTCCTGCATAGCCCGTTACCAAGCCAATCCATGCCGCAAAAAACAAGGCAAAGACTGCATAGCGTGTGAGTGAGTAAAGCGAAACCTTAAACGTCCATCGAAAGCCTAGTAAAAATAAAAAGGGAGGGAATAGGAAAGCTGCTACGCCGAACCAACGGAAAATCATCCAGTGGGCTGCTTGAGAGCCTAAGTAACCCAACCAGTTTTTTGATTCTTTGGCTGCTTCTCGGATGGATTGATCTGAATTGTTAATTACCAAACTCTGATCCTGCGGCCCATTCATCAGGTAAGAGGCGAAAGCTACTCCCAAAAAAACGCTGATCGAAATCAATACAATTCCGAAGACAAGGCCTACCTGTTTGGTCTCGATTTTTCCAAAGGAGAAAGAAGAGGAAGGCTTTTTCGGTTCGGGACTAGCCTTGGGCGCGTCTTCAGTTTTCTTTCTAAACGTATTGGTCTTGGGTGCTGCGGATGCCATTTGAAGATAAAATACGGAGGTTAATGTTAGCCAAAAGTGAGAAGAATGCCAACTTACTTGGCTAAATATAGCTGTAGACCCTTCTTGATTTTTTTGATCAAGCTTGGTCCCTCATAAATCATGCCCGAGTATACTTGAACTAGGCTTGCGCCTGCCTCTAGTTTCTCAATCGCGTCTTGGGCGGAGAAAATCCCACCTACGCCGACGATTGGAAAAGCTCCTCCCGACTGCTTGTGTAGGTAGCGAATGATTTCGGTGCTCCTTTTTTCCAAAGCCTTTCCACTTACTCCACCTGCACCGATGCGTTCGAGGTTGGCTGGATCAGTACTCAAATTGGAACGATCCAGCGTGGTGTTGGTGGCGATGACGCCCTCAATAAGCGTTTCTCGCACGATCTCGATGATGTCGTCTAGCTGACCATTGCTTAGGTCTGGCGCGATCTTTAGCAAGATGGGCTTGGGCTGAGGATGCAGCGCATTGGCAGCCTTCACGCCTAGCAGCAGTTTTTTCAAAGGTTCCTTTTCCTGGAGATCCCGGAGGTTGGGAGTATTGGGCGAACTTACATTCACCACAAAATAGTCTACATAGGGATGCAGCGCCTCCAAGCAATACAAGTAATCGTCTAATGCATCCTCATTGGGAGTCACTTTATTTTTTCCAATATTCCCGCCTACAATGACCGAGGATTTTCTTTTTTTGAGGCGGTCGATGGCGCCCAGCACTCCTCCATTGTTGAAGCCCATGCGGTTGATCAGGGCCTCATCTTGGGGCAAGCGAAAAAGTCGGGGCTGGGAATTGCCTTCTTGGGGCTTTGGAGTGAGCGTGCCAATTTCGATAAATCCAAAGCCTAGCATGGCCATCTCGTCAATCAGGCGTGCATCCTTGTCAAAGCCAGCAGCCAATCCTACGGGGTTGGAAAATTTCAAGCCAAAGACTTCCCGTTGCAACTGCGAGTCCTCCATTTTGAAAAGAGAAGAAACAACTGGCTTCAGCAGGGGAAAGTTAAAGGCCCATTTGATCATCCCAAAGGTAAAATGATGGGCAGTTTCAGGCTGCAGTAGAAAAAGGAGGGGTTTGAGAATCTTCTTGTACACCGTAGAAAACATAGAGGCTGGGCAGAGCAAAATTGCTTTTTGTAAGCGGATGGAACAAAAATAAAAAAAGAAACCGGCTTTTAGACCGGTTTCCCTTGCTTATGATTTGATGCTGTAATTTGGCGCCTCACTCGTCACACTTACATCGTGCGGGTGGGACTCCTTGGCCCCTGCGGTAGTGATTTTGACAAACTTGCCATTTGCCTGTAGGTCTTCAATGGTCTTGGTGCCACAGTAGCCCATGCCTGCTTGCAAGCCTCCGACCAACTGGTACAAGACTTCAGAGACCAGCCCTTTGAAAGGCACTCGACCTACAATTCCTTCCGGAACTAATTTTTTGATATTGTCTTCGGCATCTTGGAAATAACGATCCTTGGAGCCTGATTCCATGGCCTCCAAAGAGCCCATCCCTCGATAGCTTTTAAATTTTCTGCCTTCAAAAATGATCATCTCTCCAGGAGCTTCTTCGGTACCTGCCAGCAAAGAGCCAATCATGATGGAGCTGCCTCCTGCCGCAATGGCTTTGACCAAATCTCCAGAATAGCGAACACCTCCATCGGCAATCACAGGTACGCCTGTGCCCTTTAGCGCTTCGGCACACTCGTATACAGCCGAAAGCTGCGGGACGCCTACACCCGCAATGATCCGCGTGGTGCAGATGGATCCAGGGCCTACACCCACTTTTACCGCATCGGCGCCTGCATCGGCCAGAGCCACGGCAGCTTCAGGAGTGGCGATATTGCCGACAATCACTTCTAGATCGGGAAAAGTAGCTTTGATTTTTCTGCAGGTATCGATTACCCCTTTGGAGTGGCCATGGGCCGTATCGATGGACACCACATCTACACCTGCATTTTTTAGCGCCTCTACCCGCTCTACGATATCGGCAGTCACTCCAACAGCGGCGCCTACACGAAGTCTTCCAAACTCGTCCTTGCAGGCATTTGGCTTGTCTTTTCGTTTCAAGATGTCCTTGTAGGTAATTAGACCAGTCAATTTGCCTTCATCATCTACGATAGGGAGTTTTTCAATTTTATATTCCTGAAGAATCTCTTCCGCCTGCTCGAGGGAGATTCCCGACTTTGCAGTAATCAGATTTTCCCGAGTCATGATGTCCCGAATCAGGCGGTTGGCATCCTTGATAAACCGCAGGTCACGGTTGGTGATGATCCCCTTGAGCACCTTATGCTCATCTACCACGGGAATCCCTCCAATATGAAATTCGCGCATGATGGCTTCTGCATCGCGCACTTTAGAGTTGATATTTAGCGTGATGGGATCGAGAATCATGCCTGCCTGGGAGCGCTTCACTTTTCGCACCTGAGCAGCCTGCTTTTCGATCGACATGTTTTTATGGATAAAACCCAAACCACCCTCTAAGGCAATGGCAATAGCCAATTCCGCTTCCGTTACCGTATCCATAGCAGCAGAAACTAAGGGGATGTTTAGTCGGATTTTTTTGGTGAGCCAGGTGGCAGTGGAAGTCTCCCGAGGGAGCACTTCTGAATATCCTGGAACAAGAAGCACGTCGTCGTAGGTGAGTGCTTCGTATAGAAACTTCGATGAGTTTTTATTCATGGCAAATATCGGTGGTAGGGAACCCTATTTGCCCGTTAAAGTTACATGGAAATTGTCTTGGATTAATAGAATGTGAAAAATATTATTATACGAAGTACCAAGTATCAAGTAATCAGTATCAAGTTGCAAGATTTTCCAGAAACAAGATGCAAGACACAAGAGCCGAGATGAATGAGACATCCTGACTAGCAGAAGTTTCCTAGCAGCAGAATCGTAAGTCTAACCTGTCTGCCGACACGCAGTGTCTCTTGGTTCTTGGTTCTAATCGTCTTGATACTTGATACTAGCTACTTGCTACTGTCGACTTACTTCTTCAACATCCTCGCAATATAAAACCCATCAAAACCGCTTTCTTGGGCGAGCACCTTGCGGTCTTCAATCAATTCAAAGTCTTTGCCCGCCTCGCTCACCAAAAACTTTTTGATCTGCTCCTCGTTTTCCGAAGGCAAGATGCTGCAGGTAGCGTAGACCAGCTGTCCTCCTTTTTTCAACATGGAGGGGTAGGCTTGAAGAAGTTCCTGCTGTGTTTTTTGCACCTTTTCTAGGGACTCTAGCGAAAGCTTCCACTTCGTATCTGGGTTTCTGCGCAGCACCCCCAATCCGGAGCAAGGCACGTCGAGTAGCAGTCGATCGGCAGATTCCTTGAGTCGCTTGATGGTCTTGGACCCTTCAATGATTTTAGGTTCAAAGATGGAAACCCCATTTCTCCGTGCTCGGAGCTTGGCCTGCTGCAACTTCCACTCCTCCACATCCATGGAGATCACCTTGCCCTTATTCCCCATCAGCGCTGCAAGGTGAAGTGATTTTCCTCCGGCACCGGCACAGGCGTCGATGACCCGCATGCCTGGCTCTACTTGGAGTGCAGCAGCGACCAACTGGGAACTGGCATCTTGCACCTCAAACAACCCCTCCTTGAAAGATGGATGGCGAAACACGTTTTGGCGCTCCTCCAGCACCAAGGCATCGGGGTAGCCTTTGACTAGGTAACTTCGGATGCCATCTGCTTCCAAGAGATTTTTAAGACGCTCGCGGGTGGTCTTGAGTGTATTGACGCGCAACACCACCTCTGCTTCCTCATTGAGGGCGTGTATTTCAGCTTCCCACTTATCTCCCAATTCCTTGGAACCGAGGGTCTGCAGCCATTCGGGAATGGATTCCAATAATCCAGGATCGGTAATGGATTCGTATTTGGATTTGATTTTTTCGGGTTGCAGCCGCGCAAATTCATCCCAAGGAGGAAGCTCATTTCCCTGCATCAGCCAGTAGGTACCGAAGAGGTCCCAAGGGTCCTTGGAAGGGCTGAGGAAATTGACCAGACGCCACCAGCGCACCATTTCGTAGGTGGTCTCCGCAATGAATGAACGGTCCTTTGCACCCCACTTGGGGTTAGACTTTAGCGTGCGCTCAATTACCTTGTCCGCATACTGCCCTTGTTCAAAAATAGCTTCCAAGGCTGTGTGAACGCCTCTGATGGTGTTGTTATGTAACTTCATAAATCAAAATTCTGAGGCAAAGGTACAACAATCCTAGGGAATGCCGCGAATTCGAAACAAGTAGCTAGCAGGCTAGGGGTAAATCAGCGCAGGTAGGAAAAGCAGGGTAGCACCCGGGAACGCTGCCCTCTGGACTTCGGTGTGCCGTAGAAAAACTGGTAACGCAAGCTCAGTTCGTGGGAACCTAGGGTCTGGGAGCCGACATCCGAAATCGGGTAGTCGTAGCTGTAGCCAACCGCCAAGCCAGCCGAAAGGTTGAGTCCAACTAGCCCAATCACAGACTCGCGCTTGGGCAAGTCGGATTGGATGGGAAGACTCCGAAATCCTCCACCGATGACTAGCTGATTGAGCAGCACTTGCAGCCCCGCGTCCAGAAATTGGAAAGGTCCTTGGCGCTTGTAGTTGGACATCAGGTGCACAAACTTTCCTGATCCTTCCTCCCAAAATTCGGGGTCATCGAGCGGAATGGTGTAGCCTGCTTGTAGGGAGTATTTTGGCCAATGCTGCGCTTGGCCATCCCGTACATAAAAAGCAAGATTTGGCCGATTCAAGTGGTGGCCAGAAATCCCAATCCAAAGTTTGTCCCAGGTAAACACCCCTCCTAGACCCACCGAAAAATAGCTGAAGGGCTCTAAGCCACCTACCGCATCGGCAGAACTTGGAAAGAGCACTTGGTTGAAGACATCGATTTGATCGCCAAAAAGTAGATTTTCCAGTGTCCCCCGCTTATGGATGTAGGAGATCTGGGTCCCTAGCTGAAAGGCTACACGTTCAGAGAGCTGCAGGTTGTAGGTGTAGAATCCTGAGATTTCGGAGGTATTGAGTTTCAAAAACTCCTCCGAAAAGGAGCTCACACTGAGTCCAATTCCACTTTTGTGATCAAAGCTGTAGTGGTCCACAAAGGCCGAAAACGCAGTGAATTGGTAGTCTAGTCCAGGCCACTGCTTGCGGTATACCGACCCCATGCGGGTTTCCTGGCTGATTCCCGTCAACGCGGGATTGAGGTACAAGGGAGCTGCATAGAACTGTGAAAATTGAAAATCCTGAGCGCTCCCCTGAAAACAGAGGAGCAGAAAACTCCAGGCGAGAAAGATGGACTTTAGGTTCTGGTTCATCGAGCTAAAAGAAAAGTGGAAGAAGTAGTTACTCTGCGTCCATCCGGAGCTTGGTAGCTGATCTTGTACACATAGACTCCTTCGGGGGCTTTTTGACCCGCGACGGTTCCATCCCAGCCGGGACCTTCCTGACCTTGGGAGCGGTAGATCAGTTCCCCCCAGGAATTCATCACTTGCAGCTGCAGGTTTTGGATGAATCGAAACTTGGGGAAGAAGCTGTCGTTGAGCAGATCCCCATTTGGGGTAAATACATTTGGGATTTCTAGATAATAATCAAGGATTTGTACTTCTTTGCTGGCCTTGATGAGGCATCCCGCTGCATCCAATACTGTCAAGGTTACCCTATACCTTCCTTTGCGGGTATAGGTATGGCTGGAGTTAGGTTCAGCACTACTTGAGCCGTCTCCAAAGTCCCAGGAGAGCACCTGATGAGGCCAGGTGGCGAGCGAACGAAATACACCCTTAAAGCCCAGCAGATCCGCCTGAAATTGGGACTGACTTTCAAAGAGCTGCTCAAAATCCAAGGGTCCCGTTTGTCGAGGAGAGATGGTTAACGCTCGCTTTTCGATAAGGCCCAACGCATCCCTGACCGCCACTTCTACCAGGCCTGTATCTCGAGTGGTGAATTGCATCCCAGATGCTTTGACCGATCCCATGGACCAGGTGATTTGGTAGGGAGCCAAGCCATGGCTGATGCTTAGTTGGAGCGTTGTTGCCTGACCTTGCTCTTCGCAAAGCGGCACCGTCGCCACTCCAACGGCTATGGATAAAGGAAGCGGGAGGGCAACTGCAAATTCCTTTTCTTGAACACAGCCGGTTGCATCCTTAAGTTGGAGGGTATAAGTTCCGCTCTCCACTACGGTGATCGAAGGAGTAGTCTGCCCTGTTTTCCATCGGTAGGTGTAGGGAGGAGTTCCCCCTTGGGCATCCGACTGCAGGCTTGCTGAAATTTGGAGCGGCGCCTGGGTAGCTTGATAGGTAACTGTTCCCTCCAAGCGAAGCGCTGGGATGGGCAACAGGGAGTACTCGGCAGTTTGGGTACAGCCTCCTTGGTCCGTAACCGTCACGCGGTAGATTCCTGCACCAAGTCCTGTGGCTACCGGACCCGTCAATTCATGTTCCCAGCGAATTTGGTAGGGAGGTAATCCTCCAGAAAGAGTCACTTCTATGCGCCCATCCTTGGTATCCGCACAGGTTTCGGTCTGTACTTGCGCATTGAGCGTCAATGGGGCAGGTTCGGAGATCGTTTGGGGAGCTCCTGTGATCGTACAGCCATTCGCATCTGTGACCGTTACTTGGTAGCTGCCAGACACCAGGTTCTCTGGGTTGGCTACCGTGGAGCTAAAATTGTTCGGGCCTTTCCAAGCATAGGTGTAGGGAGCTATGCCTCCAGAGGGCGTTACCGTACTATTTCCTGTACCTCCCTGTGCACAGCGGTTGTCTACCTTCACCTGGTTGAGTGCAAGTGGGGTGGGTTCAGTGATCGTTTGCGCAGCTCCTGTGATCGTACAGCCATTCGCATCTGTGACCGTTACTTGGTAGCTGCCAGACACCAGGTTCTCTGGGTTGGCTACCGTGGAGCTAAAGTTGTTCGGCCCTGTCCAGGCAAAACTGTAAGGTACCGTTCCTCCCGATGCCGTTACCGTGATGCTCCCAGTATTCCCCTGTGCACAGCGGTTGTCTACCTTCACTTGGTTGAGTGCAAGTGGGGTGGGTTCAGTGATCGTTTGCGCAGCTCCTGTGACCGTGCAGCCATTCGCATCCGTCACCCTCACGTGGTAGCTACCTGAGGCTAGGTTCTGAAGATTTTCAGAGGTTGCTATAAAGCCATTTGGCCCAGTCCAAGCATAGCTGTAGGGAGCTTTGCCGCCCGACACCCAGATCGAGATGCTTCCTGAATTCCCTTGGTGGCATAGATTAGTAACCTGCGATTGGGAGATTTGGAGCCTCTCGGGCTGAGTGAGCAGCATACTTTTTTCCAAAAGACAATTGCCCATCCCAGTAGAAACCTGCAGGCGATACAATCCTGCTTGCAGACCTTCCAAGTTGGCTGCTGTGGAGACAAACCCATCCGGCCCTGTCCAAGAATACCTATAGCTAGGCTCCTCCTCAGGCAAAACCCCTCCGCTAAGGTCGAGTTTGATTTTTCCATCTGCAGCTCCTGCGCAGGATACGCCAAAGCCTGCATAGTTGGATAATTCTTCCTTTACAAGAAGGGGAGGCCTTACCCTGATGGAAAATGAAAAAGACGATCCCGTACAGGAGATGCCTTGGCTGTATCCTCTTGGGGTAACTCGAATCAGCGCCCGCTTGGATTCCGGACCAGTATTGATAGCTTGAAAGTCTGGAATTCGATTCCCTGTGCCGCTGCTGAGGCCTAGAGAAGGATCGGAAACCTCCCAGGAATAGGCAAGGGAGTCGCTAGGAAGGTTGGAATTAAATTCTGGAACCGAAACCCATTCTTCTGCGCAACTGATCAAATCTGCTTGCTGGATAACTTGTAGTTCGGGCAGCAGCACCACCTCTACGATTTCGGAGACTCCTTCGCAGCCTTGGAAGGAGGGATAAAAGGTGTAGCGAATCCGAGCGGGAACAATTCCTCGGTTGACAAGGGTCTGGGTGATGGGGGAAAGTACAGCCTGTGGAGATGGATTGCCTTGTTCTAATCCAATGACTTGCCCGGAGAGTAGTGTCGCCGACCAGCGCAGCTGCATGGGGCTTACCCCCCAACTTTTGGGAAGAAGAGCAATAGAAAAGGGAGTTCCTGAACAAAGCAGGCTATCGGAAACTGTAGCCTCCATTCTTGGAATTGGATTTACCTGCACTTCTACCCTACGAGTAGGGAGCAGGCAGCCGTTGACCAGGGCTTGGAGCTGGTAGGAGACCTTGGCAAGGGTCCTACCTGTGTTGATCAGGGTATCTCTAATCTCGAGTGGCGAGGTGATTGGATTACTGGTGTAGCCCAGCAATTCCCCATCTTCGGGAGCTAGCAGTACACGGGCAGTCCAACGGATGGGTAAAGGACCCTCCAAATTGGCAAGCTGAAGTGCAATAGCGGGGCTCGATTCCGAACAAAGGGAAGTAGTTCCCTTTACTTCGATTTCTGGGTCTGGGAGAAATTTTACTTCCAGAGTGTTGGTAGCAAAGGAAGGGGAGCTAAGTCCCTCATTCACTGCTTTTACCCGATAGGTACCAGGTGGTAAACCTGAAATCTTGGGCAACTGCTCCTTAACCAAGCGGTAGATTTGCCAATTGCTCGAGTCAAGAGGATCTTGCTTGAAGACATAGAAGTCATAGGGAGGAATACCTCCTGCTACTGCCTGAACGGAAATGGTCCTGGTGCAAGAATCGAGTTCCCATTGCGTGATTTTTGGAGGCAGGGTGCTGCTATCAAAAAATAAACCTGTCCTAACCTTAAAAAAATCAATCGAAAAAATTCCCACAGCCAGGAGAAAAAATAGAAGTTCTCCCCGATGCATGATGAAATAAGTTGATTATCCGCATTCTGATTAGGGGAAGAAGGGCTGTGAACACGGCGGATAATCGACCACAGACGACGGTCCACGGTCCACAGCTCACCTACTTGAACTTCAAGCCTTAATCCCTTTGATAGTCAAAAACGGATAAATCTAATTTAAAATTAAGTTACCACATATATTCGAATTGGTGCTGAATTAAGTGTTAAATCATGGAGTAGAACGCGTATTTATTTTTATCTCCAGAAGGCTACGGTGACTGGTATGTAATTTGAAGTTTCTATTTTTGCTCTCACTCTATGCATCTTTCCCAGACTTACTCCGAGTGGATGGTCTCCTTATCGGCTCAGCTCAGCACGTATTCCCAAGCGGAGGCAGAAAACCTTGTGTTCTGGTTGCTCGAACATCATTTGGGTTTGAGACGTGCAGACCTGCAACTTGCCATTCCAACTGCAGTGGACAGGAAACCCCTTATTGCGAATTTCGAGCGGTTGCTGACGGGTGAACCGATTCAATACATCCTTGGGGAAGCTCCTTTTTATGGAAGAAGTTTTGGTGTCACGCGGGACACGCTGATTCCACGAAACGAAACCGAGGAGCTGGTTCACCGCATCCTCAAGGAAAATCCCAAGCTAGGACTACGCGTCTTGGATTTAGGAACAGGCACGGGATGCATTCCAATTACCTTGGCCTTGGAGCTGCAGAGTCCGGAGGTGTATGCGCTGGATGTATCCATGCAGGCATTGGCCGTGGCGCGCAAAAATGCCCTACGACTAGGGGCCAAAGTTGAGTTTTTGGAAGGAGACTTGTTGGGAAGCATCCCAAATCTTGCTTTTTTTGATGTCATCGTCTCCAATCCTCCTTACGTACCCCTCCGGGATCGGGGAGAAATGCAACTCAATGTCCTGAATTTTGAACCGCATTTGGCACTTTTCGTTCCAGATGAGGACCCGCTTGTGTTTTACCGAGCGATCGGAGTTTGGGGGCAGCAGCTGCTGAAGCAGGGGGGGAAATTGTATTTGGAGATCTACGAGAACTTGGCGGATGAATTGGTACAGCTCTTGCTGTCACAAGGCTATGAGCAGCTGCATGTGCATCAGGATCTCAATGGAAAAAATAGAATGCTATCGGCTATCTGGCCCTAAACAACAAAAAAATGAAAAACAACTCCCTTTCTGATCTTGGACTCTTACTCGTACGCTTGCTTGCTGGAGGCATGATGCTTACCCATGGCCTTCCCAAAATTGATCGCCTTATGGGCGAAGGGCCCGTAAAATTTGCTGATCCCTTTGGCCTGGGTCCAGAAATCAGTTTGGGGCTGGCAATTTTTGCGGAGGTAGGTTGCGCTATACTGGTGATGATCGGATTTAAAACCCGCTGGGCTACGATTCCACTGATGATTACCATGCTGGTAGCTGCTTTTTATGCGCATGCTGCGGATCCTTTTGGAAAGAAGGAACTCTCCTTGCTATTCTTCACCCTGTTTCTCTCGATTCTAATTTCTGGTGGAGGACGATATTCGATGGATAGGGGGATTAAAAAATCTGCCAGGTAGAAGAAGTCTTTTCCATTCAAAGTCAAGAGTTCAAATAAAAAATGTGTATTTATTTTGTATATATTTTTCTTTAATTATTATAATAATTTATATTTTTTTGTTTTTATGATAATAAAATAAACTAATAATACCATAGGTATTTTTAGAATTGTTTTTTAGCCTAGTGGTATCACCCCACACCTTTTTACTTTAGTACCTTAAAGGTTTCATTTGCCAAAAAATTGACTTATTTTTAAAGTCCTTGCAATTATTTGTTGATTCTGTTTAGTACAAAAAGCTAAGCTTAACAGTTTATAAAGGCGCGAAGTTTGTAACTTTAAAATTAAATTCTTCTGATTCACCCAAATCAGTTTGTAAAAAGGGAATTGATTCTGTGAATTTCACCCAAAGACAGGAGTTTAGATTTTATGATTAAGTATTTCCTTCAATACCTGGTAATGGTTTCTGCAGAAGTTAAATTATTGATGCGGCTATCCTTTGAAACAAAAGGCGAAAAGCCTTATAAATTTACTGGTAAATGAAGAGAAATAAGCTAAAAATTAATGTTTTTGTTGGTTTAAGCTATTTTTTATTTAGCCTTTTTGGATCACTCATTTCTGCTGATAACCGAGAAAATGAGGTTTCACTTTTTAATATTTCCTTGGATGTGACCATTAAATCCTGCCCTGGAGAGATTGTCATAAGTGCTAATGGAGGAAGCCAAGTATTTTCCTATGTTTGGGAGACTCGTCCCACTGGTTCTACTGCTGCATGGCAGCCCGTAATTATAAATAATAATCCAATACCATCAACCTCAAGATCTATTGTAGGGGCTGTACCCGCAGACTATAAAGTTACAGTGCGGGATACTAGTACTCCTGCACTAGAGCAAGTAGGAATTTACACACTTTCTCAGCCCTATGCTCTTAGTGCAATTACCCACTTTGAAGGATTGATTTGTTCTGCCGAACCTAACTCTGGCTTAGCACTTCTCGAATTTTCCAATGGGTTTAGAAATTATACCTGGAGTTTAGAACGAAATGGAGCTACTGTAAGGCAAGGAGTAGCAACGAGTTTTTACCTAGCCATCCAAAATTTGGGAGTGGGTACCTATACCCTAAATTGGACTGATGCTAATGATTGTACAGGAACAAAGACGATTACTATTGCAGGCCCTCCTAGCCCACTTACAGGAACTTTTACGTCGCAAAATGTCACTTGCCCTGGCGGTTCTAATGGATCCATATCTGTAACAAATATTTCAGGTGGATGGGGTGCAACTTACTTAATTCGAATCCTTCGAAACGGGGTACAGTATAGACCATGGGGTACAGCACAAGCCAATTACACCAACTTACCAGCAGGTGTATACACTATCCAATACACAGATAAAGTCAATCCCGCAAATGGATTTCCTTTTAACCTTTTCACATTTTCAATTAGTCAATTTACAGGTTGCAATAAAGCCGCCTCTATTACTATAACCGAACCAGCACCTTTTAGTGTGCCCGTCACTCAATCACCAGCAGTTTGCCAAGGAGAGAGCAATGGGTTTCTCACTTTGGTGCCAACTGGAGGAAGTCCTCCTTATCAAGTAACCTTTTATTCGGGTCATTTTGCCGATCCACTTGTGCCGGTAGTCAACGGTGGCATGACCAATATTGGTCAGCAAACGGGAGTAACATCTGGACAAACGGTAACAAAAAATGGATTAGCTGCAGGACAGTATGCGATCCAATTGATTGACGTAAATAATTGCATTTATTCGGGCAACTTCACCCTTATTGAAAACCTAAAACCCATTGTTGCTGATCAGACCCAAACCGTTTGTAGCGATGCACCGGTTGGAGTAAACTTCAATTCCAGTACTTCCGTAGCTGCGACTACCTACAATGTCACCGCTCTTAATCTAAATGGCCTCACCGTTTCTGCTGGTGGGGCAGCCGTTGCAAATGGCCTTACCGCCGCTGCTCTTGCCGATGATGCATTCACCAACACCACCAGCTCTGCTAAAAATGTAATCTACACCGTTGTCCCTGTA
>Ga0172372_10005547_pt1 | contig 17523 bp, 13 predicted proteins | sample LakKiv5m_2_FD_114544 | JGI IMG/M metagenome (GOLD analysis project Ga0172372, IMG submission 114544) | Freshwater microbial communities from Kabuno Bay, South-Kivu, Congo - kab_092012_9.5m | ecosystem: Environmental > Aquatic > Freshwater > Lake | place: Democratic Republic of the Congo...
CGGCCAGATCAGCAGTCAGCTGGATCGACTCGTCAAGGCCGGCGTGGTCGAGGAAGTGCCGCTGTTCGGCACCAAACGCACCGGTTACCAGCTGGCGGAACGCTTCTTCAACATCTGGTTCCTGATGCGACACGCCTCCCGCAGGCTCAAACAGCCCGTGCGGTTCCTCACCAAATTCCTCGAAACACTCTACGAACCCAGCGAACGCGAACGCTTCGCCCGCTCGTGGAGCAACTCCAGCGGACTGAACTCCAGTTCGTTGATGTTCAGCCGCGCACTCGCTGATTCGCTCGGCGAATCTCCCGTTCGCGGCGATCTTGTTCGCAACACCGAACTGCAGGCCCTGCTGCAACAGCACGCAGATGCCTCCCGCCGTGTCGAACAACTGTTCGAACTCGACAAAATCCACCCCGTTGTGCTCGAATTTGCCGACCTCAGCAGACAGCTCACCGCAAACTACGATCCCGAACTCGCCAACCGGATTCTGGGAAGCCTCGACTTGTTCCTCAGCGGACGCAGGGCACTCCTGGCAGCCGTCCAGGCCCCCTCCGCCGAACAGGCGGCCGCTGTGCTGGAATTTGTGTCGGCGGAAGAACACAGATTGACAGCGCAGTTCGGCCACAAAGCTGTCGCGTGGCTTGCAGACCGACTTCTCTGCGGCCAGCTCTGCCAACCGGATTCCATCGACGATTGGGCGCAAACGTTGGGCGCCGCAAGTGACCACGCCACTGTCCAGCTTACAGTGGACAGTCTTCCCAAAAATCTTGCAGAACGACTGAATCCAAAGATCCTGCAAAGGGCAGCTTCCATCCTGACAACTGCAATTCCTCGCACTCCTCGTGACTGGTACAACCTCGCCTCGAGACTGACCGCAAAGCTCTGTCAACACAACGCAGCACAAGCAGCCATCATTCAAGGCCTTGATGCTTATCCTCGAAGCCCCCTGCTTTGGAATGGGCTCGGAAACCTGCTCCAGCAACACGACTGTGATGACGCCGCTGCCGAACAAGCCTACCGACGCGCCATCGAACTCGATCCCGAATTTGCTCGGGCATCGCTGGAATGTGAAACCACACTGCATGGCGACCCGAATCTGATCGAAGAGACAGAGTCCGACTACATCAACGCCAAAACACCGGCGTGGGTGCACGCCGCGCCATGGTACAATCTGGGAAATTTGCTTCAGGCCAATTCGGACCGCTTTTCTGAGGCGGAACAGGCGCAAAGGACAGCAATCCGGCTTGATCCCCGGAGCCCACTCCCATGGATAAGCCTCGGAAACCTCTATCAAAACAAGCTTGGTCGCTACGCCGACGCGGCGGATGCGTGGTCAAACGCCGGAACCTTCCCGCAGACGCGTACAGAAGCACTGCTCAATCTTGTTGTCGTGCAGCGCGACTTTCCTGGCGATTTTTCTGCCGCCCGCCGGACATTCTCGGCCATCGAGGACGAACCGTCGCCAGGCTTTGCCGCCACGCGTTCGCTCCACCGCGCTCTGTTCGCCGCTTACGAACTCAATCTGGGAACAGCCGCCGGCCATCTCGATGCGGCGCTCGATCTGGTCCCCGACGGTCTGCCACCGTCCACCATCGACGACTGGGCCGGCACAGCTGCTGTGCTGCTGGAACTGGGGCACGGGGAGTGGCTTCAGCAGGTGCTGATCCGTCGCGGGCACAACCATTCCCTGCGGCCATTCTTCGAGGCCATCCGTGCTCACACGCTTGCCGCCCGCGCTGCTCTGCGGAACATCGCGGCGGAAGTGCGTCCGGCTGCCGGCTGGCTGTTTGATCAGATCCAGCAGCGTCGCGAGCGACTGCAGGAGGCGCGGCGTCAGCGTACTGAGGAGACGCCGGAACCCCAACCGAGCCGGCGCAGGCGGAAAAAATGAGTGCTGCCGGAGTGTGATCCCGGATCCTGCTCAAGCAAGTTGCCTGGCCCCATAACCGTCCTGACCGTCTGCTTTTTTAATCAAGCTGCCATTCTGCCAGCACATACACGGATTCAAGTGGCGGCGTTTTCACTGAGGGGGCATCCTTGAGGATGGCGATGACTTCGGGTGTGGCAGCGCGGAGTCGCGGGATACTGACGCCTTTTTGTGACGTTGTCAGGGTCCGAGCGACTGCGGGATTGTCGAGCACGGTCAGGCCCAGGGAAATCGCGTTGGGACTGGTGACGAGGACTTCAGCGGCGGCGGGTGTGATGGTTTGAAGGGAGGGCAGGACCTGTCCTGTGGAATCCTCGATCAGCCGTGAGGCCAGTGCGGGCGAATCGAGTGACGAGAGTTGCCGGAGTGTGAAAAAACCGTCGTATCTGACATACGCCGGAATTGCTTCTGCCGAGATGAACTCAAGCCCATCCAGAGTGCGCCCGGATTGTCGGGCAAATTTTCCGGCCAGCGGTACGGAGTCGAGTGCAGTGAGCGGCATATCGAGCGTACCAGGGAATCTGGCAAGTGCCGCCGCCGTTTCGGGCGACAGCTTGTCCGTGGCGGTGCCGGACAGTGCAAGACGCGTCCCGCGAAAAGGCACCAGTGCAGCGGCGGCCTGGGGCAGGAGTTCGTCGAGGCCGGCGATCGACAACCGGCCGCGATACTGCGCGAGTTCTGCGGCCAATTCCTGGGTGAGTGGCGGGCTGCTGCCTTTGAAGGACAGGCGGCTGGGATTGCGGCCACCGATGAACAGCTGAGGCGCTCTGTTGAGTCCGCCCCAGGAGGGAATTTCTGTGCCGCGGTTGAGCGATGCCACCAGAATCCGCGCGGCTTCCGGCGAAAGTTCCGCGAGGTCAGGAAAAGTCAACGTTCCTCCGCCCAGGTCCACCGTATTGCTTGCCATCTCACCAAATGCGGAGGCCAGTTCAGGGGACAGTGCGGTGAGTCCGAGGGTCAAATGAGAGGTTTGCCGCACGAGACTGCGAACAGTCTCCACGGAAGCATCCTGCAAAGCCGGCAGTGAGATCGCCGACCAGGGCCGCGTCATGAGCAGGCGAGCGGTCTCAGGAGGCAGTTGTTCGAGGCTGGGAAACGACAAAAAGGGAGGCGGAAGAGCTCGAACCGTGCCGTTCGGATTCGTCACTTCTCCATCGGAAACACTGGCAAGCGCGGCCGCAGCCGCGGGCGAGATTGTTGTGACGCCGCCAAAATCAGACGAACATCGAAGCAGAGTTTCGGCCAGCAGTGGTGAGTCCAGCGTCGTCAACCGGGGCAGACTGATCTTCTTTTGCTTCCCAAACGGGCCGCCCGGTACCACATCTGAAGCCGTCGCCAGGATCCGCACCTGCTCGCTGTTGAGTGACTCCACGTCTGGCAGTCCGATGCTGATCAGGGACTGCACCAGAATCCTGAAGGCTGGATCGGCGAGCTGACCACCGCTGAGTTCCAAACGTCCGGCACCAGGGTTGTTCGCAAACACAGTCGCGATTTCCTCTGTCATCACGGCGAGCGGAAGAAACGTCCCGCCCAAAAAGAAATTTCGTCTGACGGAGGCGATTTCCTGTGCCTGTTCCACGGACAATGTCCTGACCGCCGGCAGCAGGACCGACTGAGAGAAACCGGCGGCCAGTTTTTTCGTGAGCAAAGTTGAGTCCAGTGAGGTGAGGTTTGGCAGCGTGAGAGCACCGACTGCTTCCGCCAGCTTATCCTGAACCTCAGGCGCTACGTCGGTCAAACCACCCAGTGTCAGACTGCGAGGATTCCTGCCGAGGGCCAGAGCGACCTCCGGTGTGATTCGTTTCAACCAGGGAAACGACAATGCGCCGGGCCTGCGGGCCAACTTTTCCGCCAGCGGAATTGAATCGAGCTCCACCAGACCGGACAGCACCAGCTGGGCCGGCATTTGTGCGAGAGTTTCCGCGGTTTCTGGAGTCACCGACGTGAGTGAGTGCAGCCAGACAGTGGCGGCCTGACTGTTGGCGAGCGTCTGGGCGACTTCCGGTGAGAGCGATTTCAGGCCGAGGATCAGCATTTCGCCGCGAAACCGGGCGAGGACGGCGGCTGTCTCAGAATAAATCGCATGCGTTCCGCTGAGTTGCAGAATGCCGAAACGCGACTCTGCCTCGATCTGCTGAACCAGCGAGCGAGCTTGCTGGACCGTGATCTCCTCAGACGATTTTGCCGACAGGCTCTGAACTCGGAGCAGGTTGGAGGTGAGTCCGGACGCGGGCAGCAGACCCTGGCGAATCAAATCGCCAAAGGTCGGCGAATCGGGCAGGGATGGATTAGCCGGGATGTCGTTGGCTCGTCGCCCTGCCTCGCGTTTTCGCGCCGGATCCTCGCGATCGTGCTCCGTCAGCAAAACGTTGATGGCGCTGCCGTACTGATTGCGTGGGCCGAAGCCGGCCAGATGGCATACGGCGCAGGACATACCCCCAGGGCGAGAAATCTGCCGCCTCCAGGCCCACACTGCGTCCTGATCCTGCAGATTTCGGATCTGTTCAAAGAGGGCGGCATCAAGACCACAGATGGCATAGGTCGTGGCTGGCAGCCAAAGCCACACCAGACCGAGACAAAGGCCGAAACCCATCCGCAATGAACACTCGCGACGAAGTCCGGTGAAACGAGTCATGGCGACCTCAATTCGTCCGCAGGGAAGTTCACGGGGAGCTTTCCTGCGGACGCTGTTGGGCACTGGGGTATCGGGCGCGGGGCGTGTCAGACGCGATCGGCAGTTGGGCAAATATAGGGGGCGCGGTATTCGCGAGTGAGCAGGGCGTTGGCGGCGGGGTTGTTGGTGAAGGTTTCTTTTTCGGGGTCGAATTCGAGGAGGGCACCGAGGGAGAGGAAGTCGCGGGAGGTATCGACACCGTTCTTTGCGAGGTGCGCGATGGTTCGCTGGAGTGTGGCGTGGTTGTCGTCGAGCGACTGGAATTTTTTGAGTTCTGCGGCGAGTTCGTCTGCGGCGAGTCTGTGTTGTTCGCCCATATAGAAGGAGATGTTGCCGAGGTGGCTGATTGCGGCGGAGAGGTGTCCTTCGCGGACATCGGCGTTGAGATCTTCCACTTTGCCGGACTGGCAGGCGGTGACGAAGTTTTTGAAGTGTTCGCCGCCGCCTTTGAATTCCTTCACGACCTGCATATCGCGGTTGTAGACCCAGCAGTGGCTGTAGGAGTCCTGAACGACGAAGCCGTCGGAGCCGTAGAACACGACGCCGACTTTGTTGCCGCTTTTGCTTTGGAAGAGTGTATTGAGTTCTGTGTCGTCGCTGTCATCGACGGAGAGTCCTCGGGTTTCGAAGACGATGCAGCGATCGCCGTAGTGGTAGATGGAGACTTCGGTGTTGGCGGTATCCCCGGCGTCGATGTAGGCGGGGTCTTTGCGTTCGGCCTGGTATCCGAGTCGTCCGCCGTAGGAGAGGATGCTGGTGGGGTGTGAGTCGATTCCCAGTCCCCAGCGGGCGATGTCGGTCTGGTGTGGGCCTTGATTACCGAGGTCACCGTTGCCGTACTGGCGTTGCCAGTGCCAGTCGTAGTGGAAGTTGGGGCGAGTGCATTTGGGGTCGGTGAAGGCCGCCGGGCCGCTCCAGAGGTCGAAGTTGACAGTGGCTGGGATTGCATAATCGCCGCGGGCGCCGATGGATTTGCGGCGTTTGTAGCACAGTCCGCGGGCAAATTTGACTTCCCCGATGCCGCCGGAACGCATGAATTCGACGGCTTCGATGATGGCTTTGCTGGAGCGGCACTGGGTTCCGACCTGGCACATGCGGCCGTATTTGCGGGAGGCTGCGATGAGGGCGGTGCCTTCGTGGACGTTGTGGCAAACCGGTTTTTCGACGTAGGCATGTTTGCCGGCCTGCATGGCCCAGATGCCGGTGAGAGCGTGCCAGTGGTTAGGTGTGGCTGTGCTGACGAGATCGACGGCCTGATTTTCGAAGGCCTGTCTCATATCGGTGACGGGGGTGGGGCGGCTGCCCTGTTTCTTTTCGATGTCATCACAGCGTCGGTTGGCAACAGCTTCATCGACATCGACGATGACACGGATTTCGGTGCGATCATCACGTAGAAATTCGCTGATATGTTCACCGCCGCGGCCATTGACTCCGACGACGGCCACGCCGAGTTTTTCGTTAGGAGAGAGTCCTGCGCGTCCGATGGCAGGAGCGGCGAAGAGGAGTGAAGCGGAACCGAACGAGGATTTGAGGAAGGAGCGGCGTTGAAGGCGTGGCATGGTGGCGGGAGTCCGTTGGGGTTGAGGTGGGGTTGAGGTGGGGGAACGGATGACTGGCAGAGGTCAGGGATTTCGGCCGAAGACCATGATGGCGATATCATCATTCTGGGCGCGGCCGTCGGCATGTTTGCGGACATCAGCAAGCAGAGCGCGGCCGATATCGGCGGCGGACCCGGTTGCTTTGGCGAACAGTTCGATGGCTCGTTCTGTGGTATAGAGATCGCTGTTGGGGGCCATGGCTTCGTCAACACCGTCGGTGCGGAGCAGGAAAGTTTCGCCCGGGGAGATGTCGCGGGTGACGACGTCGTAGTCGTAATCTTCCATGATTCCGACGGGAATGCCGATTTGGTCTTTGCCGATTTCTTCGAGCGATCCGCCGGGTTTTCGGACGACGACGGAGTAGTGTCCGGCGTTGGCGATTGACATGCGGTGTGTCTTGAGATCGATAACTCCGAGCACGAAGGTGACGAAGCGCCCGGCGGCCATGTTGTGGCACATGTGATTATTGATGTGGCGAATGGCCACGACCACATCATTGGTGAACTTCATGGTGTTTTGTACGGCGCTGGCGATACGGGACATGATGAGCGCTCCGGGGACGCCTTTACCGGCGACATCTCCGAAGGAGAAGCAGATTTTGGACTGGTCTTCTCCGAGGAGGAAGCAGTCGAAGTAGTCACCACCGACGGCCTGGGCGGCATCGTAGGACGCGTAGAAGGTGTAGCCATCGACGACCGGGAGTTCTGCGGGGAGGAGGCTTCCCTGGACACCTTTGGCAATGCGCATTTCATCTTCGCGTTTTTTGCTTTCGGCGGCAGTTTCGGCGAGCCGCATATTTTCCCATGCGGTGGAGGCCTGGGTGGCGACGGCAAGAAGGAGTTCGAGGTCTTCGTCGCGAAAGCTTTTGGCGGGATTCTGGGTGTCGAGATTGATGATTCCGAAGGCGCGTTGCTGCAGGTCGAGCATTGGCACGCACATCATTGAGCGGATGGTGAGGTTGGAGATGGATTCGCTGGCGCTGAAGCGGTCGTCGTTGGCGGCGTCAGCGGAGAGGATGCCGGTTTTTTCTTCAATCACTTTGGTCATGATGGTGCGGCTGATTCGGACGGATTCGTCATTGCCTTCGTCGCGTTTTTTCTGGGCGATGGGGATGAAGCGATCTGACGAGGGGCTTTTGGTGAGGATTGAGCCGCGATCGGCTTGTGGGAAGATGTCGAAGAGGGTGTCGAGGATGAGCGGGGCGATGCGGGCCGGATCGACCTGCCCGGCGAGCGCCTGATTGATGCGAAGAATGCCCTTCAGCTTTTCCTCAGGTCTGACCTGGAACGCCCCAAACCCGCTGGCGGATGCGCTGCCCATGATGCTGGAGCCATCGGTGTCGCAGAATTCGACTCCGCCTTCTTCGGCGACGACGGTGCCCGTGGCAAAGTCGCTGATTGGCTGACTGGTTTCGAAGCGGAGTTTGATGGGCCCGAGTTTGATGCGGTCGCCGCTGCACAGTGGTGCGGGGTAGATGGATTCTTTGGCGACCTGATGCGCATTGACGAAGGTCCCGTTGGCACCGCCGAGATCTTCGAGGAAGTAGTTGTCATCCTTCTGGATGATTTGCGCGTGGAACCGCGAGACCATTCCGGAATCGATGGCAACGCGGCAGGACGGATGACGGCCCAGTTTGGCCGGGAATTCGGTCAGATCGTAAACTGTCTCGTGATCTGTCAGCAGAATGACTCGCACCATGAGGGAGTTCCAGTTTCGCAGGAAGACCGGGAAGAAAGGAGAAGGAGAAGGAGAAGGAGAAAGGAGTTTTCAGGGAACAGCAGGGACGATTTCAGTTGGTACGATTAAAGATATGTTCAACGTTGCTGCGGAGGATTTGTTGTCCGAGGCTGACGGCCCTGTCAACAGACCAGCCTTTGTCGGCAACGAAGTCCTGGGCGAGCACTTTGGCGAGGATGCGGCGGTACATGGCGAATTTGGGAAGGGCGAATTCAAGTTTGTACATGTCGCTGTAGTAGCCGATTTGTTTGGTGGCCGGGACGGCCTGGAGTCGTGCGCGGGTATCGCGTTCGATGTAGACGGGGATATTAGAGTACCACCAGTGGCCGCTGGTGACTACGTTGGGGAAGATCCACGAGTAGCTGACGAGTTCCTGATTGCTGGTTTCGGCGAGTACTGAGACGGGGAAGGTGACGCGTGGGAAGGCGTTGAAGAGAGTTTTGTACTGAATGAGAGACACGCGTGAATCGAACAGATCCTGTCCCTGATGGACGCCGTTTTCGTAGACGCGGCGGTTGACACCGATCATGAGGTCGAAGGGGAGTTTGTGCTGGCTGCAGAAATCAGCCAGCGTCATGAACACGAAGGAGCTGAGTTGAGCGGCCTGGTGGGGATCGAGCGGCTGACTGTTTGCGGCGGCAGCGAGCAGCGAATCGGCAATGGAGTCACTGATGAAGCCGGGGCTGAAATCGGGCGGCAGCGAGATTGCACAGGCGCGGCAGTTGTGCTGCAGAAAGTGGCTGAAGAGAAGAGCGATGCCATCGCGAAGAGCGGCTGCGGATGCCGGGACGAGACCGGTAGCGGCGGCGAATCGCTGCTGGACTGTGTTGCGGGCAAGGTGGAACACGAGATCATCTGTCCGCAGGCAGGGGACATAGAACTGAGTATTGAAGTCCTTGAGTGGATCGTCAAAGTCGTTGGTGAGGTAGACCTGGTCGAGGCCTGAGACTTCGAGCACGTGCTGTTCCCAGCCGGGAGCAGCCATGCGGGTGGCGGAGAGGTCGTAGAGGGCTTCCCAGTTGTTGGCGGTGATGCGTTCGTCCTGAAAATCGAAGAACCGAGTGCACATTTCCAGCAGCCAGCTGTACTGAGCGGTGTTTTCGATGGTGGCCAGCCAGGGAATGAGTCGGGCGACTTTTTCTTTTGGGTCAAGCCCAGGCTGTTCAATCTGGTCGCGGGGCATCCCAGCGGAGTGGGCCAGTTCTGTGTAGTAGTGGTAGCCAAGGATATCGGCGAGAGTGCGGGAGGCGGGCTGGAGCGGATTGATGTGTGTGTGGGGATCGATCAGCCGCATCGCTTCGAGCTGGGCGAGGATGTCATTGCGGGCGGAGGAGACCATGTGCAGTTTCTTTGCGTGGTGGGGCAGTGAGCGGCGACGGGATGAAATGGAGACGTGTGATTTGTAAGCAGCATACCAGTTTTGAAGACAGTGTCAGCAGTTTCGAGGGATTCCGGGAAGCAGTTTCCGCGGTTTTTCCCGTAACTTGCTTTTACCCGGTTTTCTGCGACACTTCACTGGGAGACCGGCGGCGGCTGACTGGCTGTGCGACTTATCCGGTCGATTTTCCGGCTTGTTTTGCGACCCCACCATGGAACGCCGCACTGCGGGCTTCCGCTGGGATTTGCCTCAGGGCACCCGGCTGCGACTTTGGCAGAAACTTTCCCCTCCACAGCTCTTTGTAGCCTCCTTCGCTGCACTGATCCTGGTCGGTGCCTCCGGCCTTTGGCTGCTTCCGGGAATCTGTGTCGCGGCTCCATTCACCTGGGTGGATGCGTTATTTATGTCGACCAGTGCCGTCTGTGTAACCGGTCTGGCGGTCGTCGATCCTGGGTCTCATTTGACATTCGCGGGTGAGGCATTTCTGCTGCTGCTTGTGCAGTTCGGTGGACTGGGAGTGCTCACTTTCACCAGCCTGATCATTTCCGCTTTGGGTCGACGACTGTCGCTGCGGGAAGAGTCGCTCTGTATTTTCACGTCGGAAGCGGCCCCACATCTGAGTCCTGGTCAGATTACGTGGAACATTGTGCGATATACTCTGGGCTTTGAGATGGCCGGAGTGTTGCTGTTGTGGTGCTGCTGGGGGCCATTGCTGGGCTGGAGACAAGCATTCTGGCCGGCCGTGTTTCACTCTGTCAGTGCCTTCTGCAACGCGGGCTTCTCTATCTTTTCCGACAATTTGATGAGTTTTCAGGAGTCACCCGGGGTGATCCTGTCGATCAGCGGCCTGATTGTTCTGGGGGGCCTTGGATTCCTCACGCACGAAGAGGTGTTTGGATTTCTGCGTCGGAAGCGTCAGCAGCGAATTCGCAGATTTTCCCTGCAGTCTCGAATTGTGCTGGTCACAACAGCCGTGCTGATTATTGGCGGCTGGATTCCGCTGACGATACTGGAGTGGGACAACACTCTCAGCCGGCTGTCGGTGCTCGATCGCATCGTGAATGGCCTGCTGCTGAGCATTACGCCAAGAACGGCTGGCTTCAATTCCATCGACTACGGCAAAGCAGCGGACTCCACGAACCTGCTGACGATGATCCTGATGATGATCGGTGGTTCACCTGGTTCGACGGCTGGTGGCCTGAAGACCACCACGGTCGCTCTGCTGCTGATCCTTGCATGGTCGCGCCTGCGTGGCCAGGAGTTCACGACAGTTTCGTGTCGAACGATACCTGAAGAGACCACTTATCGTGCGGTCGGTTTGTTTACTATCGCCACGGCAGTGGCGATGGGAGGTATGCTGCTGCTGACGATTTCTGAGAGTGGCATGGTATCTGAGGGGCGAGTGATGCCGGAGTGTTTATTTGAGGCAATCAGCGCATTCAATACGGTGGGCTTAAGCATGGGTATCACTTCAAAGCTCACTGTAATTGGCAAGCTGAACCTGATTGTGCTGATGTTTTTCGGCCGTGTGGGCTTGCTCACGCTGGCCGCCGCGCTGACTGTGCCGCGCCGCGGCGCCCGCGATTTTCGGTATGCGAGTGAAGATGTAGTGGTGGGCTAGATCATGAAGCGATTTGTTGTCGTGGGCCTTGGAAATTTCGGATCCAGCGTCGCTGAGTCGCTGGCGTCGCAGCGTCATGAGGTGATCGCGATTGACATGCATGAAGATGCTGTGGAGCGAATCGCGCCGTTTGTGTCGCGAGCGGCCGTTGGAGATGCCAAAAATCTGGCAACGCTTGAACGACTGGGAGCACGCGGAGCGGACGCGGCGGTCGTCAGTACCGGCGATGACATCACCGCCAGCATCCTCACCACCATGGCTTTGCATGATCTCGAAATCCGCGACGTCTACGTCAAGGTGATCTCTCGAGACCACGCCCGAGTGATGGAACGACTGGGGGTTTCAGAGACGATTTTTCCTGAACGCGAGTCGGCTATTTCGCTGGGCAAGCGTATGTCCGGTTCAGGACTGCTTAATTATGTCACGATTGGTACCGGATTCAGCATTCAGGAAATGGGTGTTCCGGCCAGCTGGAACGGCAAGACTCTGCGATCACTGGCACTGCGGCAGAACTTCGGTCTCACCGTGGTGGCGATTCACGATGTTCTCTCCGATCGCATGTCGTTCGTGTCGGACCCCGATCTGGTGCTGAAGGAATCGGACGCTCTGATTGTCGCCGGCCGCGACGAAGACCTCGCTCGCGCGGCCGAGATCCGCTGACGGGATCAGCGGGAGCCGAAGTAGAAAAGCATCATCGCCAGAGCGATCCGGTCGAATTCGGGTGGAATCGGTCCTCTGTCAGGCAGCAGTTCTGCTGCAGCCGCAAGTCCAACAACTGACAGCACGGCGAGTGCCTTCAGGTCACCCCATCGTGATGAAGGACGCGAACGTTTTCTTCGACGGAACCAACCGGCGATGGACTGCAGGATCGCTCCGAGCACAAAAGCGGCGACAAGAAGCAGGAGTGAGAATTCGCGCGTGGTGAACAGCCGGCCCTGCTGATACAGCCAGATGCCCAGTCCCGCGAACGCTCCCGCCAGAATCACGCGAATGCTGTGTCGCGGCAGAAACATCGGAGACGACTCACGCTCAATAATTCCTTCCTGCTGCAGTCGGTCAATCACGTCTGGAGGGAGTGCCACAAAGCGGCGGGATGTGAAGTACCAGGCAAGTGCAATAAGGAGCGTTTCGGTCCAGATAATGTCGAGAGTGCGTTCACGGACGATCGCCTGGATGACGATTCCGACGACGGTGAGTGTGAGCAGAGCGCGGACGCTGCCGGTGGGCAGCCCAAGTGGTGGCCAGGATTCTGGAGAGCCTTCTGGTTCAAGCGACATGCGACACCTTTCGTAAGGAACGTGAGAACTGAAGTGATGTTGCTTTGAAAAACGCAGAAGACAGGGAGTGGATCAGCGGATTCGGGCTGGTTTTCATGATGGATGGCAGAATGCTGTCATTTCCTTTCGTCGGGTGTTGGCAGTGCCTGCAGCCAGTGAGCTGCCAGTTCCGGCCATGAACTGATGCGAGAACCGGCGATCTGGCGGAGCCCGTAGCCGTGCCCACCACTGGCGAAAACGTGCAGTTCGGCAGGAACCCTATGCTTTCGCAGAGCTGCGTAGAACATTGCGGAGCTGAGTGAAGAAGCGGAGTCATCGTGTGTGTGCACAAGAAACACGGGTGGAAGTCCGGGCGAGATCTGCAGCTCTGGCAGCAGTTGTTCGGTATCGGGATTCCAGAGATTCCATGGGTAGATGAGCATGGCGAAGTCGGGCTGATGGGACAGCCTGTCGACGGGATCGCCGGCCGAAAGTCGATAGGCCGACTGTCCGCCATCCCCCAGAAGTCTGGCAGCGGTCTGACCACCGGCAGAGAATCCGGCCACTCCCAGCTGATCCGGGTCGATCTGCCATTCAGCGGCGCGGGAACGAATCAAAGCCATCGCACGCTGGGCATCCTGGAGTGGTTTGAGCCACGGCGATTTGGTGGAGTCATCGGCGGTGCGGTAGCGCAGAACAAAGGCAGAAATTCCGAGATCATTCAGCCACGCGGCAATTTCGGTGCCTTCCTTGTCCACGACCACGCGACGAAATCCTCCGCCAGGGAGTATCAGCACGGCGCGACGCCCGGCGGTGGACTGCTTTGCGAGGCAGACAGCCAGTTGCGGCTGCGTGATGCCGGTGATGCGAGTGACGGGGGGTTGTTCTTCCGGACGCTGCGGTAGCGTTGTTCCCGGCTGGCGTGTGGTTTCGTCCGGCGCCGGACCCTCCCAGAGGTCCACAAGTTCAGTGGTTGCGGGAGGCTGCTGCGGTGCGGTGGCGGCGGTCGAAGTGCCCGGGGCTGCCCACAGGCAGATGGCGAGGGCAGCACAGGCGGCAAGTGAGTTGGGAGCGATGGGCAGGCTGGTGAGCTGCTGACGGTTTGATTGCATGGGCTGGATTCCGATTCGGGGCGGTGGGGCTTCAGGGTTTCAGGAGCAGCGGAGCCCAGAGACCTTCGCGGAGTTCGGGGATCTGGCCGGACGCTGGCAGAGAGGAGTTGACGGCCTGTTTGAGCAGGGCAGTGAGTTCTGTGACGGTCGTGGCGTGGCCGGGATGCTCGGCGAGATTAGTCAGTTCACGGGGATCGGTCTCATGGTCGTAGAGTTCACGTCCTGCGCGGCCTGCGTCCCATTCGGTGTAGCGGTAACGCTGTGTGCGGATGCTGTAACCGAAGAGCCTTGAGGAACCCGAGTCTGTTCCGGGTTGATTTTTTTTGGCAGCGTTACCGGCGTTGTTCCCCCTCACGACCTGGGTGAGTGCCCAGCCGCGACCTGTTGCCCCGCCGTCCCTCAGCAGTGGCAGAAGGCTTTGTCCCTGCAGACCTGCCGGGGGCTGGATTCCGGCGAGTTCTGCAAGTGTGGGGAAGATGTCCACGTGAGACACGGGTGCCCTGCAGATCTGCCCGGCTGCTGTACCGGGCGCCACAATCAGCAGCGGAACGCGGCTGCTCTCTTCGAACAGGCTCTGTTTCTGCCAGAGGCCATGTTCGCCGAGGTGATACCCGTGGTCACTGGTGAAGACGATAATGGTGCGGTCAGCGAGCTGGAGCCGATCGAGTGCTTCGAGAATGCGACCTACCTGAGCATCCATAAAGCTGATGCTGGCGTAGTAGGCTTGCCGGGCCTGACGACGCTGGTCGTCGGTCATTGTCAGCTGTTCTTTTTTTCTGCTGGCGAGCGCCAGTGCGGGGATGTCGGCGAGATCGGCTTCCGTGTCTTTGACCAGCGGCATGGCAGGAGCGTCGTACATCTCGAACCATGGCTTTTGCGGCGCCACGTAGGGTGTGTGAGGGCGAAAAAAGCCTACGGACAGAAAGAATGGACGGTGGCCTTCGCGAGCACAGCGTTCGAGCACCCATGCGGCATCGGCGGCCTGCATGGCATCCGTGTGGTGTTCATCGCTGTGGGGCGACGCGTACCAGCTGAGAGTTCCTCCGAACTGCCCGGGCACGAGTGAGAAGATGCGTTCGTGTTCGAGCGTGCGATCGACGCCCGCTGGGTTAAGCTGGAGTTCCCACGAGGCTGGGTCGTCATGTCCCACGGTACCGATTGAGTTGGGAACATTGTAGTGATAGAGCTTTCCGATGCGGGCTGCGAAGTAACCCTGCTGCCGGAAACACTGCGGCAGACTGATGGCCTCAGGAATCGTCTGTCTGAAGATCTGACTGTTGGCAAGGATGCCCGTGGAATTGGGATAGAGGCCTGTGAGCATTGAATTGCGACTGGGACCGCACAATGGAAATGTGCAGTTTGCCGTTTCAAATCGTGTCCCGCGCGCAGCCAGTCTGTCGAGATTGGGAGTCTGGACCAGTGGGTCGCCGTAACATCCGAGACTGTTGTTCAGGTCATCGGCGATGATGAACAACACATTCAGCGGCTGATCGGCGGCAACGAGTGGAACGGTCAGACAGCAGATGGGTGTCAGGAGCAGAACAAACAGCAATCGCATGGACACTTTGGGACTCCTTGTTCAGCCGAGGGTGGCGTTGCGTTCTGAGAAACGTCTGTCCTCTTCGCGCTTTTCTGCAGGCAATAAAAGCGACGTGGCCGGCACCTGGGAGTGCCGGCCACACGGGAAGTTTATGCAGGGCAGCCCCGCCGAGGAAAGCGGGCAGGGCCGAAACGGTTTAAAAATCGCCTGTGACTTCACCACCGCCGATCGTAGCCAGCCCGCGGTAAACGCGTTCATCGACACTGGAGGAGATGAATCGGACGGCGCCGTCACCGAGTGCGAACTGGGCACCGCCAGTATGCGGGCTGCTGAAGTCATCAAAATGCAGGTGTGGATCATTCGGCGGATGGTCGGCAACTCCAAGAATTCGCTGAAATGCCTCTTCGCCTTCAGCAATCATGCCGGGCCAGGTGGAGTACCAGTCCAGCAGGCGATCTGTACGACGTTCACCGACGATGATTGTGTTGCTGGTGCCGTCCGTGATGTCACTGATCCGAACTCTGCTGTTATGAAAGAAGATGCCGTCACCCAGACACTGTCCAGTGGGGCTGACGGGAGCGATTCCGGGGTCGTATTCGCAGCCGTGGAGTTCTTCGGTGCCGAAGACGCCGACGTAGTTGGCGACAGGAAGTCGGGCAAGGATCTGGTCGCTGCCTTCCTCTTTGAGGTCAAAAAACGGCGGCTGAGGATCGGAGGGACAGCGGTACATGGGCAGTTCAGCTGAGATAAATGTCGAATTCACAGGATCTGTGAGATAGCGACTGGACTGAAAACGCTGCCAGAGATTTTGTTGCTCCAGCATTGGGAGCACCATGGCGGCCCAGCCAGCACCGCTGCCTCCGTCGTGGGCGCTGGGCAGGCCAAAGGGATTCACAGCAATCCAGCCTGGAGGAAACGTCTTGTGAACGTCATGGTAGTTGTGCAGTGCCACGACAATCTGTTTGAGGTGATTTTTGCACTGGGTTCTGCGAGCTGCTTCCCGTGCCTGCTGGACAGCAGGCAGCAGCAGGGCGACGAGGACGGCGATAATGGCGATAACGACGAGCAGTTCAATGAGGGTGAAGCCGCGACTGCGGCGCAAAGAAGGCGAGCACATGTGATATTTCCCATAAATCCCGGTCGGCCAGCAAGGGGGCGGCGACCGCATTGTGAAGCGAGACTGACAACCCGAAGCAACCCCCGGGGTTCAATGGAACCTGGGCTGGTGTGGGGCAGAGTGAGTGCGTTTCAAGTTGACGCGGTGAGCGTCATCGCTTCAATCACGGGGGGGACCTCGGGCCGCAGCAATTTTTGTTGAAGGCCCGCTGCCAATGCTGTCGTGTGGCAGGATTCGCCGGATCTCTATCGGGACAACACGGAGATCCTGTGCGTGTTCGATGGAGTGTGTCTGCAGGAAAAACGTGAGGCAAACGCAGCAGGTGTCGGGGTCATGGTGACCCGTTGGCGATGCAGGCGGTTCTGCGCCTGAAGGATGTGCGGGAAAGTGGTTGAGTTCGGCAGAGGCGTCGTGAACACAGGCACAGGTACGAGCGGGGGTGTCGGCGGAGGCGGTGTGCTGAAGCAGGTGCAGGGACGGTCCGAAGAGCGCGCTGAGCACCAGGGCGACGACAGCCGCCACGTGGATCGATCTTCGGGTTGGTTTGTCTGCGGCACGCACTGCTGACACCTTCGCGATTGGGACATCGCACGATTCAGAGGATTGTTCCTGTGAAGACGTGAGCTTCTCAAGGCCTGACCAGGCAAAATTCCCAGATTTTGTGGAGTTTTTCGGGAAATCCTGATGTTGGACTGACGCGGAGCGGGCGATTCGGCGATTGTAGAGCGTTTTGGGGCGGGAACTGCAGTTCCGTGCAACTTTCTCAACGCCAATTCATCAGGGGAGGTTCATGCTGAGAAAATTCTTCCGAAATTATCTGCCTCGGCACCGCAATCGCTGGAATCAGTTGCTGCACGCCATCGGCATCCCGGTGACGTTTGTTGTTCCAGTACTTCTGCTGACTGGTGGACTTGAGTGGTACTGGGCGATTTCGAGTTTTTTTGCCGGATATGCCCTGCAGTTTGCCGGTCACGCAATTGAGGGAAACGACGCAGGCGAGGTTGTGTTTATCAGAAAAACGCTTGGAAAGCCTTATACCGAATACGGTCCCCTCTCCGAATATTCAAGGCTTGCCGAAGGAATCGACGATAGGACACCTGTCTGAGGAATTGGGTGCAGGGCACGTGGACAACCTGCTGGTTGTCGCGCTGATTCCTGCGGCCACTGAAGTTGACAGGGACGTTTCATGAATCGTCTGGCTTTGCGAATTCGGCAGCTGTTTTCTTCGCGCGTTCGCGGTCTGCCCGGCCGGCGCTCTTCTGGCCGGACACTGATCCAGGGCCTGCGAGGCGGTCTTGCCGCAGCATGGCTGGGTATCCCGCTCGCTGTCGCCATTACTCAGCCTGGTTGTTCGACGACAACCAAAACTGGTCTTTCCGATCTGCAGTACATCGACGGTGAGAAGCAGCTGCAGTATTTCAAGTCGCACAATACGGCGATCGAACATCCGCTGGTGGATGGGACGACGACGGAGGCGGTGCGGACGACGGATGCCCCTCGAAGTCTGGACCGTCGCGTTGATGACGAAGTTCGGGAATTCACTCTTGAAGAGGCCATACTGACTGC
>Ga0172372_10005548_pt1 | contig 17523 bp, 15 predicted proteins | sample LakKiv5m_2_FD_114544 | JGI IMG/M metagenome (GOLD analysis project Ga0172372, IMG submission 114544) | Freshwater microbial communities from Kabuno Bay, South-Kivu, Congo - kab_092012_9.5m | ecosystem: Environmental > Aquatic > Freshwater > Lake | place: Democratic Republic of the Congo...
GGAAAGAATGGAATTGAACCTTGCGAGGCGATCTCTTCAGCTCTGAGTGGGAAGCCTTGGCTGCCCACTATCCCCCTCTCGGACTCAGTCTCAGCCAAAAAAGCGGCCTGAGTAGTTACAAAGTTTTTTTCTTTGATCTTTAGTTTTGAAAGTTGAATGCTGAGGGCTATCCATTCATCGGTCAGTGCACGAAAGCGTTGATATTCTGTAATTTCTTGCCTCAATGCCTCTAGGTTGCCTTTTCGAACGTACTCGGTTCGAGTTTTCATTTATGGGTGTAATTTAGCTGATAGTAGGACCCTAATTTTTCTTTTGGGTCTTTGAATTGCTCATTTATTGACCCTGGTTGCATGGATCCGATTCTGGAGATCTTCTTTAATGATCAATATTTTTTGTTCGATTGCTTCGATAATTACTTGCTTTTTCACGTTTTTACACCTGCAATATAGCTTATATAAGCTATATTATTACATAAGGAGTTTGTATGGGAATAATGGAAATGGCTAATGTGAAGGAAACTTGGTTTGAAGACAGGGAAGAACACTTCGGGGATATTGAAGGCCTGAGAGTCTTAGGGCGAACTTTTTGCCCATTGATGGATATTCTTATGCTTGGATTTTGCGCTATCATTCGCATGACACGATAGGGAGAGTATTCTCTTTGATTGACCCCAAAAAGTTTAGGACTTGTTTTAGGGGGCATCCAAAAACCTATGCCAGTGATATTCTGGAGAAAGTTACCCGTGCTAGAAAAAAACTGGATAATCTACGCTAATTATGACGGCCCACACTAGCTATGATGAATTTTCTAGATGAAAGGATCACACCGTTGGCTAAGCAAGGGTGTTTTTGCATAAACGGAGCAAATCGGCAATAGGAATTTGCATATCCTCATGGTATTCATGTAGATATGTGCATTTCGAGCACGTCATTTTAGAGCACCCTCAAGGCCAGAATTTTTGCCGGATCAAATTGGACGACCAAATTTTTGATTTCATTCGTGAAATCGTACTCACCATGGAAATTAATATGACGCCAAGCAATGGCCATTTTTTTGCGAAATGTCTCTATCAGATGTTTGCGATCTTCTTCATTTTGGGCGTCAATCAGTCTCTGAGACATGTACATGTAATTCCAGCAAATTATTGAGTTCTGGATGAGTCTCTTGCAGGCTGAAGCAATATCCTGTTCCTCTTTTGTCCCGACCATGAATTCATGACTGTGGTCAAAGAAAACTGCTTTGGCGAATTTGTTGGATTGCTCAACTTTGTTAAGTTGCTTTTCAATAGCTTGTCGAAGTTTGAGGTCATCAAAGTACTTCAAAAGGAAAATGCTCTTGATGATCTTACCAAATTCCTTGAGGGCTCTGTAAAAAGGATTATCCTTGGAATAACTGCTCAATCGCCTAAATAGCTGTGAAGGTTTCGATTCTTTCAGCTTGATGGTGGCAACGAAGCGCAGAATCTCGTCCCAGTGTTTTTTTATCAAAGAGATATTGATCGTTCCATATGGCAGGACTTTGAATCCTTGGTCCTTATATTCTTTCTTCAACTGGAAAGCGAAAATCCTTTGCTTTTTGAGGTTCTTGATCCGTGGCGAGAAATTTTTTCCCAACAACCAGGAGGTGCCGAATACCGACTCGGTATATCCATGGGTGTCTGTTGAGTGAATGACCTCCCCATCAAGAAAATCGCTGTCTCCGTAGATGAGGCCATCAAGAACGTAGGCTGCCTCACGTTCCGATGAACTGAACATTGTCGAGTACCAAAGAAGTTGACGTTCATCAATGAATCCGTAATCAGTAGCACCTGCACCTTTACCAAAATATTTAAACGAGTACTGGGCATTTAGAGAATCAACACTAACTCCAATTTTCTGCCCATCAGAACTCGTATGTATCTTATCCTTGGATGTCCTCTGAAGGTTTGTTATATCTAGCTTGCAAGCGTACTTCAATATCTTATCATTTGCCGCCTGTACGTTATGAAGGCTAAAATACAGCTTGATGAGACTACTGAGGTCTGCATTCTCAAGCCCGCGAGCTGTTTTCTGGATTTTGCTAGGACCTACATTACATCCCAAGGCTATTATCGCTGCGACGAAATTCTTGTTTTCAGGCTTGTGCCGATGGTACTTTGCAGAGATATGTTCAAAAACGTCCATGAATCCAGTTTGCTCATGGATACTCAATAGAACTTCTTGGACAGGTACATATTATAGGTTGCAAAATAGGTCTGGGGCATTATCTTCCTCCCTAAAAACCTTTGGTGTAGTGACGATGATCTCTTGATCTTTATTGAACTTCACATACTCATTTTTACCATCAAGGATATGCGCATTCGTCGATTCGTACTGTTTGTGGAGAATATCCTTTACCTTATTCATGACCGCATCGAAATCAAGCAGATGCGTCATTGAAGCTCTTTCCAACATCTCCTTTTGATTCGTTTGCCATTCTTCCCGAGGTAGCATATACTCCTCAAGAGAACGATATTTGAAAGAATGTTTCATGTTAAGAGTCCCTGATTTTATTGAGGCCATAATATGGCGAAACATCATGATTTTGTAAAGTGAAATCCTGAATTTTCCTTCATCATTAAACAGCAGATCACGCTCTTCTGTGCTGAGAAATCCCATAGGGTAAGTTTCTGTGACCTTGCCTGGTTTGTAACGAAGGTAATTGATCGCTAGGATCAGCTTCTTGTTCTCGCTGTCTGAATCAACTTCCATTGAACAAACAATTTTCGTGACTTTTCGCTGTAATGACCTGGACTTGGCCTCAAGGGCATCGTAGAAGCCAATCTCCTTCGAGGCCTTAAACAGATCATCCCTGATTTCTGACATCTGTTCTTCCAGTACAGGCTGGGTCATTTTGTAGTCAGCAAACATCTCCTTCATTTGTAGGATTTTCCTCTCATTATCAAGATGATCGGCATCGAGTGTTTCCTCAAGGCCAGAAATAAAAGCAAAAACATCCTTCTCAAGAGAATGGAATAACGGATAGATGTTACGGCCATGGTCCTTCCGGCAGGCGAAATGGTTTTCCCGAAATAGCACCAGAGCTGAATGATTCGCTGATTGGACCGCTTGTATAAAATGGTCTATGAGCGAGTCTTGCATCCTGTTTAATTGATTGGCAATAAAGGCGATCATGTAGAGGTAGCGTTTATTCGGTTTGAGTTGGTTGAGCTGGAACTTGGTGGATCGGATCGTGTAATCGGCATAATGGCCAATAAGCTCGGATGGCATGTTCAGACAATCCTGAATACCTTTGATCTGGCCATTAATGTTCTTAAGCTTCTCGAACTCTTCGATCCCCTTGTTTATCTTTTTAGCCCCGGGTGACTGATTCAGTTTTTTCAACAATTTGATGGGCGACGTTGATTTTGAACGCGACACATCATCATATGTATCTACCAAGTGATCAAGAACTGATCGAACACTTGGTTCGATATTATCCTCAATAATTTTAAGAAGCATGGCCTCATTTTTGTTTAAGGCACTTGAAATTAGCGTTGCCAATGGGTAGTAAGTGGGAATCTCGATTCGTTTTTTACGCATAAATGATACGATCCATTCGAACAACAGCCTTGGTCGAGTTTGAACTTCAGCCATTTTCTTGATTTCGAACTCAATCTGCTGCGTTACGTCGCCATTAAACAGCTTTAATCCAGTTGCCCCCGCGATAATTTTTTGATGGTAGAGGTGGGTCCGAGGAGAATAACGAGATAAATCCAAGGAAATTTCTTGGTTAAATAAATTTTGAGACAGAAAAGTGACGTCTTTGGAGTTGAACTGTTGAGGCTTAAAAAATTTTCCGCTGATTCTTACGTATGCGAGCTGCAAGAGGAATCCAGTCTTATTGATTGGTGTTCTGATGCTTGAAAATGGCTCCTTGATGTTCCTTGTCACTCGAAAGGCCTTCTCCCGTTCCCTTGAGGTCAAAATAGGGGGCGAATTAAAGTCAAATATTTCTTGTTTCGTGAGGATGTTTATCGTTGACAACTTTGGCCTGAAAATGACAATTGCGAAGTGATTGATTTTCAAGAGGTGAACACTTGTGAAAGTGGTGGGCACAGCCACTTTTCCAGACAATTTCTATTGCCGATTTGCTCCGTTTATGCAAAAACACCCAAGCAAGTAAAGTAGTACATTTTTATTGACAAAACATATAGTGATACTAAAGTATCACTATGAGAACAGAAATCGTAACAACTTTAAAGCGCCAGGCAACTAACCTTATTGCTGATTTACCCCATGACCGTGAGATCATGATCACTGAACATGGGAAACCAGCTGCATATATTGTAGATGTACAAACTTATGAAAGCACCAAAAAAAGAATAGAGCTTTTAGAGGGGATTGCTAGGGGGGAAATGGCCTATAGAGAAGGTCGAACATCCACCCAAGAAGAAGCAAAACAAAGGCTTAAAAAGTGGCTAGAATAGTCTGGACGGAACCTGCATTGGAAGATTTAGCAAAGATCATTGATTATATAGCACTTGATAAACCTAGTGCAGCAAAGACTTATGCTAAAACTGTTTTTGAAAAAGTCAAAAGGTTAGAATCCTATCCTAAATCAGGACGTAAATTGCCAGAGCTAGAAAAAACAATGTATTTGGAAATCATTGTGAACCCATCAAGAATCATTTATCGAAATGAAGGTGATGATATTGTTATACTTCACGTTTGTCGGGGAGAAATGACTATTGATGCAGACTTAATTTCAAAGAGATAAATTAAATGAGAAAAATATGAGTAAAAGTAATTCAAAAAAACCAAACCAGATCGAGATTAATCGAGAGTTTTGTACTGTAACTGAGTTAGGTGATAGTAGTAAAAAAAGTGGATATGGAATTCAAATAACTTTCGATGGCTCAAATGGTAATGGGACAGGTGAGTTATGTGAGAGAATAATCTATCTTGACTTAAAAGAAGGATTATATATTGAAGAGGCACACAAATTAATGGAGTTAATCCGCATATAGGCATCAACCTTCTTAAGCAGGATAAAACTAGGAAGGGTGGGATCAAATCAAAGAGAATGCAGACTGGCTGGGATCTTAACTTTTTGCTATCATTACTTTGGAAAATTTGATGCGATTGCCCTGCCAAAGAGCGTGCTTGAAGTGTTTTTGAAATACCTTCAGCCTATAGACTAGCGCGCATGTCTCAAACCAAGGTATCTTTTCATACTGATGTGTTGATCGTCGGGTCTGGTGCAGCGGGTCTCATGTGCTTGGCTGAGTTGGATCAAAAATTAGATGTCACCCTTATTTCAAAATTAGATGCCAATGAGGGCAGCACACGCTATGCTCAAGGAGGCGTTGCTTGTGTGATCGATGCGGAGGACAGTTTTTCCTCACATGAAGAAGATACACACTATGCGGGCGATGGTTTGTGTGACACTGAACCTGTAAAAGTGCTCATTCACGAAGGGCCAGAGGTCATCGAGAGTTTACAGGATTGGATGAATTTTGACCGTAAGTCCAATGGAGCCTTGCATTTAGGTCATGAAGGGGCGCATAGCCATCGTCGCATTTTGCATGCAGGAGGCGATGCGACAGGGTTTGGCATTCAAATAGCACTGCGAAAGCGTTGTGATTTTCGAGAACGCAAGCGCATATTGGAGTATCACAGTTTGGTGAAGCTATTGATGTCCGATGGGGTTTGCTCAGGTGCGCTTGTTAGAAATTGGGTCACTGAAGAGCTTTTTATCATTAAAGCACATTGCATCGTGTTGGCCTCGGGTGGTTATTCAAAAATTTATCGCGAGACTACTAATCCTGAAACTTCAACAGGAGATGGCATGAGCCTAGCTTATGAGGCCGGTGCTGAAATTCGCGATCCTGAATTTGTACAATTTCACCCAACAGCACTTTTTTTGGCGGGGGCACCGCGATTTTTAATTTCTGAAGCCGTTCGAGGTGAAGGTGCGGTGCTTAGAAATGCAAGTGGCGATGCCTTTATGAAAGATGAGCATTCAATGGGAGAGTTGGCTCCACGCGATGTGGTGAGTCGTGCGATAGTTAGAGAGATGATCAAAACAGATGAGAGTTGTGTCTTTTTGGACTTATCGCATTTGAAGCCAGATGCGATATACAAGCGCTTTCCAAATATCGATGCCTTTTGCAAGCGCTTTGGGTTGGACATAGCAAAGCAGTGGATTCCAGTTCGACCGGCTGCTCATTACACGATGGGCGGTGTTGCGACGGATCTTTTTGGCCGAACCAATATTAAAAATTTATACGCCTGCGGAGAAGTTGCTTCTAGTGGAGTGCATGGGGCCAATCGTTTAGCTAGCAATTCACTACTAGAAGCATTGGTCTTTGGAAGAAGAGTTGGGCACCATATTTCCGATTTGAGTTTTGGGAACAAACAACCTATTTTCAGGGCTAAAAAACCACGACCTGAAATTTTAGAACTCGATTATCGCGATTTGATAGAAACCATTCAATCTCAAATGTGGCGTAAGGTTGGGGTTTTCAGGCATCGTGAGGGTTTGCTCAAAATGCAAAAGCGAGTTAAAGAATGGATGAGTCTAGAAGTTCCAAGTCGTGGTGTGAATTGTGATTGTGATGCCTTTAGGGTAGCATTGGTGAACGCACATTTAGTTCTTGAAGGAGCTTTAAAGCGTGAAGAAAGTCGCGGTGCTCATCACCGCGCAGATTTTCCGCGCAGAGATGATGAGCATTTTAAAAAGCACACGGTTCTCAAGAAAAGTCGCCCGATTCGCTTTCAAGAAGTTAAAAAAGCTCGTCTTTCTCATCGAAAGTCAAAATGAAGCACTGGTCTTTGCTATGGTTTTTTTCAATAGCGAGTTTGTTTTCTATCATGGGTATGCTGAATTTTGGGCAAAGGGCGCCTGTCCAAGAGAACTTAAAAGCGCTAGATCTATTGCTGGGGCCTGAATACGCTCAAAAAGTATTGCCGTTGCTTAAATCGGCTCAAAAGAGAATTTGGGTAGCAGTTTATGTTGCAAGCTATCAAAAGGATCGAGATTTTGGCATCCAAAATCAATTTTTTAATACTCTAGCTGAACGTTATAAAAAGGGGGTTGACGTAAAAGTGATTTTGGATGAAAGCTACGATTGGGATAGTCAAAACAATCGCCCATCTGAAGCTAGGTCGGATAAAAATGATGAGGTCTTTCAATATTTAAAAGCACAAGGAATCCCTGTGCAGATGGACTCTTTTGAGCAAACCATGCATGGAAAATTTTTAATGATAGACGATGCTTGGGTGGTTTTAGGCTCTACCAACTGGACCTACTCGGCCTTATCAAAAAATGTGGAGGTTTCGGTATTGATGCAAAATGACGAACTCTGCTATGAATTGTCAAATTTCTTTGAGATGCTCTGGAATCAGTCCGAAAAAGGCCAAGTGATTCAGTTTAGTGAATTATAAGTAGACCCTGAGTTGCTAGGTTTAGAATGCCGGGCCAGGCATTTAGGATAAGACACTTTGGCAAAGAAATTTCTCTGGCTCATTGCACTAGTTTCTAACGTTCTTTGGGCGGGGGTAGATTTAGCTCCAACCAGTGAAGATGAACAAATCAATGCCGTTATAAGGGTTCAACTCACGCGCTTTCACTTCAATCGATACGAGCGTCCCATCGATGATGATTTTTCAAGAAATGCTTTTGATAGCTTTTTAGAGCGCGTTGATTTTAAGAAGCAATTGCTCTTGAAAGAAGATGTTGAAAAACTTAAAGCCTATCGCGATGAACTTGATGACGATTTAATGAGAAATCAATTTCATCTGCCACAGCTAACAGGTCAGTTGGTGAATAAGAATTTAGATCCGATTAAGTTTTTCATGACCAAGGATTTGATAAATCAAGACTTTGACTTTGAAAGCGGTGAAGAGCTTGAATTAGATCCTAAAAAATTGGACTATTGTGAAAACATGCCAGCCTTGTTAAAGCGATGGGCACAGAACATTAGATTTCAAGTGATGTCTAGATATTTAAGTTCGTTAGAAAGTGAAAAAGCCTCGCTTCGAGCAAAAGAAAAATCGGGCGAGAAGATTGAGGGCGAAGCGACAAAAGAACTCGAAAAAAAGGAAAACGACAAACAAGTTGCGATTGATCAAATCAAGAAAAACGAATTGAAAAATGATGCTAAAAAATGGGTGATGGAGAACATCGTGGACAAATTTTTTGAAAGGATGGACGAGCTTTCTCATCAGGAGCATTATTCCAGATACTTCAATGCCATGACAGCGGTGTTTGACCCGCACACCAATTATTTGGACCCAAAAGCAAAAGAAGATTTTGATATCAGAATGAGTAAATCGTTGCAGGGCATTGGTGCAGTTTTAGAACAAGATGGTGACTTCACTAAAGTGACTCGAATTGTACCGGGAAGCGCTTCACATCGTCAAGGGGAACTCAAGGCGGGCGACATCATCATGCGAGTAGCCGAGGGCGAGGAGAAAAAAGAAGTTGATTTAACGGGTATGAATTTACGTGATGTCGTCGGTTACATACGCGGCCCGAAAGACTCCAAGGTGAGGCTAACGGTAAAAACGCCGAACAATGAAGTGAATGAAATTTCAATCATTCGCGATATTGTCAAACTCGAAGATGCTCTGGCGCGATCGACGTTACTTGATTCACCCCAGCATTTAAAAATTGGTTATGTGCACTTGCCTGATTTTTATCGGGATTTAAGAAATCAAACCAATCAGAATTGCACGGATGACGTTAAAAATGAAGTCATTAAACTAAAAGAGCAGGGCATGGAGGCGTTGATTTTCGATTTACGCGACAATGGCGGTGGATACTTGGAGGACGCTAAAAGCATATCGGGATTGTTTATTAAAAGCGGCCCTGTGGTTCAAGTGAAAAGCTACAATGGCCAAGTCAATGTATTGCACGACATGGATCGAGACATTGTCTATGAGGGCCCGATGGTGGTATTGGTGAACCAATTCAGTGCCTCAGCATCAGAGATTTTGGCGGCGGCGCTACAAGATTATGGCAGAGCTATCATTGTAGGGACGGGGCAAACTCACGGTAAAGGGACGGTTCAAAATCTCATTCCTTTGAATTTGAGAATGCCGCCTCCGCTCAACGGCATGCCGATGGGAGATCTTAAATTGACTATTCAAAAATTTTATCGCATCAATGGGGGCTCCACCCAAAACAAGGGTGTCATACCCGATATCATCATGCCCGATGAGAGGGATCATCTTGAAACAGGCGAGAGACATTTGGACCATGCTTTGCCATGGGATTCAATTTCTCCACAGCCTTTTTATAAGTGGAAAGAGACGCTGCCTTTAGATGAATTGCGTCAAAAGAGTGTGAAGCGTCAGGAGAAAAGTCCCATCATGCAAGCGATCATCAAGCGTTCTGAAAAACTAAAAGAGCAGAGTGAGGATACAAAAGTGACAATGTCTTTAACTAAACTGGTGGAAGAAAGGGAAAAACGAGTTGCTGAAAACAAAGCCTACGGTGAACTGATTAAAGAACTTAAAACAAAAATTGATCTTGAGCATGGCATTCAACCAGAAGAGAATGTCGAAGATAGCACCAAGGCAAGTATTGATGGTGACGAGCAAGAAGTTGAGTCGTTAAGTGCGGTGGAGCAAAAGGAAGACGACTATAAAAACTGGTCGAAAAATGTAGGTTACGATCCGTATGTTAGAGAAACCATGAACATTCTTCAAGATTACATTCACACTCGCACGTTAGCGGTGGATTCCACCGGCACTTCGGTCAAGGGCCAATAAATAAAGCCAACCAAATAGGAATGGTGATCATAGAAAGAACTTGAGAGCAAAAGACCATCAGGCTGATGCTCTCAACCTTTCCGCCATATAGTTTAGCTAACGTGATGGTCATTAGCGATGATGGCATGACTGTTTCAACCATGAGAGCTTTGCGCAAATTCTCCTCAGTGAGGCTAAAAACCAAGCAAAACAATAGTGGTGGCATGATGAAGTGCCTCAAAAGTAACGAGAGCGAAACCTCTTTGTCGAGAATGTGTTCAAAGCGAAAATGGGCTTTCTGATGATAGATAAGCCCACCCAAACCGATTAAGGCAAGCGGTACTGTAATGGATACCATGAATGCGATGACTGAGTCAAAGTGAGGCGCATAGCCAAAGGGTGTGGTTGAGCTTGACTTTAGAATCAAAGCCAAGGTGAAGGCCCATAGTGGCGGATTGCGAACTAAAATATTGGTGTCAAATTTACCTTGTGAAAAAAAAGCCCGACCTCGTGTCCACAGGGCAATTTCTGTAAAAATAACAAAGGCAAACAGTTCGGTCAGTAAAGCCGAACCATATAATTTTTCAATCAAGCCATAGGCAACGAAACCATAGTTGTTAAAAGTATTGCCTAGATTAAAGGTCGGGCGCGCTTTGATTGCTACACCAAATTTAGACAACCCACGTGACGTCAATTCAGAAAGAGCTAAAAAAATAAAAGCCCATAGGCAGTATTGAGGTAGAATCATCAGACGTGAGCTATCTAGGTGAATCATGGTTTTATAAAAAATCATCAAAGGTATCATGAACGATACGATGATATTTTTAAGTGTGAACGTGATGTAAGGCACAGGTATTTTAAAAAGGCTAATGACAATTGCGCCAAGTAGTAGCCAACGAAAAGCACCATTCCATGAAATGATGAACAATTCTGAAAATAGGGTCATGGAAGTTTCAAATGCGACATTGGGTCAGGATAGACTAAAGTTATTTGAAGCTTTTAAAATAGGAGACGCAAATGAATTTATAAAACAGGCAACTTCACATCGTCATTTTTTCAATTCCGAGATTCACTTCAGCCACGTTGTTCTTAACTGAAACATCTTTGATCTCCATGCTAGGTTTAGATGTAAACGTGACCGACGAACGAGCAAAGGACTCTCCGAACAACAAGCTCAAAAGCAAAAAACTGTAACAGAGGCTTTTCATAACATGTCCATTTAAGTTAGAAAGAGTCTGTAACTTTTTCTTCCGAGAATAGGTTTCTGAAATTCAGGGAGTCAATAGGTTGCTTCAATTCCTTACAAGAACAAAATGAATTCACATTCATGCGGCAACACTATGCCTTATAAAGAACTCCTTAGTCGAATATTCAAAGACCCTGAACTGTTGTTTCCATTCTGCGTTTTTGTTTTGGCTGGACTGAACCCTGCCTCTACGGCCATTATTTTGTTTCAATCGGCCTTGCTCAAGTGCTATCGCAAGCGATGCCTTAAATTGCAACTCGACAACGAAGAGCGCATCGAACTGGCTAAGTTGGCCGTGGTGATTCCTCAGCAATGGTTGATACGATGGGCTCCAGAGTTTAAACCCGACACTTATCGAACATGGTTTAGGAAACTGGTGGCGATGAAGCATAACTTCCTCTATCGTAAAAAGAAACGTAACGTGGGACGTCCACCAAAAGGCGAATTGATCGAGAGGTTTGTTATTAGAGCTTGCCGAGAAAATCCTGATTGGGGCGACCAAATCATTGCCGAAAATGCCAGCTGACTTTACGGTAAGGTGAGTGATACCACGGTTTTGCGTATACGAGGACAACACCATATTCCGCCTTCTGGGAAAAGACGTGGAAACTGGCACAATATCACGCATGTTCACACAATGAAAATCTTGGCCTTGTCCATAACTTCGGCAGATGAGAAAAGCATCCGTCATTCCCGCGTACGAAGGGCGGAGCCCGAAGAGTCTGCCCGTGAAGGCGGGGGAATCTAGGTTGGTGTAGCTTTTACGTCGTTCTGGATACCCGCCTGCGCGGGTATGACGTTTCGCCGATTGACGACTTTAGGGACAAGGCCAAAATCTTTGAGTGATTTTAGACATGAGTGAATTAGACGATCAAGTTTTTTACGACATGGCCAAATACGTCGGTCAGTCTGTAATCTCGACCTTGGAAAAAGTAGGTCAAATGTTCATGGTTGAATCCCATTTGATGCAGCAAGGTTGCCTGTAAATCAAATACAGAAACAGCTTGATCGACGACATTGTATCCCATTTCATCTGTTTGTCCGTAGATAGTTCCAGCTTTAAAGCCGCCGCCTGCTACCCACATGGTGAAAGCGTCTTTATGATGATCGCGACCAATGTTCGACATAGTTTTGCCACCGCGATTTTCACGCATGGGTGTGCGGCCAAATTCTCCGCCCCAAAGCACCAAGGTTTGATCGAGAAGGCCGCGTTGTTTTAAATCTTTGATCAAGGCTGCGATAGGCTGATCGATCTCACGGCATTTTTTTACAAACCCAATGGTGAGGTCGGTGTCGGCATTGGTTCCATGCGAGTCCCAACCTGTGTCAAAGAGATGAACCACTTTGACGCCGGATTCGATGAGTCTACGCGCTAGCAAACAATTATTCGCGAAACTCTTTTTGCCGATCTCGATGCCATAGGCCTCGCGAAGGGCAGAAGGCTCTAGGTTTAAGTCCATCACTTCTGGAACCGTAGCTTGCATGCGATAGGCTAAGTCGTATTGTTGCATTCGGGCAAAGGTGTTGGGGTCATTCAAACGTTGGTAATGCATTTGATTCAGTTGATTGATCACGGCAATGCTTTTGCCGCGCCTTTCGCGATTCATGCCATTGGGGTTGGAAGAGTAAAGAACGGGTTCACCTTGATTTCTCAATTGAACGCCTTGATATTGTGAGGGTAAGAAACCTGAACCCCAAATGCTTTTGCCGGCACTAGGATTGGTTGGTCCAGAAGTGAGCACACAATAAGCAGGCAAGTTGTGATTGTCAGAACCCGAGCCATAGGCCAGCCAAGCTCCCATTGAAGGGCGACCTAGAAATGGAAAACCCGTGTACATCAAGAATTGTGCAGGAGCATGATTGAATTGTTCGGTGTGCATGCCTTTGATCATAGTGACATCATCAACGATGGTTTTGAAATGTGGTAACCTTTCAGATACCCAGTTTCCAGATTGTCCGACTTGTTCGAAGGCAGCTTGTGGCCCCAAAAGTTTGGGCTTTGCTTCTTTGCTGATGAAGGCGAAACGTTTGCCTTTTAAAAATTCTTCTGGGCATTCGCGGTTGTCCCATTTTTTTAATTCAGGTTTGTAATCAAAAAGATCCAAATGCGAAGGGGAGCCCGCCATGTGCAATATAATCATGCCTTTGGCTTTAGCATCGTGATGTGGCGTGGGTTGAATTCGTTCAGTAGCACTAGACAAAAGTGTTGTAGAAGCACCGTATAATGAGGCATTGATAAAATCGCGTCGGTTCATAGGTTTAGTTTTTAGTGATGAATTCGTCAAGGTTTAAAATTTCATTAGCTATGGTGAGCAATGCTGCTAACTCGGCAGGAGATTCACTCTGTTTATCCTGCAAAGTGAGCTTCAATTGTTCAGGATGAGCATTAAAATAATCGAGTTCTTCATGATAGTGTTTTTTAAGCAAAGTGATTTCGGGTTCACTTAAAAGGCGACAGAGTGCTAATTGACTCATGTAATTTAATCTCGATTCGAGTGTGGGTTCTTTTTTAAGTGCTTTGTCGGACAATTGCAGCGCGGCTTCAAGGTAAACAGGATCGTTGAGCAATACTAAGGCCTGAAGCGGAGTATTGGTTCTAATTCTACGAGAACTGCACACCTCTCGTGAAGAGGCATCGAAACTTTCGATTGAGGGGTAAGGTGCGGTACGCTTCCAATAAGTGTACACGGCTCTTCTGTAGCGATCCTCTCCGCTTGAGGTCACCCATTTTGAGCCGTTGTAGATTGAGTTCCAAATGCCATCTGGTTGTGGTGGCATGACAGAAGGCCCATACATCTTAGCACTGAGTAAACCTGAAACGGCTAAAGCCTGATCTCTAATTTGTTCAGCACTCAAGCGAAAACGTGGCCCATGACTCAAATAGCGGTTTTCTGAATCCCAGTTGAGCTTGGAGTCAGTTTGCAGACTATCTTGTCGATAAGTGGCTGACATGACAATGGCTTTAAATAGTTTTTTAAGACTCCAATTCATTTCATGCATAAAGCGGTAAGCTAAGTGATTTAGCAATTCAGGATGAGAAGGGTACTCGGATTGGGTGCCTAAATCCTCTGTGGTTTTAACAAAACCCGTCCCAAAGAATTGCGACCAGAAACGATTGACGGCGACGCGTGCTGTAAGAGGGTGGTCTTTTTGAAAAAGCCATTTTGAAAATCCCAATCTGTTTTTGGGGAGGTCGGCTTGCATTTTTGGTAAGAAATCTGGCGTAGCGGCGCTAACGGTTTTGCCCTTGGCCATCCAGTTGCCACGTTCAAAGAGTTGGGTGATGCGCCGTTTGTCTTCGGATAGTTCAGACATAACGTGAACGTTTTCAGGATGTTGATTGAGGAAAGTTTCAGAGTCTTTTAAAATTTTAGATTCATTTGGAAATAACCATTGGTAGAGCTCATCTTTAAATTTCTGTTGATCGCGAGCGGAGAAGTCCCTTATGGATTTACCTTTTTGCTCATGGAGTGACTTAGTTAAATTTGTGGCCAGAGCGATTTGCTGGTGGTCGTTATTCAGCCAGAGTGTGTTGTCAGACGATAGTTGATTGATCTGATTTGCGTGTTCTTTAAAAAAATTGTTTTTGTCAGTTTTGAGCTTTTGCAATTGTGCACGATGCTCTTTTAATTGCAGTGTGATCGAGTCTGAGTAGATAGAAAGTGCAGGCGTTCTCTCTCTATTTGCATCTTGAGTTTGATTAAAAAAATCAAAAGATTTGTAGAACTCATCGTGCATGATAGGGTCGTAAGGGTGCGAGTGGCATTGAACGCATGAAAAACTGGTGCCTAACCAAACCGTCCAAGTGGTGTTCAAGCGATCTATGATTGCAGCAACCCTGAATTCTTCGTTGTCAGTTCCACCTTCGGTATTGATCATGGTATTGCGATGAAAAGCAGTTGCGACAAGCTGGTCGGTTGTTGCGTTGGGCAATAAATCACCAGCCAATTGTTCGATGCTGAATTGATCAAAAGGCTTATCGTCATTCAAAGCCTTGATGCACCAATCTCTAAAAGGGTACATGAGTCTTGCATTGTCTTTTTCATAACCATCGGTATCCGCATAGCGAGCCATGTCCAACCATAGTGAGGTCCAGTGTTCGCCATAACCAGAGTGGGTTAAAGCGCGATCGATCATTTTTTCATAGGCATTTGGAGTCTTATCTTCCAAAAAGGCTTGAAGTTCATCTAGAGTTGGAGGCAACCCCACTAAGTCTAAATAAACTCTGCGAATCAACGTTTGACGTGAGGCCTCTTTCTCTGGCGTTTGATGTTGCTCTTCTAGTTTATTTAACACAAAAAAATCAATGGGGTCAATCGGCCAAGTTTGTTGTTTAACTTTGGGCAAGGTGGTTTCCTTGAGTGTCGTATAAGCCCAATGTTCTTCGTAGTTAGCGCCTTGTTCAATCCAACGGCTTAAAAGTTCAGTTTCTTTGCGGCTGAGTGGGTCACGTTCGGGCGGCATGCGTTCTTCTGCATCTGCACTTAAGATTCGATGCATCAACTCGCTTTTGGAGGGTTTTCCGGGCACAATTGGAATGGCTCCAGATTTCGCTTTAACGATGACTTCAGAGCGGTAAATAAGACTGAAGCCACCTTTGCGTTTGACACCACCATGACAACCGGTGCAGTGTTTATTGAGAATGGGTCGAATTTCTTTTGCAAAATCAACTGAATTTGCGGCGCTTGCTTCGCAGACACAAGGCCACGAAATAAAAGTCAAGAGCAAGAATAAAGGTAGAATTTGAAGTTTCAAGAGTTGTAGATGTTGTTTTAAGAAGAGTGACTTTCTGCTGAAAATAGCCCAAATAGATGAGTTTGGTAGTTCAATTTTGGCGTTAATTGGAAATTAGACTAGAATTGTCTAAAAAGTGAGTAAAAATCTACAACTAAAAATCGCTATTCAGCAAATCTCCAAAAATTAAATTTAAGTAGGTTGCAAACTATTTTACAGCGACACAAAAAACTGTATAACCTATTGAGAAATATAATTATAACACAAAACGAGCACGTTAACGCCATAAATGTTAACGTGGAATTTTAACGTTACGATCTCTGATGAGCTTGCAAAAACGACTCGAATTTTACCTGAAGGAAACCTTGGCCATTTCAATAGAAATGAAAGAGTGGCCAGATGTTAAAGCCTTACCTTATGGAATAAGAAGCGCTTATGACTTTTATGAAGTTGAGATTTTAGGCACTTCTTTTCTACTCTTGGACATCGACGAACTTGAAGATTGGTCCATTGCTAGGCTTATCAAGTATGCAGATATGTTGACCGAAAGGTTTCATAAGGAGGTTATTTATTATTTTCCTACGATTGAATCCTTTCAGAGGCGTGAACTCATCAAAAAAAAGTTGTCTTTCATTGTTAGCTGCCAGCAGTGTTATCTCCCTCATTTAGGCATCGACCTAAGAGAGAGAATGGCACAGATGCGGACAAAGAAGAAAAAGTTAAGCCCTTACGCTCAAGTGACCTTGATCGCTGCTATATTGAAACCGCATGAGATTGAATCAGGAACAGCCACATCTTTGTCTGACACGTTTAAGACTACCAAGATGACCATGAGTCGAGCTATTGATGAGCTAGAGGCTCAAGGAGCACTGACCGTCGAATCTATAGGTCGAGAAAAACACATTCGATTAAAACAAGCTCATCTATTGGAAGAGTTTTGGCCATTGTTGAGTACGCCAGTGCAAAAAAAAGTATATCTGGGACAGGGCGAAGGCTTGCCCATGGGGATCTGTGCTGGGCTTAGTGCGCTATCTAGAAAAACCATGCTAGCAGAGCCTAAGACGCCAGTGGTTGCCATCTTTAAAAAAGACTGGAGAAATTTAGAAGAAAACAACATCATGACCTTCATCCCAGAATCTGCACGAGAGATGGCTCAGTTAGAAGTTGAAGTTTGGCAATACGATCCATCGCTATTGGCAACAGATAACACGGTTGATTCGCTCTCTTTATATTTAAGTCTACAAGATATGAAGGATCAAAGAGTTGAGGGCGAATTGGAAAAAATAAAGGATGATCTCAAATGGTAAAAGGATTAGCCCGCTTTAGAGATCACTTCTCCGCCTATCAAGATCACTATGTTCTCATTGGCGGAACAGCTTCTGATTTGGCCATGCAAGAAGCCGGGAGTGATTTTCGGGCCACAAAAGATTTAGACATTGTCTTATGCCTAGAAACTTTGAATGTCGAATTTGCTGAACAACTATGGAGTTTCATAGAATCTGGGCAGTACCAACACCGCCAGAAAAGTACCGGAAAAACTAATTTTTATCGCTTCACAGAACCAGAAGAAGATGATTATCCATTCATGCTAGAGCTATTCTCTCGTGTGCCAGATGTGATCACGCTAAAAGATCGCAATGCAGAATTGACGCCCATTCCCATAGATGAAGAAGTCTCTAGCTTGTCGGCCATTTTACTGAATGAAGACTACTATCATCAAAAAAGGCCTTGTCCCTAAAGTCGTCAATCAGCGAAACGTCATACCCGCGCAGGCGGGTATCCAGAACGACGTAAAAGCTACACCAACCTAGATTCCCCCGCCTTCAC
>Ga0172372_10005549_pt1 | contig 17514 bp, 14 predicted proteins | sample LakKiv5m_2_FD_114544 | JGI IMG/M metagenome (GOLD analysis project Ga0172372, IMG submission 114544) | Freshwater microbial communities from Kabuno Bay, South-Kivu, Congo - kab_092012_9.5m | ecosystem: Environmental > Aquatic > Freshwater > Lake | place: Democratic Republic of the Congo...
CAAAAAAATCAAGCTCTGCTGCCCTGTAGAGGACCGCAACCGCATGCGGGCACCACTGCTCTTGCATATCGGCGCTTGAGCAACATGAACACGCTGCCTCAATCTCGTTAGCCGACATAACGGTCAGCGTTACCGAGTGGGTGTTCGACTCATCTTCCCGCACAACCCCTGTTATGATGTGACCGGTGCCGCTGCACTCGGCCACGTGCCCTTGGGCGGCGAGGTGTACCCCGCGCTCTACCACGGAGAAGGGGGCCATTTTCTTGAGGTGACTGATGAGTTTTGATTTCGCAGGGGTTTGCGCGCCGATCATCTGGGTAGTGTACCACAAGCGGCTAGGGTATGGCAGGGGCTATTGACCCAAATTCCAGGTGCTTTGAGGTGCCTAGGGAGGTATTTTCGCCATACAGTGACTTCCGTTTAGCAGTCGGGCGCTATACGATGGGGCCATGAAAAAGCAGTTTTCCTTTCCCCCTGAAAAGATGAAAGTTTTGTTCCTTGAGGGGGTCCATCCGGCCGCCGCCGAGCGGATGCAACAGTCTGGCTATCGAGCTGACATGGTAAAGCCCGCCTACAGTGAAGATGAGTTGAGTAAGGCGATCGCCTCCACTCACATACTCGGTATCCGCTCAAAGACCTGTGTGACGAGGAAGGTCTTAGGTCAGGCAAAGAACCTCCTCGCGATAGGCTGCTTTTGTATCGGGACTGATCAGGTAGAGCTCGACGAGGCGAGACAGCGAGGGGTCCCGGTCTTCAACGCGCCGTTTAGTAACACGCGCAGTGTAGCTGAACTCGCAATCGCAGAGATGATTATGCTAGCCCGCCAAGCGGCCCATAAGAGTCAGCTGCTTCACACCGGAGTTTGGGAGAAGTCAGCCGAGGGGTGCTGTGAGGTTCGAAACAAAACAGTCGGAATCATAGGATACGGCCACATCGGCCCGCAGGTTGGTCTGCTCGCTGAAGCATTCGGAATGCGGGTCTGCTATTTCGATATCGTAGCAAAGCTACCGCTCGCGAATGCAACCCCGGTTGCGAGCTTGCAGGAGCTTTTTCAGGTCTCAGATTTTGTTACTCTGCACGTACCAGATACGGCAGAAACTCGCGGCATGATCGGTGCGCGCGAAATTGAAGCTATGAAGCCGGGAGCTTTTCTGCTTAATTTGAGTCGCGGTCGCGTCGTGCAGCTTGAAGCGGTTCGGGAGGCCATTCTTAGCAAGAAACTTGCGGGCGCAGCGGTTGATGTATTCCCTGAGGAGCCGAAATCAAACGATGAGGTATTCTCAAGTCCGTTGTGTGGACTTAACAACGTAATCCTCACCCCACACATTGGAGGGAGCACCATCGAAGCACAGCGCAACATCGGACTCGAAGTTGCAAATACCCTTGTAAAGTATATCGAGACAGGCAGCACCACAGGCGCGGTAAATTTCCCGCAGGTAGAGCTCCCGATTGTAAAGGAATCGCACCGGATCTTGAACATTCACCGGAACGTCCCTGGTGTTCTCAGTTCGATTAACCAGATCATCGCGAGTATGGGTGCAAATATTAGAGCGCAGTACCTTGAGACCAGAGGTGATGTTGGGTACCTCATCATCGACGTTGATAGCGATATCTCGTCGGCGGTAAAAAATTCGATCGATGAACTCGCTACGAGTATAAAAACTAGGATGCTTTTCTGAAAATGCAGAGAGAGGGCACTCAATGACGGCAGCGATAATCGGTGGCGGGATCGCTGGTCTCGTGGCAGCGTATGAACTGGTCAAGGCCGGTGAGCGTCCGTTTTTTATCGAACCAGGACATATCGGCGGAATGGTTCGGTCACAGCAGAGCGATGGATTTACGCTTGAGTTGGGCCCTAATGTTCTAGTTGGCAGGCCCGACCTGATTGAATTGCTGGGCGAGATTGGTCTTGCAGCGGATGCCGTTTCCCCGAGTGTGATGCCGTATGGCCAGTATGTTTGGTACAGAGGGCGTGCAGTAAAGGTGCCGGCGGGGTTAATGGCGCTCCTTGCTAGCCCGCTCTTCACGCTGAAGACCAAGGTATTGCTTCCATTTAAAGCGCTAATCCCTGGAGTCCTTCCTGGAGCAAAGGAGGATTATTCGATAGAGGAGTTTTTCGAGCCGTTAGTTGGGCTGCACACTGCGAGGCACCTGATGGATCCGGTTCTAAAGGGAATTTATGGTGGGGATGTGGCAAAGCTCAGTGTGCGCTCGGTCTTTCCCGCGCTTTGGGCGGCAGGGCGGCAGCACCAATCGTTGATTGGCTATATGCGATCGCGTCGAAGCACCGGTAAGCCCCCAATTGTAGTCGTGCGTGGTGGTATTCAGCGGATTACCGAGGCGTTGTGGCGTGAGGTGGGGCCGATGGTCGATCATGTAAGGGCGAGAGCGCAACGGATCGCACCCCTCGACGGAAAACGATTCCGGGTGTCTCTTGAGGGAGGGCGCCACATTGAGGCGGATGGATGTGTAGTCACGGTTGCTGGTAATTCCCTGTCCTCGTTAGTCGGCTATCTAGATGAGGAGCTATCAGACGGTATCCTCAACACAAAATATGCGACCCTCGCAGTCGCGCATCTACGCGTTCCACGGACAGAGCCGTTAATACCGAATGCTTTTGGGGTACTGTTCTCAGGAGGTATGCCGGAGGATCTGCTGGGAGTAATGTTTAACTCGCTCATCTTTCCTCACGTTGCTCCGGCGAACGAGCATATTGTGACGGTGGTCTTGGGGGGCGCTCAAGCAGGAGGAAAGATCTTCGATGAACAGGTCCTGCGAAAGCGCGTTCCTGAACTGCTGAAGGAGCTGTTGGGTATCTACTCTGCACGGTGGATTACGTTAACCCGGTGGCCAGCAGCGATTCCGCAATTTGAGGTGGGGCACCACAGGCTTGTAGCCAAGCTAGATGAGTGCGAGCATCGGTTTCCCGGGATCGTATTTGCGGGCGTTGACCGAGGCGGAGTAGGGGTATCGGACCGCATTCGAATCACGAAAGAAGCGATTAAGAGGTTTCGCCGCGTGCGGGTTGAGACAGTAGTGTAGCAGAGTGGTGGTACGGGAGCAGTTATGGATACAAAAGCGTGTGAGTTTGGGTGCCGCGGTTCAAAAGATAGAGTTGGGGTGTTACTTGCTCAGCTAGGGACCCCAGATGCTCCGACAGCAGCTAAGCTGAGACCCTATTTGCGCCAGTTCCTCTCTGACCCGCGAGTAATCGAGGTAAATCGGGTTTTGTGGTGGTTCCTGCTTAATTGCGTGATCTTAGTCACTCGCCCATTTCGGTCTGCCCGATTATACAAACGGATCTGGGGTAAGGATGGCTCGCCGCTACTTACGATTACCCGCAAGCAGGCAGATGGAGTTCGCGAGCGGTTGTGTCGACAGTACGGTAACGTAGAGGTTGAATTCGGCATGCGCTATGGAACTCCGAGTTTGGAGAGCGCAGTGGATGCATTGATTGCAAAGGGTTGTTCAAAGATCCTGCTATTCCCGATGTATCCGCAATATGCAGCAGCGACGACCGCTTCGACGTACGACGCCGTATTTCCGCATATCCTCCGCAGGCGTTGGGTACCGACGTTACGAGTAGCGGAGCCGTATTTTCAACATCCACGCTACATCGCCGCGCAGGCGCAAATCATAAACGACCACTTGGCGAAGCTTTCTTGGAAGCCCGAGTACCTCGTGTTGTCATACCACGGAATACCCCAGAAATACGTGACGAAAGGAGATCCGTACTGTTGTCAGTGCGTCGAGACAACAGCCGCGCTCGTGCCGAAGCTATCGCTGCCGCCAGAGCAGGTAATTCACACATTTCAATCGCGCTTCGGTCGCGACCCGTGGCTTACTCCGTATACCGATGAGACCTTTGAGGCGCTTGGGCACGCCGGTGTGAAGGGGATCGCAGTTGTAGCGCCGGGATTCACCGCGGATTGCTTAGAGACCCTCGATGAGCTTGGCAATGAGGGGCATGAACAATTTGAAGAGGCGGGTGGGGAGCAGTATTCGGTGATTCCGTGTTTAAACGATCACGCTGTGTGGCTTGATGCGTTAACCTCGATTATAAAAGAGGAATTAGGGAGCTGGCTTGAAGGAGATGCGCGACGCGTGCATGAGTGCGCTATTCAGTGTCCGTTACGGGCTGGTCCGCTGAAGATAGAGGCTCTCAAGGAAGTAGCATAGCAGAGGTACAACAAAGGGCAGATGGTATGAAGAAGATTGTTCAGCTCATAGTAGGATGCACAATCAGCGCACTCATGTTGTATCTCGTTTTTGGGGATGCCAACGTCGCTGAGCTGCAAGCGAGTTTCGATAGGATCGTGTGGTGGCCGGTCATTCCGTTTGTGTTGCTTTTCGGAGTGCACTACGTACTACGCTCGCTTCGCTGGCGATATCTGTTGCCGTCACCGCAAGGGGAGGCTCCTAAGCTCCGGCACCTATTTGACTCGATAATTCTTGGAAATCTCGCAACCTGTCTGTTGCCGTTTCGGCTGGGTGAGTTTATCCGGCCGCTCGTATTTACCCGCTGGACTGACTACAGCTTTGGGGCCGCATTCATCTCTGTTGTGATCGAACGATTCTTTGATCTCTCGATGGTTCTCATTTCGTTTTTTGTAATAGTACAGATGTTGCCGGATCTTCCAGAGTGGCTTCATGTGGCGGCATACTCGCTTGGAGCAATGTCGCTGGCACTGTTGTTGTTTTTGGTAGGAGGGTGCCTCTTTCCGGATTTAATCAATCGTATCGTCGCGGTCTGTGTGCAGCCTCTTCCTGATTCGCTCGCTGGTGGAATTAAACGCTTTGCGGCGGATCTTGTGCGCGGAGCTGCTGTTATCAAGACCCCTTCACGACTCCTGATGATAATATTTTTGACGAGTTTGGTGTGGATCACGGGTTATCTTCAGTTCCAGGCAGTGTTGTGGATGTTCCCATTTAACCAGTCGTTTCTCCTCAGCGTGGCTTTGGGGGTGTTTGTCGCTTTGGCGATAGCGCTACCATCCGCTCCCGGATTTGTCGGTGTTTTTCAGATCGGCTGCGTAGCGGCCGCAAGCCTCTTTGCGTATCCTGAGGCTGATGCGAAAGTGTATTCGCTCGTTGTGCATGGACTAACATATTTGCTTATGATTATTGTTGGGTTTTGGTTGCTTGCTATCCATGATTTGAATCTCTTTGAGCTAAAGAAGGTAGCCGAGCAGGGTAAGGAGTAGCGTAGGCCAGGCTTGCGAGAGTGATGCGAGCTTTTCATCGGCAGGGCGTGGTCCCGGAATGAGGGTAATGCCGTTGTTGTTCTTTTCATGTGCCATAGTGGTAGAGGTGAATTTTTAACCAAAACTTACTAAAACCTACAAGTTCATCCTCAAGGGTGTAGCAGGTGCAAGGCGTCTAGCGTCGTATATTTACCTAGTTACTCTGAATCCTTCGCGAAATGCGCTACTCTATCCTGGATTTTTGACGGAGCTCGGTGCTCGTGCGCCGAGACGCGAAAATTCCGATAGAGATCGGGCGGCCTAATTCGCCACCACAGGGTGTCGAACTGGATCCCCCTCGAATCAGTGTCAAAAAACTTATTCGACAACACCCTCCGGGTGTTGAATCCCTCATCGCGTGGACAGTGAAGGCGTAAAGGTCTGTAGCGAGTAAATCTTGTATAGCGCACTGTGGTGGGCGAGCGAGATGGCTACAGGAATCGGTGGTGATGATGTGGTTAGGACCAAAAGAAGATAGCAGAGAACCAAGCGAGCTACGACGAGCGACTATCCGCGCGAGCGATCGTGTGAAGGGGCTGCTGGATCGACACAGAGAAGCTTTCCAAAAAGCTTTGCCGACTGGAGTGATGCCGGAGGATATCCGGGGCGACTTTCGTAGCCTCGCGATAACTCCAACAGATATCTTGGAAATACTCAAAGAGTCATCGTGCCGACAGACCCTTGCAGATGTCCTCGATATTCAGCACCTAAAAAGATCTGACTTATCGCTTGAAGACCTCAAGCGAGCATTCGCACCTTCCCAGCAACCGGCAGCAGAGCGCCTCGTGCAAGCGTGTAAGCTTTTATTTTCAACCTCTGAGACCAGCTGTATTGGAACGGTGATTTTGCGCTCGACCTTCTATCCGGCGATTTCGGAGGGGTATGACCTAGAGTGCTTTCGGCAGGTCGTAGGTTTAATGAGGAGACAGCTCGCACCTCTCCTGTCAGAGGATGAAAACTACCTGCATCCTGCTTTTGAAAACTGGAATCACACAGCTTCTAAGGTTTTACTGTGGAGTTATGGGCTGTCGGCAAGTCCTGTCAGTGTGGATGCTTATATGCAGGCGGCGCAGCTTGGACGAAACAGTTTTGGTTCGCTCGAGGACCCAGCGGATTGCCACCAAGCAGTACGGCTATTGCGTGAGTTCATCCCCCAGCGTTCTAGTGAAGTCGATACCCTGTATAGCCAGCCCGTGCCCATGCGATTACAAGAAGGATTTACAGTCGAAGGATTGGGCCGCGTTTTACGTGAATTTCCGCTACAGGAGCAGGTGATACCTTGGATGAGAGAGATGCTCGCTCAGGTTGGACGAGCATTTCAGGACTGTTCTAGTAAGTGCGCAGGATATGGACAAGAAGTCGCAGAGATGCCGTGGCAGAGCGAAAGTTATTTTGAGCAGAAGCAAACTGCAGTGAAAACTCTGTTCAGTCGAACTGTGGACGATTTCGCCAATGTATGCGGTTTTTTCACCGCTGTACTAGAGCAATCATTTCAGGCGCGAACTGAGAAGTCGCAGAGTTTGTTACGACAGAAGCTTCAAAGAGAGCTTGGCCAGGAGATCGCTTCGACAATTAAAGCGTTCTGCGCTGCGCTTAGTGAGCCGAAGCCTAACCTTCCCTGCACAACCCCATTGGCTTTGGCGCTCGATGAGTTGATCAGAGAAAAGCTTGAGCTTCCGCTTGATATAGAAGCGGAGCAAAGTGAATTCGCCGGACACGAATCGGTCTACCAGGGAGGCATGCTGAACGCCTTTCGGCAAAAAGTGAGACTCGGTGACCTTTCGTCAGCTTTAAACATGCGCTGCCTCTTTCCCTTGGCAGGTGAAGCTGGTACGGGACGCGATACGGTCGACCAGTACATTAATGACAACCAGCACCAAATGATTCAGGGGGTGAGTACTGCCAGTCGTCTGCTCAGCAAGAGAGATCAGTTGGGGCCTGACGCAAAGTTGGCGCTCGATGTTTTCAGGGATGGCCTCCGTCATCTCATCCGACCTGAATCGTTAAGACGAGACGATACCGAATTCGTATCGGCTCTTTCTGGGTTGGTGCGCGCTTTGGTGGCTCTAGATACCAAAGAAGAGGCGACAGGTATGACCTCATCGTGGGGATGTCGGCAGGCTGCGTTGGTGCTCCAGCGAATTCGAGGAAATGGCGAGTTCATGAAGCGAGTCGCGTCAAAGGCATTTTCTCCCAATAGTAATAGGCGATTTTTAGCGGGCGTTGCCGAATTTATCTCTTGTTTTAATTCCGACGAATCGTATGAGGATTGTGCGGGCGAAGTGAGGACCCTCTATGAGGCCTGTAGTGATTTTCATGAGCAACTGCCGGTTCCAAAGACGCTTCATCTCTCCGTCGTTGAGAATATGCAGGGGTATGTGGTCGCTGCCTTAAGAAAGTGGCGAGGCGGGCTCTGTGGTCGAACTTCAGGAGAGCTGCAGGCCCTGGAGCGGATTACGCCTTTCCTGATCCCTTCTGAGGTAGCATCTCGTCGGGAACGACCTTGCGAGTCAATCGGTCTTTCCTTACCGGAGCCTATTTCGAGGGAGGCTCATGTTGCCAATCTGGTTCATCAGTGGGAGCTTACATTTCAAGAGGCTGGTGGCAGCCTGGCTCCAGCCGCGTATCACGTTCATGCAATGCACCTTGGAGTTGAGGCTAGGCGTTTGCTGCACAGTGTTAGTTCGCGTGAATTCGAACAGGCGCGTTTCCAGGCGGTATTTGCGGAGCTTTTAATTGGAGTCCTAAGTGCGTGGAGTTACTTGGCTGTGGATGAACGCCGAGAAATGGTGAAGAGTGCGGAACAGATGCTCCGGTCTATAAAGGCATGCTTACTATGCACGAGCGAGCCGCTGTGTTTCCGAGTGCTTAGCTTTTTCGCAGCGCTGCAACAAAAGGCAGAGGAGAGTAGTGTTACTCAGTATGTCAGAGAAACTCATTTAATTGACGATCTACTTAGTCATTGGAAATGCTAATAACGATATGGCGATATAGCAGGTGGCAAATATTTGAATTGAAGGACTGCTTTTGCCACCCGCTATAGTGCTTGCGAAAAAGCTACTCAATCACCCCACGCAGCTGTGCGAGCGATAGTATCTTTATCACGCCGGGCTTGGTGAGGTCTAAGAGCCCTTCGCGCTCAAGATTTTTTGTGACGCGGATTGCAGTCTCGGGAGTCGTGCCGGTCAGATCAGCGAGCTCCTTACGCGTCAGGAATATTCGAGTCGAATCTTCACTGGTTGATGGTCGGCCAAAACGTGGTGCCAGCGCTAAGAGAGCTGCCACGATTCGACTCTCAACACGTGAATGAGCGAGTCCAAGAGCTAAATCGTTTGTCCGGCGATTTCGGCGCATCAGCTCAGTAGTGATCTGACGATAGATGCTCGGATACTTATCGGCGAGAGCGCGAAGATTAGCCGTCGGAATAGCTAACAGCTTGGCATCAGTCTGCCCGCGAATCGATGTGTCCACCTCACTTGGTTCAAGTGCACGCAAAATACCGGAGCAATCTCCTGGAATAAGAAGGTCAAGGGTGAGTTCTTTACCATGTGGTGTTGATTTGATGACAGCGAGCCGGCCGGAGAGAACCATAAATCCGACGCTCGGACGTTCGCCATCCATCGATAGGTACTCGCCTGCGCTCACGTCTTGAATCGTGGCCGAGCGAGTAAGATCACTTAACTCGCGCGGCGGTATCCCTTGCAGAAGTGAGATGGACTCAACCGCCTCCATCTTATAGCGGTCTACAGCATAACCAGCCTCACCTGCCTCGGGGCTTGGGATCAACTCTGGTTCCTCCTCCTCCTCTTCCTCTAGAGCCTGGGCCATCTTGGCGCGATGGAGTGCTATCTCGATATTCGCACGCAGCTCGTTTGGCTCAAATGGTTTCATGATATAGCCAGATGGACGCGTGAGCTTCGCGCGCTGGAGTGTTCCCTCATCCGAATGAGCTGTAACAAAGATGACGGGCGTCCCTAACTTCTGACCGATCTCTTCCGCTGCTTTGATTCCATCAATATCACCGGGCATGGTGATATCCATAAGGATGACATCGGGTTTTAATTCAAGCGCCTTCTGAACCGCTTCTCTGCCGTTGGACGCCTGACCCACTACGGTGTATCCGACTGACGCGAGTTCATGAGAGATGTCGAGAGCTACTAGAGCCTCGTCTTCGGCGATGAGTACATTAGTTGGCATAGTTCTCCTACGAGAGTAAGTTACGACGAAAGACTACTTGAGAGATAGCGGGATGATTTAATTTCCGACCACCCTCAACGCGTAGAATCATACTGGATAGTTTCGCGGGTTTAAACGGTAACCGGTTGAAAACAGTTACCCACGTACGAGGAGCATGATCGCGAACATCTAACGAAAAAAATCGAACTAATAGGGCTCACATTGATGTATCCAATCTGGGATTAGCGGCTCTGGCAGAGTGATCGCGAGAGTTTTATTTGTGACCGGATGAACAAAAGAGATGGAATAGCTCACGAGGTGAAGATAGCGTGCCGGCTCGCCTCCGTAGAAGCGATCGCCTCTGAGTGGAATTCCCGAAGCTGCGGCGTGAACTCGAATCTGATGTGTACGGCCAGTAATTGGTAGCGCACGAAATACATGCACCGATGAATTCTCTGATACTGATTGGCCTAGAGAAGAGAATTCCGTTACTGCGGATTGACCACCTTGATGAGCGATGCGTCGTAGCACCGGATGGAGTGGATCGCGAGTTATCGGAAGCTCTACTCGCGTTGCTTCCCACTGAGCGGGCGAATGTGAGGCACAGAGGTATTCCTTGCGGACACGCCTGCGCTCGAATGCTTGCTGTAAGTGAGCGTGCGTATCAGATGAGCCGCTCATGACGATAAGACCCTGGGCGGACACATCGAGCCGCGATGGCATGTGCACTGCTGAACCTATCCGTCGCTCAACAGAGGCTTTGAGGCTGAAGTGACGTTGTTCTTTCGCCGGCATACTTGATAGGCCGGGCGGTTTATACGCAACGATTATATGGTCATCGCGATAGACGAGATATTCGTCTTTAAATTCCGGGAAAACGTGGTGTGCACAAGCGATATCGAACTTCGGCTCATAGTATTCAACTTTGCACGGTATCGGTAGCTGTAGGTCTTCTGTTGCTTCTTTGCCATTAACGTAGATCCCGCCGAATTCGAAGCGTTGTTGCCACGAGCTGGCCGCTATATGCGGTAAATTCAGATTCAGAAACTCTAAAAGATAGGGCGGCTGGTATCCTTGTTCAAGGATCACCCACGACCAGTACCGAGTGCGTAACGTCTCGGTTACAGCTTCAATGTGTTGGCCAAAAGAGCTGGGTGATGCGGAAGGGGAATCCTTTTCACCGTCATCGGAGCTACTTTGCATGACGTGGTCTTTGCGCCTGGTACTTACGAAGCGCGTGCTGGATGCGAGACAGCCGGTCGATCAGCTCCGCAGGAGGGAGATCGGGATTGAGAGCCTCAGCGCGCGTAAGGCCAAAAGCCTCCTCGAATTTCGCTAGTTTTGCCAGAACGTTTCCATCCATCGCACGCCGTATCTTGAGACGCACGATCTCCATCCGCTCTGCTCGGACATCAACGAGTTGTTTCAGTGTTCCCGGGGTGGTAGTCGTCACAGCGCGCGAGGAATCCTCCCCCGGACATTCGGGGACACTCATCAAGAGATCTTGCGCCTCGGCCGTGATTGCTGGCGTGACACCGGCGAATACATTTGCCCCGTTCTCGTCGACAGCGATGGCGGATGCCACGGAATCTGGCTGTAACTTGGATCGTGGAACTGCAAAGCGTACCTCGTAGAGCTTATCTCCGATCTTGGTTATGGCGGTTTCTGCAACCTGAAATGAGGTGCGTGATGAAAACACAATTCCGGTGGCGCGCACCAGGTTCGGCTTGGATTCAACCCGAACGGTGACGGGCGCAGCCGAGCTTGGAATGTCGATTGCGAAGGTCTCAGCGGCCTGAATAAGAACTGGGAGAGCCAGCCACAAGGCTCGACGAAGGGGGCGTCGAGTAAGTGATAATGCGATAGAATGCAAAGAAGTGGTCTCAAAGGTGGATTGTTCGCGCGACCGTCGAGGAGCGCAGCGAGATGCGGAAAAAAGGTGAGAAGCTGCTAGGCGCATACTCAGAGGCGCACCAAAGATAGTTTCACGAAGTTCAACGCCGGCAAATCGATATCGGCAGCCGAAGCGGAGGATCCTCTTGAAGATAGTTTTAGAGGCCATATTCATGCTAAGTCCTAATTCGAAAGTGAAGATTTGATATCCTCAAGCAGTCTTAACGACGACTCAAGGCTGATGGTGTCGCGCTCAAGAATCTTCGCCTGTGCAATAAGCGAGGATACTTCCTTTCTAAACTCGCTATTAGGCGCGTCTTCTGGGACCGAGACTTTGAAATTCTGAATGCAGTCACGTTTGATTATAAACTTCTTTGAAGACGAGAGAGTCCCGTCTCGTTGATGCACAACAAACTGATACGACATAGCCGCAATCGGACTCGGGATCTCTATTGAGAATGTTGGGTGATCAGATTCATTCAGTGCGCCGCGAGGAAATGCAATATCAATAAATCGACCGTCCTTAGCACCGACGAGTCTGACTTTAGCGTTAATGTCATAGGTGTTGCGCAATTCGATTTGAATGCTCATCGAGGTGCCAACCTGCGATATCGATTCAGGGGGAATCGGTCGGTGTATGACCGTAATCGGTTCGCCTGAATCATCATCCTGCTGAGATTGGCTGACACCTGGCAGTAAAATACCAACGACAAGAAGCATTGATGCGGCGACACGTACAAACTTACTGAGTATCACGTGAGAAGACTCCGAAAATCGGCGTAGGCACAAAAGCCCTATAACGCTACTTGGTGAGCTTCCAAGTGCCAGCTTCGCCGGTTACCACATCAAGTACAGTACCAGTAATCGAGGAGGATGACGACTCCTGATTAAACTTCAATATCAATCCATTTGAGCGAAATGTGGGGCCCTCTGCATCAGTACTGCTCTCAGCGTCAATTGCGATGGTAGCCGGTATCCAGCCCTCAAGCCCTAGCAGCAGGGTGAGGGTATGCTCTTTCTGATTCGCCAGGAGAGCCAAAGGCAGGTTAGGCCCCGGGAATAGCCCCTGAATGTTTCCTGTGTACATCCCGTCAGGAAGCTGAGAGAGGCGTAGCGAAGGGGTTAGCTCGTCGTCAGTCTCTATGACAGCTGGTGCGGCTGGTGCCGTGGTGCTTACAGAATTTGATGCTGCTGCGCCACTCGAATTGTTGGTCCTTGCAGCACCTGATTTCTTGAACAATAGGTTGTATCCGTAGATGCCGCCCACCGTGAGAAGCGCAAAGGCGAGCGCAACACCCGCAAAACGAACAAGCGCTGTTCCGAGAAGGGGAGTACGAGTTCTACCAAAGCCTGTGGGCGAATTCGTTTTTTGCTTGGCTTTTCGGTCAATCGTTGCCGGCGCGAGAGGTGTGGTGTTTGGGGAGGCATCAAGCCCCTTTGCAGGAGATGTCCCAGGCAAGAGCTCCGTTGTTGAGGCTGCGCTTGCAGAGCTGCCGGCTCCAGAGGTAGTTCCAGAGCGACGTTGTGAATCCTTAGCTATTATCGCCTTAATTCGTTCGAGATCGATCTTCTCGGTTGGATTCGGCTGCCGATTGGTTACGACATCAGAATTGACCGGCTGTGCCTGTGTGCTGGAGGAGGGGGCCTGCGCAGGAACAGCTTTAGCGATTGACTGATTAGCTGGCTCGACGATTGAGGCTGCTGCTGTGCTAAGAGCCGGTTCAGATTGTATGAGGTCATTGTTGGCTGGCGATGATGGCGTATTCTGGTTAGTATCTGCTGGCATGGACGAGGTAACTTTGAAGCTGGTGTCCTCAAGAGCACGGAGTGCGTCAGAAGCCGATTGGAATCGATCTTGATCGGAAAATCTCATCAGCGTGCTAATCACGCCGGCAATATGGGCTGGTAGCTCGGGGGACCGTTCGCTAATTGGAGTTATACGGGAATCTCGACGAGCATCTCGCCGCTCAGCGATTGGAGCATGCGCGAAAGGGTGAACGCCGGTCGCCGCTTCGTAGAAACACACTCCCAAAGAATATAGGTCTGAAAGAGTATCGTAGCGCACCCCATCAAGCACTTCTGGGGCTAGGTAGTCAAAACTCCCAACAGCTTTGCGAAGCTCATCAAGCTGCACTTCGTCGCCCGGTAGAAGTGCGAGACCAAAGTCTGCTACTCGGATCTCCTTCTCATCGAGGACTAGTATGTTCTCAGGCTTTAGGTCACGGTGAATTACACCCGTTGCGTGGACAAAATCGATAGCCTCAAGACTCTGCTTGAGAAAAAGCGCCACCTGCTCTGGACTAAGTCGTTTGTTCGGAAGTGTCGCAATAAATTTCGATAGATCTCCTAGCGCGGCGTACTCCATCGAGAGATAACAGAGATCTTGGATCGAATGGAAATCGTCGAGTCGCACGACGTATCGGTGGCGACAGGAAACGAGGGTGAGGGCCTCTCGGCGGAGTTTGTCGGTGAGGGTAGTTGTGCCGTCGCGATTGATGAGCACTTTGATCGCCACTTCCTGAGCAGCACCAGTGATGTGACGCCCGTGGTACACCACGCTGTCCACGCCGCGGCCAACGAGCGAAAGGATCTCGTACCGACCATCAAATATCTTCCGTTTTGAATTGCTCGGAAGCGACATGCAAAAGCCTGTTTCAATACCCCCTGTCTGCGCACATACAGACTCAACACACCTCTCCCTAAAGTACTCTGATCCTACTTTCAAGGCTACGTCTGGGGCGGATCGGTCTACACCGACCCTTATAGTTCTATCCTATAATCCTTCGTTTTGAAACAAGCGCTTCATGTTTTGTGTTCGTTTTAGTAGTTTTGGGTAATTATCTGAATTTAGTGATGTTTTTCTTGTCTGACCCTGTTTCCGGGCGCCTTTAGCAGGGTCCGTGAGTGCTAGGCAGGTGAATTCGAGCGGGATACCGTTTCTTGGTAGTCGGTGGTAGTCTCTCGCTGCACGGGGTGGATTCTGCCCAAGTCTGCGGAGGTCGCTTGTGCCTGCGCAGTCCTCTTGTGCACCCGTAGCTCAGTTGGATAGAGCACCCGCCTTCTAAGCGGGTGGTCGCAAGTTCGAGTCTTGCCGGGTGCGTTTTTTGTGTTTTGGATTTTTCATGAGTGACCTAAATCCCTACCTTGGTATCCTTTTGCTTACCGTGGCTTCAGGCGGTTTTCTTGTGACGATGGTGCTTCTGTCGTCGTGGCTTGGACCAAAGAACGCGACTAAGACCAAGCAGATGCCGTGGGAGTGCGGAGCCATCCCTGTTGGCTCAGTGAAGGACCAGCGATTTAACGTTAGGTTCTATCTCGTGGCGATGCTGTTTATCCTCTTTGATATCGAGATCATATTTATGTACCCATGGGCCGTTGTGCTTGAGGAGCTCGGTACCTTTGCTCTCGTTCAAATGTTGTCGTTTATGGCTGTTCTAGTGGTCGGGTTCGCATACGTGTGGCGCAAGGGAGTGCTCAACTGGAACGATTAGCGCCGAGCTAGTTAGCGCGTGCGCTGAGGCGCCCTCATATCTTCCAGCGGCATCAGTCGATATAGGTGGCCGTTCTCTGCTTTTGTGAGATTTATCGTGCGGCGGGTGATATTCCTAATTGTTTGTTTGACTGGCTATTTCCTTGCGCTGTGCGTAGCGAATCGCCCAAGGTTCTGGTGGCAGGAGACACTCTGTAGTAACGCGCTCTATTGGCTGCCGTTTGCGCTTGTTGCGTTGGTGTTTCTATCTGGTGATTTGATACGGAAGCGCACCACGCGGCCGTGGATGCTGTGGAGCGCTGTTGTGTGCTACGGATACGCGAGCGTATTCATGCTGTGCAAGCTTTTTCCGTTCGTGCACTATAATCGTTGGCCACTTGTTATCGAAGATTCAGAGTCGAATGTGCGTGGTCTTTGGGTTGATGGGTGGTCAGCAGCTGATCGCGTTGCCGAGCTTAATGAAGTAATCAGTGTCAAACAGCTGTCTGTAGTAATGATCGCTGGGACAGCGCCACATGAGGCCCTACGCGATCCCTTGTTGGATCTATTTCCTTACCGTGCCACTACTGCCCCCGTCGAACCTGCGAATGGAGAGCACGTAAGTATCGCTATTTTCTCAAAGGTTCCATTTACCAGTGAGCGTATCGACCAATTTGGTGTTGAAGCTTTACCGGGTGGTGTATTTCCTTTGCAACTACCGAATGGAGCAGTTCTAGAGCTGGGAGTGATGTCGCTTGTGCCGTCAGATAGTCAGCAGTCCTTTGAGAGAAATCGAATTACCTCGCGCAGATTATCCGCGCTTATGCGCAGTAGTAGTGCTGCACGGATCGTTGCAGCGCAGTTCTCTACGACTCCGTTCTCCCAGTTTATGGCAGTGTACCCCGAGCAAGTGAAGATGCGTTCGCTGATGTATGGAATCGGATTATACAAGACCTTTGATATGAACAATTTCTCCAACTACTCAACAGAGAGTAACGTGTTTGTGTCGCACAATGTCGCAAGAATTGAATTTGAGCGGATTCGCGTGGAGGGTCGATCTCGGGCGATGTTGTATTTTCATGTTCAGGTGGCCCGAGACCTTAGAGAGTCATAATAGGGAAGCAGTGGCGCGAATTTATCTGCTTCTTCGGGGCTTGCACCAAGCCCTTACCACTTCGGGCTGGGTAGAGCCGTTGTAGATTCCCGGATAGTCAAAATTATTCTTTTCGAAAAACCGCTCTGCGGTCTGATCTACGGCGTGCACGATCATAAGGTCTGCCCGTGTCTCGTCTCTCAGCGCTTCTAAAAGCGCCGTCCCATATCCAGACTGATTTGGTAGCGTTTCAATCTTGTTGATAAAGACAACATGGCTATAGGTCCTGTGAGTGCCAAAAACCGGGAGTTCTTGTAAATCGTTCGGTTCAATCGCACGCTCGTCCCGAGAAAAATAGTTCGAGATATCAAAGCTATCAGGATCCGCCGCAAGCTCCTGCAGGGTCCCACCTCCAAAAGTTCGGTATGTTGCGTATCCTTGAATTAGGCCGCGGTGTTTAATGAAGAGAATGTCGTGCTCGTAGCACTCGTCAGCTACCAAAGATTCACGAGGCAGAAGCGTCGACGGAGATCCTGCATACTACCATGTGGTCACGAGCTCTGTGAGTGTTGATTCTGGATCCTCTGGTGCAAAACACAGTGGAGCCTCAACCGTAGGGAATTTCTCGCGGGCTAGCGTTGCTGTGGTTGTGATAGGTCTCATATCTCGCGCACTGACCAAGAATTGATAGCTATAGGTTAGAAGGAAACCTGTTCAGTTTGTATCGCAGCATTTCCCAGCGGTATGTGGATTAAAGTCCTGTTTGCAATCGGGCTCCAATTGATGTCCTTGGTCACTGGCTCTGATGCAACGCAAATTCGATCAACGTCCTCTCTTACATATAGGGAGTAGTAGCGAGACTTGTCCCAGGTGCTCTCTGGGTCCTCCTTATAGCAGCGCCAGGCAAACACACTATCTTTGGTGAGTAGCATCGCGCTTATCGAGGAGCAGTTGAGCGTGTCTGCAGATTCGGCGAGAACCGTCTTCAGCTCGTGCATCGTTAGTGCGCCAATCTGCTGTGTCAGGCGCTCGAGGAACACGAGTGAATCAGAGATCTTTCTATCTTTAGCTTCTTCCATGAAGTCGCTGATTCCGCCGTTATGGCAAAATGCGATCCACTCGCCTTTATGCTGGATAATGTAAGGGTGAGAGACGTGCATGTTCACGTCCAATCCCGGGGACGCTTTGCGGTTATGCGCTATCAAGGCTGTTGTATTCGTCGAGCGAACTAGACCCTGAAATGAGTCATCCCAGCAGTCGTCTCTTCCGCGTTTTGCTATTTGAATCGTGCCATCATTCCCGAGCCATGCAACTCCTGACCCGTCGTTGTGGGGGCCAAATCCTGTTGGCTCGACGATCTCCGGAAGGCAAGCATGTATTGATTGATTGTGGAGTGAGTGTGGGGCGTCAAGAAGCGCAAAACTTGGAGATTCGGGGGTACAAGAGGCTTGGGCGAGCATTCGGCACATGTATGTATAGATACCCATATATGGCAAGATAGTCAAAAAATCGCATATCCTGGTAATTGACACAGCTACAGCGGGTAATCGCCAACTAAACCCAGCCTCATTCATTTTTGAAAAAGATGAATGAGGCTGGATTTAGATGGTTTAACAGCTCCATATCCTCGAGGGAGTCGG